>Ga0272441_10016177_pt1 | contig 10350 bp, 6 predicted proteins | sample SSMProp6N_FD_193582 | JGI IMG/M metagenome (GOLD analysis project Ga0272441, IMG submission 193582) | Marine sediment archaeal communities from Little Sippewissett salt marsh, Falmouth, MA, United States - SSM-Prop-6N | ecosystem: Environmental > Aquatic > Marine > Wetlands > Sediment ... | reverse complement strand
ATTGGTTATTGCGGTTAATTATTTATTTTCAGAGAATGAGCTGGCTTGGGATGTTGCTATTGTTGGCAGGAAACGCACCGATACTCTGCGCAATACTTTGAAATGCCAAAATAATATCACGATTTCACTGTAAAAAGCCGGATCGCAAACAGAAAACTCGGTGATAACAGTCAAAATTTTATTAATTTTGTTTGTCTTCCCCAAACCTCAAAAAGGATAATATTAATCCGTATCAATGAGGGGATTATAAATACCTGCTTTCATGAAAGAGCTTTCGAACAAAAAGCCACCGAGCAGAATCAGAATACCAGGAATAATAGTAAAAATTTCGGACGTGATGTTGGCTATCTGAGCGTATCCGATTAACCCCAGCGGAACGATAAGTCCGGCAAACAGCGCTCCCCCGATAAAAATTAGTCCGGTTTGTCCCTTGGTAAGCATAGCTACGGAGTGCCGGGCCGCTTTAAGAGAGTGCAACATCACCAATAGGTGGAAGAAGTTTAGAAAAAACGTCAGGATGATAGTAGCCATGACAAATTTTCTGAAAAAACCAATATCGTAATTTATGCCTTCAAACGAAATGAGGATTAAATAAAGGCCTGCTCCTAAAAGAACAGAGTAAACAAGAAATATCAACGGAAGCAAGGGGGAGTGCCAAAGAGGGATGATCCGTGCTTCAGTCATTACAAATCCGATATAGACCATAACCAAAAACGCAAAGAACACTGCACCTGAAGAAAGCAGCATCCCAGGAATAGCTCCATTCCAGTGAATCAGCCCTACTCGGGACGCGATGTCCAAAGCAGCGAATATCGAGAAAAATAGAATAAAATAGGTTCCCCGGCTGATCCAGGAAGTACCCGGATTCGAGAATGCTCTAAAAGCATTTGTTGGCCTTGACGAAGACAGTAAATGAGCTAAATTTTTACAGAATACTACTAAAATAAAGCCTACAATAAGCCCTGTGTTCGCATTTAAAAAATGAGAAACTGCATAGAGCCCTGCCCCAACACCACCGAGATAAAACGCCATCACCTCCCAAAACTTCCAATCATTTTGAACCTTAAATTTTACCTCGAACGTATCGGGGATGTTTTTTTGATAGGTGGAAAGTTTTTCCGCCGCCGCTCTATATGTATCAATTCCCATAGTATTGCTCCCTATTTAACATAATATACAGAAGGATTTGTTCCCAGCTCAGGATGAAGTTGATATCCCCCGCGTGCCTTAATAATCTGGGAAACCTCACTCCGAGGATCGTTTAAATCACCAAATTTAAGCGCCTCGGTCGGACACGCCTGCACGCACGCTGGTTTTAGTCCTTGATCAACCAGATCAGCACAGAAATCGCATTTCTCGGCAGTTCCGGCAGTATGATTCTGATACCATATCTCTTCAATGGGAGTCAGTTTATCAGGGTAATACGTCGGGATCTTATCCAGAAAGGAGATAGCATTATAAGGACATGCCATCCGGCAAATACGTGCGCCATAACACTTACTGGAATCAATCAAAACGATGCCGTCCGCACGTTTTGAAAATACCCCCGCAGGACAGCTCTTGACACATGGAGGATCTTCACAATGCATGCATTGTGAAGGAATATAAACTCGATGTACCGCTGGATATTTTCCAGTTACCTTCTCTAATACTTTTCGATAAAAAATTCCCGGTGGGGTACCATTTTTCGTCTTGCAAGCCATAGTACATGATTGGCACCCAATACATCGCTTTAAGTCAATTACCATTCCCCATCGTACCACGTTCGTCTCCTATGCTTTATATATTTTAACACGCACACATCCATCCAAGGAACTGGACATTTTATCAATTCGGTCTAAGGTTTGCCCGATTAAGGCATTCCAGCTTACCCCTACCTTTCTTCCTACTTTTTCACCAAACGACAGCCGACCGCATGCCCCTACCGTTCCAATACATTCAGGATGGATCCCTTCGGTAATAACCGCTGTACCTTTAACACTATATCCAAATTCAGACTCGACGCAAATTTCATCGCCATCTTTAATGCCTTTTTTTTCTGCTGTTTCACGGTTAATTTGTATTCCGTAAATCCAAGGATACGTATGGCCGATCTCAAGCAACAAAGGATTATGGGTTGTGTTTGAAAACGTATGGCAGGCCGCCTTATAGTTTACCGCAATAAGATCATATTCGTTGTTTTTCTTAAACGATGAACAGGGCCACCATTCCAGAAGAGGGACATAATCATCCGTTTCCCAGATGTCGTCAATCCCCATCTCTTGAACTACTTTCTTCACTTCCGCCCCGGCACGTTTCCAATATTCCATGTATATATTATATCGTCCCGGAACAAATGGCCCGGGAAACGCTTCTTCTACCGTCTTTTTCTGAACACAGACATTGGTTTGGTTCTTTTCAAACCAGTCAACACTCACTCCATGGCGATCCTGCAAAAGGGCATCACTTATTTCAAGGTAGGAATACTTCTTTTTCGGATCAAGCCGGTGGGGCTCCCGAATGCAACCATGATCATTAAAAGCCTGATAAAAATCTTCTGCAAACCCGGCTCGCTCAGTCAGTTCCAGAAGGATTTCAAGCCAGTGTTTTATTTGCGGATCCGGCGGATCAATAACCGGCCGACGGAAAAACCAGTACCAGTCCTGATAGCCAACCCCCTCGAACTTAAAGGGCTGATTGGCAAGCGGATCATAACGCTCAAGCCAGTGGGCGTTGGGCAACACAACATCACACATTTCCATTGCCTCATTCCACTCGGTGGCAAATCCCAGAATGAAACCAATCTTTTTAAGCTGCTCAGCCATTTCACCGGGATTGATATAACTGGCAAGCGGATTCGTATGGGAGATAATCATGAAATCTATGTCGTAATCGATTCCAAATTTCTTCGGATCGGTCATAGTAATCGGGAACAGCCCGTCAGTGTAAGTAGCCACCGGGCAAAGATCCAGCAACGTATACGTTTTTGGTTTCGAAACAGGCCGTGCCGGATAGGTATCAAGAGCTCCATAAAAATGCCAGTAAGTAGAATTAGGTGATAGCGCGATACCGTCTTCGTCTTCAGTAACTCCCCAGCGTCGTTTGTAATTAGTCGCAATACCCAAAATTCCTCCGGGAACATTAACATTGCCGACAAAAACATTGAGCATCTCCATGGCAAACACCGAATGCATAGCATGGCGGTGGGCTGCTGCCCCTTTTCCGGTTAATATCGCCGCCGGCCGAAAAGGCAATGTTACGCCATCTATAACTGTATTACTCCCTATCTGGGCTGCCTGGCCAAATTCTTTAGCAATACGGCAAATATCGTCCTCAGGAATCGTCGTAATCTCGGATACTTTGTTCGGAGGATATTTTTTGAGATGCTGCTTCATAATATAAAAACTCGGGTTGCACCTTATCCCGTCCACCTCAAAGTCGCCCTCCAAGGCCATATGCTCAGGCTCGACTTGATTAAATGGCCTTGCCTCTTTTTTGACTTCATCCCATACTAACGGTTTTTTTGTCTTTTTATCTCGAACGTAAAGCTCATCAGGACCAACTAAATAGGGTCCGTTGGTTCTTGCCTTAATGAATTCCCGGTCGTAAAGTTCATACTCATTGAGCAGAAGGTTGGCAAAACATAGTGCCAACGCTCCGTCTGTTCCGGGCCGAATCGGAACCCATTCGTCCGCCAACGAGGCCGCCGGCGTGGCTACCGGATCAATCACCACAACCTTCGCTCCCCGCGCTCGTGCATCAGCGAGTTTTTTTGCCGACGAAACCGGAAGAGCGTCGACAATATGCCCGGACTGAGTGCCCCAGAGAATCAGGTAATTATTATGCTCATAATCAGCTTCCCGGAAAAAGCTTAGATAATATTGATAACATGGATTGTGATACCACCCGCACCAGGTTGCAGCGCCCACATAAAACTGGCAGCCAAAAGCGACGCACCACGGAATCGCAAAATAAATGGTTGGATAGTCAAAAGTACTCAGCATGAGTTTGCGCGGATCTTCCTCCCGAACTTTTTTCATGCGAGGGACTATGATATCATAAGCTTCTTCCCAGCTGATTTCCTTCCACTTGGGATCAACGCCGATACCCTTTTCAGGATTTGTCCGCTTGAGCGGTTTTGTCACCCTGCTGGGATTAGTAGGCATAAAAGGAGAGGACAAACCTTTGACACATAACCTTCCGTAATTAGGCGGACATTCAGTATCTCCTTCCACCTTAACCAAAACACCATCTTTCACGTGTGCAACAATGCCCGAGTCATTGGTCTGGCACATGTAACAAATCGATTTTATCTTTTTCATCTTACTGTTGTCGCTCAATTTAAGTGTCCTCCCCTTTGTATACCATTACAACAGCAATACAAAGTCGTATTAATTATAGTACGTAAGCAGAGTATTTACTCGCTTTTAGCATTACTCTATTAAAAGGAACCTATACCCATCGATCTAAAGTTTAATTATTTTAGATTCCCCCGCTCTGCTTAGTATGGCTATCCTTGTGCTTATTCAACTTTTGGCCTTAACCACATCTTAACCACATAAGAAAATCTTTTCATTCCGATCAGCTTCAATATTTTTCTGCTATCGGGAAGGATAAAGAGTTCTCAACTGCTTCCAAGAGAAAGCATTCGGTGTCCATCCCGTATTACTAAAACTGCCATGCACATAAGGGTTGGAACTATAATTTGTCTGCACATCAAGACACGACATACCGGCGGGCATATAAGTTCCGTTCGCCATATAAGAAATATGGGTATTAAAAATCCGCCAGAGCCGATCCCCTCGATCGTAGCGCATGGCGTAACAGAAATGCCAAGACTCAGGATCAACCCAGAAGACGGATTTGCTGTAAACATGATTCGGATCTTTGGGGATACACTCTAATATATAGGCATTTACCCGTTGATAATATTGGTTTGCATTCGCCAAATGCCTTCCGTCTACCCATTCCGGAGTTCCCTTAGCCATGCGGGGCAGTAAAGCTTCCTTTCTTCCAACAAGCTTCCAGTCATACTGCATTATCTTTCCGGCAAAACCTTGGAAGTCATCCCATGTATAGACATTTCCTCCACCGGGAGTATCCATTCGCTGAGCGGTCGACAGGCGGCGAACCCTCCGCATTGTCGGTATGTACATCCAGCCATCATCAGGCTTAAATTGATCAACATATCGGTAATAGCGGGGAATAATTCCTCGCATATCATACGGATCAGAGTAACCGTAGGAATCCATCAGCTCTAACCCCCGGTCATTTGGATATGCAGGTTTCGGATCAACTTCTGTTCTTCCCACAAAATACAACCTTCGCCAATCGCCTTTTAGAAAATGTTTCACTTTGCCTTTTTTATCCACCACCGGGGCAACATAAGGAAAATCAACGTCATCCCATTTACATCTTTTTTCAAAGTTCCATGCCACCTCCCAACCGTTCTGGGGATTTTCAAATGGCAATCCAGCTACCCAATTAAGCAAAAGACCGTCATCTCTCAGTTTGCAGGTTCCCTTATATTTTTCAGTTGCCTGCGCATAGCCTGGAGTCGGTTCATATTTCTCGTAAGGGGTTTCATTGATAAAAAAAGGTCCCCACGTTTGAGAATCCTTTAACCATTCGATCTGGATATCCGGAACAAGCCCATTAATTTCATCTGCATTGCCACAGTTAAATTGTTTTATTACTTTTTGATCATTTATACCCTGCTTAAATCCATCCGGTGGCACCTTGAATTCATATGGCCCATGCCAGCCAATCTCGTCATCCGCATAAATGCAATTCCCCCCAAGTAAAAGATTTCCAAGAAGAAAGAAAAAACTCAAGAACAAGACAGCCATTGTTGTTTTTATGATTCGCATCATCGTCCCTCCTTTGTTATTTGTATGTGTAACTTGATCTTTTTCAATTTATTAGAATTTTACCCGAAAACGCAGATATGCTTCATCGTCTTTTCTCATCGGCCCCCAATAACTGTCACTATTATCCTGGCCATGGAGCAAAATCGCACCAAGAGTTATTTCCCATCGATCACCAGGCGCATATTTAATAGACGGATGAATAAAGCCGTTGCCGCTAAAATCATGCACAACCAGAATCTGCGGAATAATATAATCATGGTAGTACTGAGTGTTAATTAGCAAACTTACGACATTCCAGTATCTGCCCCGATCCATCTCCACCGTAGTAATGTCATCGTCAAAGTTCAGTATATGTTGGTGAAACCACTGACCACTGATAAAAAATGTCCTCGCAGGATTGAGCCAGGTAAAAAAGGTCGGCCGGTCAAATCCCAGCATAAAGGCCACCGTATCTTTGTCTATGATTCTATCCTGATAAATAGAGTTATGCGGCTTGTCCATCGTATAGGCCATTTCACCGCGAAAGACGGTACTGGTTAAATTATTAAAATAATTAAATGTTCCACCGAGAATATTTACATGCGGCCATTCAAACCGCAGGGGGAGCGGACCATGAGATGGATCGAACGTATACACCGCATTATCATCCCGGCAGTAAAAATCAAAAACGCTTAACTCCCAGTTACCAACTACCCCGCGAATTCTTCCACCGATTTCACTGTTTTTTAAATTGTGCTGATCGGGAAGCTCGAGGCGTTCCTGATCCCAGATAATTTGCGGCAATCCGGGAATTGCCCAAACACCCCCTTCCGGAGCAAATGCCTGCGCTCGGAAATCTTCGGGAATCCATACGAGCTCCGCCCGGACTTGATATTCCGCCAATTTTGCCGGCTCATAAAGCACATTAATCATCCGCAGAGGAACCCGGATATTTTCCCAGTCCTCAAACACGTAATGCCAGCTTGTATCCAGCGGGTTAATAATATCAGCCATCCTGAGAGCATCTGACTCACCCCAGATAAGTTGCTGCCGACCGATCTTGAATGTTAAATCCTGAGCCCGAATAGTAAAATACCACTCCCGAAGATCAAGATCGCGTTTCATATGGGCACCCTTGGGGCCTCCATGGCGATGCTCGGGCCGTGAATCAAGGCTGTCATCAAGATCCCACATTCCTTCATAATAGCCACGAACAATGGCAAAAAAACTAAAATTATCATTTAATTCTAATGTGGTTTCAACCTGTAACGTATTGCGGAACATGTTTAAGTCACCCTTGTCAGTGTCCCCGACGCCCTGAAGTCGCACTGCGGTGAGATTTTCATAAAAGCCCGTCAGGTAAACCCTGCCATCGGCAAATTCGAATGCAGCAAATACCGATTGAGCTCCCAGAAACAACAAAACTGAAAAAAAACACGTGAGCAACATAATTCCTTTTAGTTTCTTCTTCATCTTTCCCCTCCTTAGTACAAAATGGTTAGTAAAAACATGATGTAAATTTTCATCTCTCCTGTTTAAGCAAAGGATAACATCTGTTTCAACGAGTCACACTTCACCTGTTGCTGACACTTATTTCATGAGAAACCTTGGTTTCACAACTAAAATCAGGGCCGGAAGAAAAATAAGGCATCCCAATAGCTGAAAGACGGTTACCACACCTAAAAGAATTCCCATTTCCGCCTGGAATTTTATCGAGGAAAAAATCCAAGTTACGACGCCTAAGATAATTGTCAGAGCGGTAAAAGTAATGGCTTTGCCAGTAGTTTTTATGGCAATTTCAACAGCCGTATCCAGATCTTTGGTATTCGTCATCTCTTCCTTAACTCTTCCCAAAAGATAGATACCGTAGTTGACGCCTACCCCGATTGCAATGGCAGTAATCGGCAACGTATTAATGTTCAAACCAATACCCATAATGGACATATAACGGTTCACAAAGAGATTTGCGACAAAAAGCGGAAGAATCAGTAAAATGCCCGGACTCATGGACCAAAAGAAGAAACTGCAAAAAATGGCGGTCAATAAAAGAGCCAAGGATATGAGGGTAAATTGATATTTCTCAATCTCCTTGTTTACAGCATGTCTTAGTCCAATCAAACCTGCCGCAAGTTTAAATTTTATTAGTTCTGACGCCTTGGGATTTTCTGCTTCAAAACTATGGATGTAATCCTCAGTTTTTTGCATCACACTCTCAATGGTCGTTCCCACCCGGTCTTTACAGAAGACGTTTACATTGGTATTTTTAAACTCGTAATCAACGTACTTGTCGTAGTCCCCCGGCTCGGATCCGCCCCCTGACATCAAATAAGCAACAACTCCGACTTTGCGCGAATCTTTTGGGATAACAAACCACTTGGGATAGTCCTCATAAAATTTCATTTGAATTGTCTTGACCAGATTAGGATAGGCAACCGACCCCATCACTTCGGGAATTGAAGCAACGTACCATTGGAAATCAACCATTGCTTCCAGCACTGCCGGTTCCTTGATTACTCCTTCTTCTTTTCCTTCCACCACAACCAGCAAAGGATTAAGAACTCCCGGAAAATATTGGTTGATTTTGGCTTCGTCAGTATTATACTGAGAGTCTCCCCACAGCAGAGGCGTGCCTGGTTTGGCCTCACCAATGATCAAAGGATACTTGTTATCCAAATATAAAAATCCACCAGAAATAATCACCACAAGGATAATTACAATCCAAGCGTTTTTTCCAGCACTCAAAGATACCGTCCAGTCCAAGAGACGATCAAAAAATCCACGTGCATGGTTGGTTGCTTCAACATCAGGAGCGGGAGAAAAAAGCGTTATAACCGGATTCAAGAAAAGCACGCTGAAAACCACACTCGTTGCCCAGAAAAAGCAAATAAGGGCGAGTTTAACAAGTAAAGGTATTGGAATAATTGCAATTATCAGAATACCAGCCGCATCGGTAAGGATGCCTGAAATGCCGGGATAAAACAGAGCAACCATTGTATTCTCAACCGCCTTTTTTAAGTTCCGTTCCCTTTCCATTTCTTCCTGAACCCGTTCGTTAAACTGAATTGAGTGGCTTAAAGCTCGAGCGGTTATAAGCAGAGGAACAACAAATATTAACGGATCGATATTAAATCCCATAACACCTGCAAATCCCAGTCCCCAGATTCCGGAAACGATTGCCGAAAGGATAGGAATAAACATAAAGCTGAAAGAACGGGTATAAAAATAGAGTAACAAAACCATAGCAAGAAAGGTCAATCCCATAATCACATACGTCTGATTCAAATAATGGTCGATATATCCATAGATAAGCGGATCACCAACAATATTTATTTCAGTATTTCCATCAGCTTCCTCCGCGCGAATCTTTTGGAATTCATTAAAAAGCACGCGGTAATCAATCCCTTCCGCGAAAAATTCCGCTGAAATTAATGCCGCCTTGGAATCAAACGATACAAAGGTTCCGTAATACATATCGTTGGTATAGATTTTTCTTTTTAAGCTTGCGAGTTCACCATCAGTTGACGGTATATCCGGCCACATGAGCGGAGGAAATTCCATCCCCCAGTCAGTAACAACCACGTTTTTAAATTTTCGATTTGCTATGGAGTATACTTTATAACGGTCCACGCCGGGGAAAAATATGAGCTTGTCGGTAATACGCCGTACTTTGGAAAGAGTCTTTTCGTTAAAGATATCTCCGTCTTTTACTTTCACCTGAATTAAAACCAGATTTGATCCTCCGAAGATCTCGCGAAATTTATCCTCCAGCTTTACGCAGGGGTTCTCGTGGGGAAGTAAATCAGCAATATTTGAAACAATGGTAATTTTTGAAATCTGATAGCCGAAAAAAGCTGTGATAGCGATCAACAAGATCAGAACGATATAGCGATAATTAATTGTAAGCTGAGCAATCGATTTTACGACTTTTTTATGCATTATTCTTTCCCTTTGTAATCTCTCAGTAATTGTTTTTCATTAATGATTTTTCGTTGTATGGTTTTTTCAAGGATTAACCAAGGCAGTTTTACCTGGATAATCGCTATTTCCAAGTCTTTCCATTGTCCGGACTTATCATAACTGAGCCATGCCCACCCGCCATGACAAGATTTCCATCCGCATAAGCTAAGTCTATCAACCAATAATAAACAACCGGATTACCTTTTCCGCACTCCCAGGTTAATCCACCGTTTTTGCTACTGATAATTACCCCTTTCTTTCCTACCGCCCACATTGTGTTATCAGCCAGCACAATGTCATAGAGACTATCCGCTGAAGGAACATTTTGAACGAGATTCCACGTGGTGCCTCCATCATTGGTCTGAATAATGGTTCCGTCTATCCCACAGGCCCATCCTTTCTCAGCATCCTTAAAATAGACACCATACAAAGACTTGTCTCCGTGCGGATTTTTTTGAAGTTCCCATGTATTACCACCATCAATGGTATGGCCGATAGTTCCTGATTCTCCCACAACCCATCCATTTTCGTGGTCCAAGAAATACAATCCATATAGAAACTTATC
>Ga0272441_10016174_pt1 | contig 10352 bp, 10 predicted proteins | sample SSMProp6N_FD_193582 | JGI IMG/M metagenome (GOLD analysis project Ga0272441, IMG submission 193582) | Marine sediment archaeal communities from Little Sippewissett salt marsh, Falmouth, MA, United States - SSM-Prop-6N | ecosystem: Environmental > Aquatic > Marine > Wetlands > Sediment ... | reverse complement strand
TCCTCCCGTCTGAACGGCTTTTAATTCACCGTTATCGGGAATTCCGCCGCCGATATCATAAATGATCTCCCTCAGGGTGGTACCCATCGGTACTTCCACAAGACCGGTATTGTTGATCTTACCGGCCAGAGCGAAAACTTTGGTTCCCTTGCTTTTTTCCGTACCCAGCCGGCTGAACCAATCCGCTCCGAACAGCATGATCGTGGGTATATTGGCCCAGGTTTCCACGTTGTTGATCACGGTGGGATGGCCCCACAGCCCGGACTGTGTGGGATAGGGCGGCCTGATCCGCGGCTGACCCCGTTTTCCCTCGATGGAATACATCAGAGCGGTTTCTTCTCCGCACACAAAAGCACCAGCTCCCAGACGGATTTCAAGATCGAAATCAAAGCCGGAATTCATGATATTCTTGCCTAAAAGTTGATGCTTTTTCGCGTTTTCAATGGCCATTTCCAGCCGTTCAATCGCAAGAGGATACTCGGCACGGACATACAGATAGCCTTTTTGAGCCCCAATCGCAAAACCGCCTATGGTCATGCCTTCGATAATAATATAGGGATCGCCTTCCAGCGCACTCCTGTCCATGAACGCTCCCGGATCACCTTCATCAGCGTTGCAGACCACATACTTCACAGGATCATCCGAATAGGTGCGGGCGTTTTTCCACTTCAAGCCTGTGGGGAATCCGCCGCCCCCCCGTCCCCTCAATCCGGACCGGGTGATTTCATCGATTACATCATTCGGATCTCCTTTATCCAGAACTCTGGACAGTGCTTCATAGCCCTTGTTCCGGACATAGTCGGACAGGCTTTCAGGATCTGTCAACCCGCTGTTACGGAGTGTCAACCGGGTCTGTTTGTTGAAAAAGGCGTTATCTCCGTACAGCTTGAAAAACTGTTCGGTAATAAAATCAGCATGCGTAACATATTTTTCAGCCATTTGATGTTTCGCAAACTGCGTCTCGATAATTTCATCTAATTCCTGATCATTTTGAAATAGATAAAGCGTCTTTTGAGGAAAAACCATCATGACACGCTGCTTGCCCCGACGGTCGGCAGGACAGAGCCCCATACACCCGCCGTGAAAAATACGGATGGACCGGGGTTCCACCCCTTTTGCATGCAGTCTGGCTCTCAATTTGGTTTCGAGCTGCTTGCCGCCGTCCGGACTGCAATGGGCGGAAGAACAGAGAATCACCACGTATTCATAAAATTTCTCTGTTTTTTTATCCAGCATCAGCTCTGCAATCGGCTGACCGCCCTGAACGTGGGTTTGAAAAATGGTTTGAACTTTGGGGATGGTCACCTGTTCATATTTGACCGGCATGCCGCCGGGAACGAACACACCCACCACCGGCTCACGAGCACAGCGCCCTGTGCAGCCGACTTTTTTGAGCACAATGTCATCCCGTCCCGATGCCCGGATCAGCTTCTCGAATTCGGATCGGACAGTATCTGAACCCGCAGCAATTTCACAGGTAGCCGAACCCACCTGAATAACGATTTTATCCTTCTCACCGGAGGTTTCATATAATTCGACCTGTGTCTGATAATGAGACTGATAAAATTCCAGAGATTTTCCCATGAATCTTCCCTTACAAGTCTTATAAACCCGCAAAATAAAAATGGACATTAAAGGTACAAAATATTTGATTGAGATGCAAATAATGTGAAAAAAATCAGAAACGGTGCATGAAAAATGATACGGGCGGACAGATCATACCGGAACTTCAGCGGTTAACCTCAGGACAGCCGGATCCTAAAATCTGATTATGTCCCTCACTCGCACAACACGGTCATTTCCTTTCTGGTCATGTGGATTACAGGACTGCCAATAAAAAAGGGGCCCACCCGGACCCCTCGTCTACATGCGTATATTTTTTCTTCTATTATTTCATCTTTTGTCTTTAATCTTGTTAAACTTCCATCACTTCTTTCTCTTTGGCCTTTACCATATCATCGATCTTCTTGATATAGTCATCGGTTACTTCCTGAATATCGATACCTGCGTTGTTTTCCTCATCTTCGGAAATTTCTTTGTCCTTCTGGGCCTTCTTTAATGTATTCAGCGCATCCCGCCGGACGTTCCGAATGGCGATTCTGCCATCCTCGCCCAGTTTATGCACCACTTTCACCAGTTCTTTTCTCCGTTCTTCGGTTAACGCCGGTATGGGCAGCCGGATAATATGTCCGTCATTGTTGGGTGTAATGCCGATATCCGCTTTCATAATGGCTTTTTCAATGGGAGCCAGCATGCTGCGATCCCAGGGATGCACAGTCAGCATTCGCGGTTCCGGCACGGCGATATTGGCCACCTGCTTCAGCGGCATCATACTTCCGTAATAATCCACCTTCACAGTGTCTAACAGCGAGGGTGTGGCCCTACCGGTTCGTACCGTACCCAGTTCTGCCTGTGTATTACTCAAACTTTTTTCCATACGGTCTTTGGCATCTTCAATAACGAGTTTAATCATATCATTCTCCCCGTACAGTAGATCCAACTTTTTCACCCAGGACGACACGCTTCAGATTGTCACGCTCCAGAAGTTTGAACACAACAATCGGAATTTCATTCTCGCGGCACAATGTCACGGCTGTGGCGTCCATGACACCCAGACGCTTCTCAATGACTTCCGAAAATCCGATGGCTTCAATTTTCTCCGCGTCCTTATTGATCACCGGATCATCCGTATAAATACCATCCACTTTCGTGCCCTTAAGAATGGCATTGGCTCCCATCTCAATCGCACGCAGCGCCGCTGCTGTATCGGTGGTAAAATAGGGATTACCCGTACCTGCCGCAAAGATGACTACGCGTCCTTTGGACAGATGATTAATCGCGCGTCGTCTGATATAGGGTTCCGCCATCGCTTCCAGCCGGATGGCGGACATCACGATGGTGGGCACTCCGTCTTTTTCCAGAAAATCCTGCAATGCCAGGGCGTTAATCACGGTCGCTAACATTCCCATGTGGTCGGCAGCCACACGGTCCATTCCACGGGCACTGGCTGACAGGCCGCGAAATATATTGCCGCCGCCGATGACAATGCCGATTTCCACACCCAGATCCCGTACATTCTTGATTTCATCGGCGATTTTCCGCACAATGGAAGGATCGATTTCCAGATCACGGCTGGCCCTTAAGGCTTCTCCGCTGAGTTTTAACAATATTCGTTTGAAAACCGGCTCTGAATTTTGTTTTTTCTCTTTCACAGTCTCATCCGAATAGTTGTTTGCCCTGCTCACAAAAGAGGATATGGTGGAATTTTACAAACAGCAGTATCAGATAACCGGGATTATTCACCGATCTGGTACCGGATAAAACGCCTGACGGACATATTTTCTCCAAGCTTGCCTGAAACTTCCATCAGGTATTCCTGAATGGTCTTGTCCGGATCTTTCACAAAACTCTGCTCCATCAAAGCGGTTTCCTGATAGTACTTGTCAATTTTACCCTGAACAATTTTTTCGATGACCTGTTCCGGTTTTCCTTCCTCTTTGGCCTGTGTTCTGAAAATATCCATCTCTTTATCGATCAGGTCCTGAGGGATTTCTTCACGGCTCACCGCAATGGGACTGCTGGCGGCAATCTGCATGGCGATGTCCTTTGCCAAAGCCTGAAAATCATCGGTTTTGGCGACAAAATCGGTTTCACAATTCACTTCAACCAGTACGCCTAAACGGCTGCCCGGATGAATATAAGACATAATGATACCTTCATTGACATCGCGACCGGATCGCTTTGCCGCAGAGGCAATGCCTTTTTTGCGTAAATACTCAACTGCCTTATCTATATCGCCACCGGTTTCCTTCAGGGCATTTTTACAGTCCATCATACCGGCACCGGTTATATCACGAAGCTTTTTCACTTCACTTGCAGATATCGACATTCACTTCTCCTTGCACTTTACCTTACGTTTTGTGGAATTTATTTGCCGGATTCCGGCTTCTCTTCCACTTTCTCTTCTGCCTTCATGGCTTCCATTGTCTGCTCGGACTTGGTTTTTGCTTCAATGATAGCATCCGCGACGGTGTGGACGATCAGACTGATGGATTTAAAGGCGTCGTCATTGGCCGGAATCGGATAATCGATAGGATCCGGATTACAATTGGTATCCACCACGCCAAAGACCGGAATATTCAGTTTGTTGGCTTCTGCAACGGCAATGGCTTCCTTTTTCGTGTCAACCACAAAAAGACCGCCGGGCAGGCGCGGCATATCCTTGATACCGCCAAGACTCTTCTCGAGTTTCTCTTTGGTTCTCTCGATCTTGAGAATCTCTTTTTTCAGCAGACTGTCGTATGTACCGTCACTGGCCATCTTCTCAAGGTTTTTCAGATATTTGATACTCTTTTTAATGGTACTGAAGTTGGTCAGGGTACCGCCCATCCAGCGTTCCGTCACATAGGGCATACTGCATCGTTCGGCCTCTACCTTCACGATATCTTTGGCCTGCTTCTTGGTGCCTAAAAAGAGAACCGGCTCACCGCTTTTAATAATATTACTGATCATATCCGATGCCGTCATCAGATGTTTCAGGGTTTTATTAAGATCAATAATATAGATACCGCTGCGTTCCATAAAAATATAGGGTTTCATCTTCGGATTCCAGCGGCGTGTCAGGTGGCCGAAATGGGAACCGGCCATAAGCAGTTGCTGTAAAGTTATTTCTGGCATAAAACGACTCCTTTGAATTGGGGTTATTCCGCCATTCCCTTCGACTCTTTAAAAAATCCCGCCGGAGGCGGGACACCCGTTTAAAGATCCGGGAATGTGTGAGATAATCTTGACAAACAGATAATTAACGTTTTGAAAACTGAAACCGCTTGCGCGCACCGGGCTGACCGTATTTTTTACGCTCTTTCTCACGCGGATCTCTTGTGAGAAATCCGGCACCCCGTAACGGCTTGCGCAGTTCTTCATTCATCTGAACCAGTGCCCGTGCAATACCCAGCAGCATGGCACCGGCCTGACCGGATAAACCGCCTCCCCGCACCGTCGCAAAAACATCATACTGCCCATCGGTCTCGGTCACACCGAACGGCTGCCTGATAATCATATCCAATGTGGGTCGGCGAAAATAATTCATGACTTCCTGTTTATTAACAATGATCTTTCCCGAACCGGGAGCCAGCCATACCCTGGCAACTGATTCTTTTCTTCTTCCTGTAGCGTAGTAACTTGTACCCTTCATTTTCGCCTCAATTTAATGAAAAAACTTCAGGTTTCTGTGCTTTATGCGGATGTTCCGAACCGGCATAGACTTTTAATTTTCTGTACATTTGACGGCCAAGCCGGTTTTTTGGCAGCATCCCTTTCACCGCGTGCTTCAATATACGTTCGGGATAGCTATGCATGACCCTTTCAAAATCATTAGACCGCAAACCGCCGGGATAACCCGAATACCGGGTATACCTTTTTTGCGCCGCCTTGCGTCCGGTCACTTTCACTTTATCCGCGTTGACCACTATGACATAATCACCAAGATCCAGATGCGGTGTAAATTCCGGTTTGTGCTTGCCGCGCAGTAAAATCGCGACCTGAGAAGCCAGCCTTCCCAGCACCTGATCATCGGCGTCGATGATATACCATTTCTGATCGATTTGCTCTTTTTTGGGCACAACAGTCTTCACAGTTATTTCATCCTCCTGCATTTAAGTTGCAAAGCCTCTAAATATAAAAAAATAAGCCGGGATTGTCAAGGAATTTGGTCAGAGGATCGGTTCTTTTTATTTGCCTTGAAACCAGAGAATCCTGCTCATTGATCGGAAGCCGCCCAGTAACCGATTAACCGGTAAAGTAATTTGGCTGCATGAAATACACCGTAATTCGGACCGGCATCCGGGCATAATTCCACCATGTCCAGTCCTACAACCCGATTTTCCTCGAAGACGCACTTTAACAGCGACAGAATTTCGAACCATCCCATTCCACCCGGTTCCGGGGTACCGACATTGGGAATCACCGCAGGATCAAAGACGTCCAGATCCAGGGTGATATAAATCGGTCCGCTGAGATTTTTTGCAATGTTCTCAAGGGCATCAGGTTCCATGCGAAGCCGTTTCATTTTCCAGACATCGAGCAATCCTTTCTGAATTGCGTCCGCTTCAGCCTGGCACAAGCTGCGTATACCCACGCTTGTAAAGGAACAGCTTTCCCGGACTCTGGACATGACACAGGCATGACTGTACTGAGATCCCTGATAACTTTCTCTGAGGTCCCCGTGAGCATCGAGATGCAAAACATGCAGATCGGGATATTTTTTATGAACGGCACGGACGGCCCCGATGGTCACTGTGTGTTCACCTCCGATAAGAACCGGTTTTTTTTCCGCTGCCAGCAACGCACCGACCTGACGGTCAATGGCCTGCAGGGCTTCATCCATTTCCAGGTTCTTTAAATCCATAGCTTCCAGTGTGGCGATTCCTCTCAGATAGGTCTCGGCATCCAGTTCCTCGTCATACAGTTCGACCTGATGTGAAGCTTTCAGCAGCCGCTCGGGTCCGAGAGCGGTACCGGTTATATAACTGGTTGTCTGCTCCAGCGGCACCGGCAAAACCACAAATTCCGCCTCATCAAACTGATGATGCGTGACAAGTCCTAAAAAATTCTGATTTGCGCCATAAATGTTCATAAGTACGGATCCTGATTTAATGAATACCAATAATTACGATTCCAAAATAAATGAGTCCCTACAATCATTCCCTTACGCGTAAAACCCGGATGGGAAAAACCGTCAATCCGGGCAGATAAATTTGCCCCGATTGATGACACCGAATGCCTTCCCTGTAAACTCCCATCCTTCGAATGGCGTATTCCGCGATTTCGATTCAAAGGCACTGCTGTCCACGGTCCATCCCTTGTTCGGATCGATGATCGTCAGGTTGGCCGGCATACCCTCCTGAATTTTTACTTCCTGAAGCTGCAGAATCCGGCGTGGAGCGACGGACATCAACCGGATGAGTTGCTCCACGGAAAGAACCTTTTTTTCTACGAAATGGGTCCATAGAATTCCAAGGACTGTCTCAAGACCAACAATACCGAAAGCCGCCACATTAAATTCGCACTCCTTATCTTCTATGGCATGAGGTGCATGGTCCGTGGCAACCACATCAATTGTTCCGTCTTTCAGCGCCTTGACAAGCGCTTTTTGATCTTTGTCACTGCGCAGAGGCGGATTCATTTTCATGCAGGTATCAAAACTCCGGACCGCATTATCCGTCAGCACCAGATAATGGGGGCAGGTTTCAGCCGTGACAGGCACACCCCGCTTCTTGGCGTCACGGATCAGCCGGACCGATCCCTCTGTGGACACATGGGCGATATGCAATGGACCACCGGTATACTCGGAAATGAGAATATCACGGGCCACATGGACTTCTTCCGCGATGGACGGGATGGGAGACAGCCCCAGGGCTGTGGACACCCGGCCTTCGTGCATCACACCGCCTTCCGCCAGTGTTTGGTCTTCACAATGGTCGATAATCGGCTTGCCGAACATCTTGGCATATTCAAGGGCGCGCCGCATCAGGGCTGAAGTGGAGACCGGCTTGCCGTCATCCGAAAATCCCACAGCACCCGCCTCGACCATATCACCCATCTCCGTCAGTTTTTCACCTTCCATGCCGATGGTTACGGCCGGAATCGGATGCACCGCAACCAGATGATTTGCCGCTCTTTCTATAACATATTCCACATCACTCCGGCAGTCAATCGGGGGCTTCGTATTGGGCATGCAGCACACCTCTGTAAAACCGCCTGCTGCCGCTGCATTGCAACCGGATTCAATGGTTTCTTTGTGCTCCTGACCCGGCTCCCGAAGATGAACATGCATATCAATCAATCCGGGGACGATGAGTTTGCCTGTACAATCGATGGTTTGTCCTTTAAAATCACCGATTGTACCTATCTTACGGATGGCACTTCCGTCGATGAGAATATCGGCGACCTGATCCATTTTTATCTGGGGATCGACGATTCTGGCGTTTTTTAACAACACAGATTTTATGGATTCAATTTTAAGCGGCATGATCATCTCCTTCAATTTTTTGACGTCCGCCTCCTAATAAATAGAGTACTGCCATGCGCACAGCCACGCCGTTGGTCACCTGATCCAGAATAACTGAGTAGTCTCCGTCCGCCACATCACTGTCCAGTTCCACACCCCGGTTGATGGGGCCCGGATGCATGATGGTGATATCACGTCCCGAGCGGTCCAGCCGATCGCGGGTAATGCCGAACAGATTGCGATATTCCCGAAGTGTCGGAAACAATGCCTTCTTCTGCCTTTCCAGCTGAATCCGGAGTATATTGAGCACATCGGCTTCGGCCAGCGCGTCTTCAATGGCGGGGTAGACAGTCACTCCCAGATTTTCAATATCCCGGGGAATCAGTGTGGAAGGTCCGCATACGCCGACTTTGGCACCCATGGTCAGTAATCCATAAATATTGGAACGGGCCACCCGGCTGTGCTGAATGTCTCCGACAATAACGACCTTTATATCCTGGAGTGATTGAAAGGTTTCACGCATGGTCATCATATCCAGAAGCCCCTGAGTCGGATGCTCATGAGCCCCGTCACCGGCGTTGATGACAGCGGAATTCAGACACTTGGATAAAAAATGGGGTGCGCCTGGAGCCGAATGTCGCATCACCACAAAATCAATCTTCATCGCTTCAATATTCCTGGCGGTGTCTTTTAAAGTTTCTCCCTTCGACAGGCTGGAACCTGCGGCTGAAAAATTAACCGTGTCCGCCGATAATCGCTTTTCCGCAAGCTCAAAAGAAAAACGCGTCCGGGTTGAAGGTTCAAAAAAGAGATTGGCCACGGTCTTGCCGCGCAGAGTCGGCACTTTCGGAATCGGACGGTCCAGTACCTTTTTAAATGATACGGCCGTATCCAGTATCATGGTGATATCTTTCCGAGGAACGCCTTCCAGTCCCAGCAAATGACGACTTTCTAATTGCATACTGTCCTCTCTATGGTTAACACTGAAAATAGGTTCCAATCCAGCGGTTATACATCCTGCGTCCCAGAAGCCCGGACCAAAGCCCTCTATTCCATCAGAAGGACTTCGTCGTCCCCATCCAGCTCCTTGATTTTTACCTTGACCTGTTCATGAACAGAAGTGGGCACATTCTTACCCACGTAATCCGCCTTGATCGGCAGTTCTCTGTGACCCCGGTCTACCAGCACGGCAAGCTGAATCAAGGCGGGACGTCCCAGATCGATCAGAGCGTCCAGTGCCGCCCGGATGGTCCGGCCGCTGTAGAGCACATCGTCCACAAGAATGATTTTCTGATCGGTCACGTCCACATCAATATCCGTTTCCTGAAGCACGGGACGGTCTGTCAAACGCTGAAAATCGTCCCTGTACAGTGTGATATCCAGCAATCCCAGAGGGATACTTTTCCCCTCGATTTCATGAATTCGCTGGATAATCCGTTTTGCCAACATATCCCCTCTATTGCGGATTCCCACGATCACCAGACGGTCGGTGCCGTGATTCCTCTCTAAAATTTCGTGAGTCAGCCGGTTTAATGACCTGGCAATATCGTCCTTATCCATAATCACACATTTTACTTTCATTGATTCACCCCGATATCATCGATAATTGATCCATTGAATCCGTACGAAACCGAACATAAAAAAACCTCCCGACGATACTTGTCAGGAGGTTAAATATATTTTTTTCCCTCAACTTTCATTCTATCCCCTTTCCGATCTCACCGGATCTGATTAAAGGAGCACATTTCCGAATGTTTCAACAAAATTAGTTTACATAGATTTTATAACTTTGTCAAGCCCTTTATTGTCTTTATATTCCGGATCATTCCCCCCTGTCCTCATTGATGAGATATTTGGCCACCACAGGATTGATGGTTTGATCCATGGGACGTTTTCCTGCAAACACCTGATTGACAATTTCGAGGTCCGTACTCCAGACCGCGTCTCCCGGGGCCAGAATACAAATCGAATCCTTTTCATGATCCTTATAAATTCGTCCCTTCAGGTAGTAGCAATGATCTTCACAAATCTTCGTCTTGAAAAAACGCATGCCCGGTGGAATATCATTGGGTTTGAACCAGAGTTTGATCTCTCTCTCGGCTTCTTTCGAAGAAGCGGATGCATGAATCAAATTATCCACACGTTCGCTTAATTTTCGCCCCCTTTTGTCCATAATGGGCACAACCGTACCCAGTGAACGGATACTGCCGGGGAATGTTTCGCGTGCTTCATGGGGATTGGTGGGCCCTGAAATGGTACGCACACACTGGATGGCATTGGGTCCCTGATAGACCAGTGCGATGACCCGGCGTTTCCAGTCCTGTTCGGGATAATGGGCGGCGCC
>Ga0272441_10016173_pt1 | contig 10352 bp, 10 predicted proteins | sample SSMProp6N_FD_193582 | JGI IMG/M metagenome (GOLD analysis project Ga0272441, IMG submission 193582) | Marine sediment archaeal communities from Little Sippewissett salt marsh, Falmouth, MA, United States - SSM-Prop-6N | ecosystem: Environmental > Aquatic > Marine > Wetlands > Sediment ... | reverse complement strand
TGACGTGGTGCTCATTTATTCGAACAACTCCCAGTTGCGGAGCATGCTGCAGACGACGCATTTTCAGAACAGGGAGGCGCGTGTCGACTCTCATTTCTTCCCGCCGGCCTGCGCTTACGCGATTGTGCCGGTTATCTTGAACGGAGAACTCACGGTCATCCTGCCCGATATCGGCGAATACCACCGGGCGCTGTCGACCGAAGACGAAATTATCCTTTCCGTACCGAAGGACAAGATAGCGGAGATAGTCGAGGGTGTCGGCATGTTTCAGGAGGGGGAGTTCGGGTATAAAGACCTCAACATGTACATGCAGCATGATTTTCCCCACCCCCCGATGTACGAGACATTCTTCAAACGGTGGGGTCTGTACGGGTAGGGGATACGGGGTGATACTGTTGCTTCAGCCGTAACCGCTACCGCAGGCGGTTGACCGCCATGTAGATGCCGGCACCGAGACCGACGAGGTCTACTATGAGCGGGATAATGCCGAAGGGCGGGTTCATAAAAACGGTAACGCTGACGACGTAGGCTATCACTACTCCGATGCTGCCGATAACCGCCAGCCATTTGCCCCGCTTGCGGTTGACGGACAGGCCGACGAGCTCGCCGATACCGTAACCGATTCCCGCGGCCAGCAGCAGGTTGAGGAAATAGAAGGGCAGCACCATGCCGATAGCACCCCAGATAAGCCCGGTCACTCCTCCACCCGCCACCGCCGCGCCTGCTGCCCGGAGATAATGGGTGCCGGAGACGCGGTAGGTCGGCAGTTTATAGAGCCCGGCGCAGTCACGGCACCGGGCGCCGACGGGCGTCTGCACCATACACTTCGGGCATATCGGCTTGCCGCACTTGCCGCAGCGCAGGCTGGTCTCAACATCCGGGTGTGTTGCACATTTCATCGTCTATTCGGCATCATCCAGTAGCTTCTGCGGGTCGATGGATTTACGGGACATCCAGAGCTTCTTGTCCCGTATATCGCGGTCGAACAGGAGGCGGTTGAGCAGCACCTTTCCCATACCGGTGGGAAGAGGTTTAACCGCCGGCTGCGCCGTCAATCGCTTGATGACCAGTATCAGGACCATGGCCAGGTACGCCATGATGACGGCAAGCTCCTCGCGGAATGCCCAGTTTGTCAGGGGCAGTGAAGCTGCGCCCACGATTACCGGAAGCGGCGAACTGCGTATGACGACACTGCCGATTACAACGATACAGACTGCAATTATTGCCGGCCATGGCGAGATGTCGTTTATCGACGGGACGATAATAACGATGCCCAGCGCCGTCGCGGCGCCTCTCCCGCCATGGAAACGGAGGAAGACTGGCCAGTTGTGGCCGACGATGGTAGCCAGGCCGACGGCAATCTGCTGTGCCACATCCATCCCCTGCGTCTGCGCTATCCACACCATGATGAGGCCCTTGAGGAAATCGAAGATGCCTATCGCCAGACCGACCTTCCGGGACGTCGTCCGCCACAGGTTGCCCGCCCCCGTTTGCCGGGTACCGTCGCTTATCAGGTCGATTCCTCTTGCCTTCGCGACCAGGTACGAGAGCGGCAGCGAACCGAGAAAATAGGCGGCGATAATCAGTATGAGCCAGACGATCCAGGTTGTCATGGAACTCCTCTACATGGCGATTTTATACTATATCGCTGACTTTTGCCAGTCTCAGGGTGCGGACATGGGCCAGCGAAATCAGCCGTTCCACCGATTCCACCGGCACGCCCGTGCTCCCGAGCATGACCTCGTCGTTGACATCGATGCCGTGGTAATCGGTGCCGCCGGTAGGAACGAGGCCGTGTTTGGCGGCTATGCCGGCCAGCGTATCGATTTCATCGTGGGAGTAGTCCTTGTAGTAGCACTCGATGCCGACAAGCCCGGCTGCTTTCAGCGCAATAACCAGGTCTTCCGGGCCGGTAACGGTGAGCGGGTGCGCCAGGACGGGCAGCCCGCCGGCCCGGACAATCAGTTCCACGGCCTCGACGGGCGTCATCTTGTCACGTTCCACGTAGGCGGGGCCGCCGGCGCCGATGTACCTGTCGAATGCTTCCCTGAACGATTTGATATGGCCCTTCTCCAGCATGGCCTGAGCGATATGGGGACGCCCTATCGAGCCGTCGCCGGCAAGCTCGCGGACCCGTTCCCAGTCGATGGTTATCCCCAGTTCGGCCAGCCTGGCGACCATGCCGCGTGCCCGCCGTTCGCGGGAGCTGCGGAACCCTTCAAGGGCTGTCGTGAAGCCGGTATCGGTGTAGTCGATGAAATAGCCGAGGACATGCGCCTGGCCGCCCTCGGTATCCGTGCTGATTTCGATGCCCGGTATGATAGTCAGCTCCGGGAAGGCCGTACCGGCCGCGAGTGCGGGGACGATTCCGTCTACCGTGTCGTGGTCGGTCAGCGCGATATACGTTAACCCGAGCCCGGCTGCTTTAGCGATGACTTCTTCCGGGCTGAGCCTGCCGTCGGAAGCGGTCGAATGAACATGCAGGTCTACCCGCCCCACTATCCCTCTATCTCCCGGTAGATACGCTCTATATACATCGCCCGCCCGCTGTCTTCATCCACCTCGACGAGGACGGCGTTCAGTTCCGGTTTTCCCTTCGCCACCGAGAGGCGGTGTGGTATCATCGTCAGGAACCGCTGGAGCACCGCCTCGGCGTCGTCGCCGATGACGGAGTCTATCGGCCCGCACATGCCGATATCCGTAACGTACGCGGTGCCGCCGGGCAGTATGCGCGTATCGATGGTGCCGACGTGGGTGTGCGTCCCGAGGACGGCACTGACCCGCCCGTCCAGATAACGTCCCATGGCGACCTTTTCCGAGGTGGCCTCGGCGTGGAAATCGACGATGATAACCGGTGGCGCTGTCGTGACTTCATCCAGGAGCCTGTCCATGGTGCGGAACGGGCAATCGTAGTTCGTCATGAATGTCCTGCCGATGAGGTTCACCACCATCACTTTACCGGTAACCAGGTAGCCGCGTCCCGGCACGCCCGGGGGGTAGTTCAGCGGGCGCACCACCGGCAGGTCGTCATCGAGATAGGGGACTATCTCCTTCTGCGCCCATATGTGGTTGCCGGAGGTAATCACGTCGACGCCGTCGTCAAGCAGCTCGCGGGCAGTACTGACGGTCAGTCCGAAGCCGCCGGCGGCGTTCTCGCCGTTGGCGATAATCAGGTCGAGCTCGTATTTCAGCTTCAGGCTGCGCAGGAACCTGTGTACTGCCTGCCGGCCCGGTCGGCCGACTATGTCTCCTAGTGCCAGTATTTTCATCGTATCCTTCACGGGAGCCGGCGGTCCGGCCGGTCTATGCGTGCTTTCGTTGATTATATGCTACTTGGCGTAGTCCACCGCCCTGGTCTCCCGTATGACCGTTACCTTTATCTGTCCCGGGTAGTCCAGCGTATCCTCCACCTTCTTCACGATATCCCGCGCCAGCCGCATCGCTCCCAGGTCGTCGATGGCTTCCGGCTTGACGAGGATGCGGACCTCGCGGCCCGCCTGGATGGCAAAGGACTTGTCGACGCCCTTGAAGCTGTCGGCAATCTCTTCCAGTGCCCTGAGTCGTTTCAGGTAATTCTCCAGCGATTCACGCCGGGCGCCCGGCCGGGCGCTGCTTATGGCGTCCGCCGCCGAGGTGATGTAGCCCCAGATACTGGTATCGCTCGTTTCGAGGTGGTGCTCGGCGACACCCTGGAGGACCTCGTGAGACTTCTCCCACTGCTTGACGAGGTCGGCGCCGATGGCGGCATGCGTGCCTTCGACCTCGCGGTCGACGGCTTTTCCGATGTCATGGAGCAGCCCCGCCTTCTTGGCGGTGTTGACGTTAGCGCCGATTTCAGCGGCAATCATGCCGGACAGGTGGGCGACTTCCTTGCTGTGCTCGAGGGCGTTCTGCCCGTAGCTGGTGCGGTACTTGAGCCGGCCGAGCAGCTTTACAAGCTCGGGGTGCAGCTGGATTCCCAGTTCGAGTGCCGCCTGCTCACCGGCTTTCTGGATATCGGCATCGACTTCATCTTTCGCCTTGTTGGCCATCTCCTCGATGCGCGCCGGGTGGATACGGCCGTCGAGGATAAGCCGGTTCAGGCAGACGCGGGCTATTTCCCGGCGTACCGGGTCGAAGCTGGAAAGGGTCACGGCTTCCGGCGTATCGTCGATAATAAGGTCGACGCCGGTAGCCTGCTCCAGCGCCCTGATGTTGCGGCCTTCCCGCCCGATGAGCCGGCCTTTCATCTCGTCATTGGGAATCGGTACGACCGATACCGTGGTCTCGGCAACGATTTCCGAGGCGCTGCGTTGTATTGCCGAGGAGAGTATCTCCTGTGCCTTCTGGTCCGATTCTTCCTTGAGCTTTATCTCCCACTGGTGCAGCCGCCGCGATGTCTCCTGCTGCATCTCGACTTCCATGGCGTCGAGAAGCGTCTGCCGTGCTTCCGTGCTCGACATGCCGGAAATCAGTTCGAGCTGTTTGAGCTGCTTGTCTTTCAGCTCCACGAGCTGGCCCCTGGTCGATTCGATTTCCTTTTCCTTGTTGGTCAGGTTCCGCTCGCGCTGGTCGACGCCTTCCAGCTTGCGGTCGAGTGTTTCCGCTTTCTGGTTCAGCCGGTTTTCCTGCCGCTGCAGCTCGGAGCGCCGTTCACGATAGTCGCTATCGGCTGATACCTTGATGCGCTTGCCTTCTTCCTGGGCATCCTGCAGTATATCCTTGGCTTCATTCCTGGCCTCGACGAGCATCCTGGCGGCTTTCCTCTCGGCAATGCGCAACTGCCGGTTAAACACGAGCCGGCGGGAGAGAAATGCGGCCATGCCGCCGAGTACCACACCGATGATTAATACGAAGAAGATAGCAACTAATTCTATAGTGCCTAATTGCATGTTACCTCCACCCTTTCTTTAGTATTATCCCTATATATTTCAAACAAACCTGTTCTTACTAACAACGCAGTTCACCGTTACCCGGGAACGCCCTCGTGTTCTCTCCAGACCCGCTCGACGGTCTCGTTGATAACCTCGTAGCCGAAACCGCGCCGTCCCAGGTAGTCCCCCAGGCGGCGGCGGAAGTCCCGGTAGTCGGTGGCGTGTATCCGTCCGGCCCTGGTGACAGCCGCCCGGTAGGCGCTTTCGCCGTCATCGACGTCGCCGACCGCCTGCTTGATAATGTCATCGGGCAGTCCTTTCTGCCGTAGCTCTCGTTCCGTTAGCCACCGGCTGCGCGGGCTGAACGTTTCCCGGTTCTCTTTCCAGAACCGGGCGAAGGTGGCATCATCGACGAGCCCCGTCTCCTTCAGCCTTTCGAGCGCCTTTTCGATGCAGGCGGCATCGAACCCGTGGCGGAAGAGTCGCTGCCTCACCTCGGACTCGCTCCTCGGCCGGTACCCGATAAAGCGGAGCGCGGCATCCATGCACCGCTGATAGCGGTCGGCCCCGGAGAGGAGCATTATCTGGTTATCGGTAAGCTCCTGCCCGACCCGCAACGCCTCCGCGGCGACCACCTCGGCCAGCAGGCTGAAGGCGTATTTGCCGTCCAGGTACACGTTTACCTGTTTATTCCGTTTCTTACCGGCTTTAAGCCCGGTGATTTTTACCATCCCCCGTAACCCCTATAAAACGCAAAAGGCCGAAGCCTGCGCCTCAGCCTTTCCTTACCCACTACCTATTAAGTTGGTGTATAAAAAATGCCCTTAGTTACTATCGGGCACTGTAGAATGAGTAGCGTTGGCTGAGGCTCTAATCCGCTCTTCGATTTCCTGGGCGAGTTCGGGATTATCCAAAAGGTAATGCTTGGCGCTTTCCCTGCCTTGCCCGAGGCGGATGTCACCGTAGGAGAAAAACGCGCCGGCTTTCGTCAGCAGCCCCATCTCCACGCCGATATCGAGGAGGTTGCCCTCTTTACTGATGCCGGTATCGAACATGATATCGAACTCAGCGGTGCGGAATGGAGGCGCAACCTTGTTTTTAACTACTTTGGCCTTAACTCGGCTGCCTACAGCTTCGTTTCCCTGCTTGATGGTCTCGGCACGTCGCAGCTCGATTCTCGTTGAACTGTAGAACTTCAGTGCCCGGCCGCCGGTAGTTACCTCCGGGTTGCCGAAGACGATACCGACCTTCTCTCGCAGCTGGTTGATAAATATCACCGCGACCCCGGACCTGCCGATGGCGGCGGCGAGTTTCCTCAATGCCTGCGACATTAGGCGGGCCTGCAGGCCCATATGGGAGTCTCCCATGTCCCCTTCTATTTCAGCGCGGGGTACCAGAGCGGCGACACTATCGATAATTATCACATCAACGGCGCTGCTTCTTACCAGCGCTTCGGTAATTTCCAGTGCCTGCTCGCCGGTATCCGGCTGCGATATAAGCAGGTCGTCAACTTTTACACCGCAGTTGGCCGCGTAAGAGGGGTCTAGGGCATGCTCGGCATCGATATAGGCAACCGTTCCTCCTCTTTTCTGTGCTTCGGCGATTACGTGCTGGGCTAATGTCGTTTTCCCCGATGACTCGGGCCCGAATATTTCGGTTATTCGCCCTCTCGGTATACCTCCTATACCCAGGGCGAGGTCCAGAGCCAGAGAGCCGGTAGGTATAGCTTCTATCGGCGGCAGTGTATTGGACTCTCCCAGTTTCATGATGGAGCCCTTACCGAACCGCTTTTCTATCTGGCCGATAGCAAGCTCTAGTGCCTTTTCTCTCTCAGTGGTCATCTTTCGCCTCACCCAGATAATAACACAACAGTTTTGCCAAAACAAGTAGCCGTTCCATGCCTGAATCCGGCACTTTCCTTACATTTTTCTGGCCTATTGCGTTACTATTCGGCTATCGGCGGCATGGCGCGTTTGTGGTCGCTCGCCGCTATCATCGCCTCGATTTTACTCCGCACATCGGCGGGGGCGTCGCCTTCCCGTATATAACGGTCGAGCAATTCGTAGGTGATGCCCATTTCGGCTTCATCGGTCTGCCCCTCCCACAGCCCCGCCGAGGGCGGTTTATCGATGATTCCGGCGGGTATTTCCAGGTGGCGGGCGATTTCCCTGACCTCCCGTTTCACCAGGTTGCCCAGCGGCAGGATGTCGACGCCGCTGTCACCGTGCTTGGTGAAGTAGCCGATGGTCAGTTCCGTCCGGTTGCTTGAGCCGGCGACGAGATAGCCGCGCATCGCGGCGGCGTAGTACAGGGTCGCCATCCGTAGCCGCGCCTTGAGGTTGGCCCCGGCTGCTCGTTCTGTCTCTGTCGCGGTTTCCGCCGCGCCGCCGGGCAGACCGCGGAGCAGGGTATCGAACGTGCCGTCGAGGCAGACTTCGACGGTCGGAATGGCGAATTTACCGGCTACCGCCAGCGCATGCGCCTTGTCCTCGTCGATGCTGTGGCAGGGCATGATGACGCCGAGCGTATCCCGTGGGAAAGCCCGGATACACAACGCGCCCAGCACCGAAGAATCGAGTCCGCCGCTCATCCCCAGCACCACGCCACGGCACCCGGCCGCCGTCACCTTCTCTGTTATCCATGACGTCAGTTTTTGAGACAGTGTTTCTGCATCCATTGATGACTCCTTTGCAGCCTGGAATTATCAGTAGTATACTGGCTACAGACAGCTCCGTCAAAAAGGGATAGTCATGTCGGCCGCCGATATCATTCTCAGGAACGCCCGTGTTATCACGATGGATGACGCGCGGCCGTACGCGGATTTCGTGGCGATAACCGGGGACAGGATAGCACTGGTCGGAAGTGGGGACGATGCCGCGTTCATCACTGGGCCGGATACCAGGGTCATCGATTGCGGCGGCAAAACGGTTACACCCGGTTTCAACGATGCCCATCTCCACCTGTTCTCCCTTGTGCGGAAGCTGCTCAGCATTGACATCGGCCCGGAGGCCGTCCACTCGATTGCCGATATCAAGGAGGCCGTCCGCCGCCGGGCGGAGCGTACCCCGCCGGGGACATGGCTCAGCGGCGACGGCTACAACGAGTTTTACCTGGCTGAAAAGCGCTATCCCACCCGTTATGACCTCGACGAGGCGGCGCCGGACCACCCGGTGGTGCTGACGCACCGCTCGCTGCATGCCTGCGTTCTCAACAGCCTGGCGCTTTCGCTGGCCGGTATCGGCATGGACACGCCGGAGCCGCCCGGCGCGCGCATCGAACGCGACATCGTTACCGGCGAGCCGAACGGCATCCTCGTCGAGATGCTGGGCTATGTGCGGAGTAAGGTGATGCCGCCCCTTTCCGGCGCCGAAATGGACGAGGCGTTCGCCCTCGCCGACCGGTATTTCGGCTCGAACGGTATAACCTCGTTCCAGGAAGCGACATACAGGAACGACCGCGACCGGTGGCGGCTTGTGCGTGGCTACAGGGAATCGGGCACGTTACGCAGTCGTGTTACCATGATGACGGGGCCGGACGACTGGCCCCGTTTCCGCGAGGACGGAATGGTGACCGGCTTCGGTGACGAGCACCTGCGCCTGGGCGCGGTAAAGATAATGGTGGGCGAATCGGCGGGACAGGGCGAACGGACGCAGGAAGAGCTTGATAAACTCGTGCTCGACTGCCACCTCGCCGGGTTCCAGGTGGCCTTTCATGCCGTCACGGAGAGCGCCGTCGGGGCGGCCGTCACCGCGCTGGAATACGCGGACGGCCATCTCCCCGTTGCCGGGCGACGACACCGCATCGAGCACTGCAGCGAGTGCCCGCCGTATCTCCTCGAACGGCTTCGCCGGCTGGAGGCGGTTATCGTTACCCACCCGGCGACGATATACTACAATGGCGAGCGGTACCTGGCGACGGTGGACCCCGCACAGCTCCCCTGGCTGTACCGCATCAGGTCGCCGCTGGAAAGCGGGCTTGTTGTCGCCGCTGCCTCGGATGCGCCGCTTATCCCGGTCAATCCGCTTGACGGTATCTACGGCGGGGTCACCCGGAAAACGGCAGCCGGTCAGGTACTGCTTCCCCATGAGGCGGTCACGCCGCTGGATGCAATGCGGTTGTACACCGTCAACGCGGCGTACACAACGTTCGAGGAAGACAGCAAGGGCTCCATCGTTCCCGGCAGGCTGGCGGACCTCGTCGTGTTGAGCGACGACCCCACCCGCGTGCCCCCGGAGGCGATAAAGGATATCACGGTGGAGATGACGATTATCGGCGGCGAGGTGGTCTGGGAAGCCTAGGTCGTGCCGATGGCCGTGGCCGTGGCGTATTCCTTCGTGTGGGACAGGCTGACATCGATTTCCGTTATCCCCAGCCTTTCGGCCTCAGCCCTGGCCCTCCCGTGCAGCCGTACCAGCGGCTTGCCGCTCGGGTGGTGCAGCGTCTCGATTTCGCGCCAGCCGACGCCTATAGCCCCCGTCCCCAGCACCTTCATGACCGCTTCCTTGCTGGCGAAACAGGCGGCCAGCGAATGCGTCCTGTCACGGTACATTTCGAGTTCCGCCTCCGTGTAAACGCGGCGGAGGAACCGGTCTCCCCAGCGGTCGATTACCTGCCGGACGCGGTCGATTTCTACCAGGTCGGTGCCGATATGGTGCTTCATTATATAAGTCCTGTCAGCTGTGCAGTTCTTCTATGAGCCCGCCGCACAGTGAATCGAGGAAGTGCTGCCTCGGCCTGTCGAACAGGCTGGTAAAGAGCGGTGTAATCGATATGCCGCCGTGCCTGATGACATACATGTCCGTTCCCTTCAGCGCGGATTCGCCGAGCTGCTGCCGCACGAGGCGGTACCTGTCCTGCTCGCCGCCGTCGTCTTCCTCGACCGTATTGATGTGGCTGGTGCGGGCGAGCCGGGTGATTCTCGCCCTGGTAACTTCGCCCGGCGGCAGGTCCGGCGCGTTCACGTTGAGGAAAACGCGCGTGGGTGGCTGCATGGCGGCGATTCGCTGCGCCAGCAGGGCCGCTGTCCTGGCGGCGGTCTCCCGCCCGGATACGCTCCCGCCCGGCGCGGAAACGGCCATGGCGGAGCTACCCCGGAAATACCCCTGTAGCGCGCCGCCCACCGTCCCCGAAATGTACACATCCTCACCGACGTTGGAGCCGAGGTTGATGCCCGAGACGACGAGGTCGATAGTGTCCGCGAGCAGCTTGCCGAGCGCCAGCACGACGCAGTCGGCGGGTGTGCCGTCCACGGTATAGGCGGTGACGTCATCGACTTGCGAGGTAACCTCCATGATGCAGAGCGGTCGGAACAGGCTGACGGCCGTGCCGATGGCGCTCTGCTCGCGGTCCGGGACCACCACGGTTACCCGGCCGGTTTTCTTGAGCTCCCGCACCAGCTTCCACAGCCCGTCGGACCCGATGCCGTCATCGTTGGTGACCAGTATATTCATAGCTGCGTACCGAATTTTACGCTTGCAGTTTATCATAACGGCTGGAATT
>Ga0272441_10016172_pt1 | contig 10352 bp, 9 predicted proteins | sample SSMProp6N_FD_193582 | JGI IMG/M metagenome (GOLD analysis project Ga0272441, IMG submission 193582) | Marine sediment archaeal communities from Little Sippewissett salt marsh, Falmouth, MA, United States - SSM-Prop-6N | ecosystem: Environmental > Aquatic > Marine > Wetlands > Sediment ... | reverse complement strand
ATATACCGGATGGTCTCCTTACGGGCCTTCAACAGTTCCACCAACGAGACGGATTCGTCTCCAAAACCATAAGTGATGGAGAGCCAGCACCAGTTCCTGTCGATGGCCGTGGGCGACAGTGTCATGGTTTTCCAGCGGCGCAGCAGTTGAAGCCCCTTGACGTCCGGGTCGATAACAAATCCGTCGCCATCGAGGTCCTCTCCGACGGATTCCAAGAAGCCGGGGATCTGGTAGCGTTTGAAGGTCATTCGCCGGGGTGTGCTGAATTGACGGGCATTGCCCGGCTTTTCGAGTTCTGCCAGGAGCTTGAGTTCAGGAACATACACGATATCCCCGTAAATGAACCGTTCGAGCCCTTCCCGGGAAAAAAAGCGTTGTTCCCCTTCCGTTTGCAGCAGCTGAATGACGGGATATACCTCCAGGTCAGTTTTGGTCTTTTGACTCACCCTGAAAAGACTTTTCAGGGGGATGGGGTGGATGGGCAAGCCGTGCTGGTTGGGTAGGTGTTGACGGAAACAGTCCAACAGCGGGCGAACCCGATTTCGTGCAATGCCGGCGTGAAAGATGGTGGCCTGTTCCGGGTCTTTGCAGGTGATGATGAACGCACCGGTCGCTTCATCTACCGACGGATGAAACCGGCAGCCGTCGACGCCGAATTCCAGAAAACAATGATAGGCCAGCCGAAACCACAGGCTGCCTTCGAGTGCCTGACGACGGGACTTCATCCTCAGGTCGTGAAGTTGCCGTTCCGCATCGGTCATTGTCAACAGCCCAAGGCGGTGGATAATTTCCGCCCGGTCCGGAACTTGGTCATGCCCTTCCGATGAAAAAACGCCGAGCCGTTCGGCGAAACGATTTTTGTCACCGTTGGCCGATCCATAGGTAATTACGACTTTTCCATCAGGCGTCAGCACCTTCAACAGCGTCTGGTCGCCACTTTTGTATAATTGCGCCTTCGTGGTTTTGGGTGTCAGACGATCTCCCTGGCTCAACACGGTAGCCAGATCATGCCAGACACTTTTGCGAAATCGGGCTTCCAGATTCGGACCGTTGTCTGTGGCGCCCTGCCTATCGATGGTCTTGAATAATGATTTTAAATGAGAGCAGGTTGTTTTCCCCGTTTTCTGACAAGTACAGAAGTGTTGGGGTGGGTTGCCGTCCACATAAAAAGCGATGCCTGGATGACGATCCTCTGCTGGTGGGACCAGGGCAATGGCATTTCTGTGAAATTCTAGTGCATGATCAACCATGGGTAAAGGGTGCCTTGTGGTGTTGAAGAAAAAAGTCCCTTTTAAATGTGAAAAATATGAGAGTCAAGACCGACCGTGATTTGGAAAGCAGATTGTTCCATCTTCAGTATTAACAGAGAATATGATATGCAAAAAGGTGAGCCCGAAACGGCAACCCTATAGAAAAAGGATGGCCGGACAATGGCCTATTTTCGCACCCAAGACGGATGCAGCTTGTATTATGAAACCATTGGATTTGAGCTTGCCCGGCCGGTGGTGATTTTCTTGAACGGCACCCTGCAGACCACCATGTACTGGAAGGTGATCGCGGCGTCTTTAAAACCAGAGTTCCGCTCACTGCTCTATGATGCCAGGGGACAGGGGGAAAGTGAATTGGGCGAATTGCCCCTTTCCTTGGAATTGCACATGGAAGATCTTTCCGCGCTGATTCGTCACCTTGAACTGGGGCCGGTCTGTTTGGTGGGATTGAGTCACGGCGCGCTGTTGGCCTATGCCATGGCCCGACGGACGCCAAAAGTGGTCAGCCGATTGGTCATCTGTTCCATTGGGGTTCGGGCATCGATTCGCGCGCGGCTGATTGTCCGGTCATGGCTCAAAATCATCGAAAGCGGTGGGGTCGAAACCCTTGTGGGCGCTGCGTTGCCGCACGTTTTTGGCGAGGGCTACCTCGTCCGGAACAGCAAGATTCTTGACCGCATCGCTAAAACCATCACCCGGCGTAACCGGGCGTCGGCCCTGGTGGCTCACTTGTCGGCCCTTGCCGGTTATCCGAGCCTGAGATCCATGCTGAAGAAACTGGATGTGCCCGCGCTGGTGATCTGCGGTTCAGACGATCCACTGGTAAGTATCAGTGGTGCGGCAGAGGTGGCCGAGAAAAGCGGCGGCCGACATCTGGTGGTCAAGGGTGCCGGACACTCCATTCCAGTAGAAGCACCGGAGTTGTTCCTCAAGACCATTTCACAATTTTTGTCGGGCCGCTGGACAGATATGCCGGAGGCCATCTGATTATGCATAAAACCCCTTGACAACCTGACCATGCGGACTTTATTGGAATAAGAACCGGGGGTATCGATGATAGCAAATGATCCCGGTGGGTTGATTATTAATATGGTTAAAGGAGTGGTGAACAAATGGTCAGCGTAGGCATCGTCGGTTGGCGCGGAATGGTCGGATCGGTCCTTATGGATCGGATGAAGGCTGAAAACGATTTTGCAGGTTTTAAGCCGGCTTTTTTTTCCACGTCGCAGGCCGGGAAAACCGGTCCAGACATCGGTACCGGACCCCAGTCGGTTCTGGATGCGAATGATTTAGGCAAGTTGGCCGACATGGCGGTGATTGTTTCGTGCCAGGGCGGCAGTTATTCGGAACAGACGCACCCTGCGCTACGGCAGAAGGGGTGGAACGGATACTGGATCGATGCCGCATCCACGTTGCGAATGAGAGACACCAGCGTCATCGTCCTGGATCCGGTCAACCGCAACGTGATCGACAACGCCCTTGAAGGCGGCATCAAAGACTATATCGGTGGAAACTGCACGGTTTCTCTGATGCTCATGGCCCTTGGCGGACTGTTTGAAAAGAACTGGGTTGAATGGATGACCTCCATGACTTACCAGAGTGCCTCGGGTGCCGGGGCAAACCACATGCGGGAGCTGATCATTCAGATGGGGCTGTTGGGCGACAGTGCCAAGTCAATATTGCGAGACCCGGCATCCTCCATCTTGGATATTGACCGTCAGATTACCGAGACGCTGGTCGGGCCCAATTTCCCAATCCAGTATTTCGGCGCGCCGCTGGCGGGCAGTCTGATCCCCTGGATCGACCGCGCGATGGAAAATGGTCAGACCCGGGAGGAGTGGAAGGGGATGGTGGAGACCAACAAAATTCTCGGACGTTCAGATAATCCCATTGCCATCGACGGGCAATGTGTCCGTGTGGGGGCCATGCGCTGCCACAGCCAGGCCCTGACCATCAAGCTGACCCAAGACATTCCTTTGGACGTCATTGAAAATGCAATTGGTTCGGCCAACGACTGGGTGTCGGTGGTGCCCAATGACAAGGATGCCACCCTGACGCAACTCAGCCCGGCGGCAGTTTCCGGGACGCTTTCCATCCCCGTGGGACGTATTCGAAAAATGAAGATGGGAAGACACTTTCTGACTCTCTTTACGGTGGGCGACCAGTTGCTTTGGGGGGCGGCCGAACCCTTGCGCCGGGCACTCAACATTATCCTTGACCGCATGACCGACGTTGCCTGACCCCGAAACGGGCGCTTAAGGCGATCCGCTGTTCGGGGTGCCTTTCCGTCAAACAAACTACGTATTATGAATACGTAATATATACAAAATTATCGAGTGTTGTGTTTTGTCCATATTGATGTATGATTCACATCATGGGTGTGCGCTTTTTGTTATGGCTCCACTGATCCACTGGGATTGAGGAGCTTATTTTTGAGCCCGTCACTATTTAAAACTGGCGGGACACCCCCGCTTCAAAGGTGAATGCTCGCCAACGGACCTCATTGAGACGGGTGTCACCGGTCGTACCGTCCGCATAGTAGGTGCGATCCAGCCCGGTGTCCGTGGTCATTTCCTTGACGTTCATTCCCGCATGGAATCCCCAGCGGTTTTTTATCTCGAACAGAATCGCTGCCCCCGCCATAAAACCGTTGCCGTCAGCTTCGTGGGAAAAGCTGACGGGGTGGTCGAAATCCGAGCGCAGATTCCAGTTGGCTTCGGCATCATAATCCACCCAGTGGTATTCCCCGGCAAACATGACGCCGACTTTGGTAAACGGGGCCTTTGCACTGGGAATCGATAAAAAGAGATCCACGCCGAGCCAGGGGCCTATCCAGCGGGTCTGAAAGCGGCTGTCCAGGCCGGCGATGGGGCCGGTGGGCGTGGTGAGGGGCGGCGCCGAAAAAGCCTGATAGCCATCCACGATATTCAGGTCCTGCTCGGAGACGGCATAGCCAATCATCGGGCAGACGACCATGGTGGATTCGAAAAAGGAAAAGCGGGGGCCGATGCCGATAGATCCGTCCCAAACGTCGTTGCCGTCCACACCGTTCACTGAACGTGAGAATTCCTGAGTCCGGTCGTTGCCATTATAGTCCGAATCCTGGTTGTTGCCGGAGACCACCGTTCCATAGTCCAAATGGCCCCGCATATAGACACGATCCTTGATCACGGTGCGATTGGCCAATTTCAGCTGATAGATACGAAGACCCGACCAGGTGAGTTCGGAACGGACGTTGGGGTTGGTTCCCTGCAGGTTCCCGGCGATGTTCCAGTTCAACTTGTCTGTGCGATAGCCGGCGGACAGGTCGAAGGTGACAGAAGCCCAGCTGAGATAGGCATTACTGTTTTTGGTTTCTTCGGCCATCGCTTGATCGGGCGGCTCAAGGGGTTGTGAAAAAACCTGGGAAACGGAAAGAGAAACAAACAAGCAAAGAACCAGCGCCGCAGAGAAGTGTCGCATGAACAGTCTCTTTCTTGGGATCGCAGTCGTTGTTTGAAAAAAATATGAGCGGATGGATCGCCAGTGGCTGACGAGGGTTCCGGACAACCTCGTCTTCATCTCATGAAATTGTCTGAAATTCAAGCCTTCGACGCGGTGACAGCCGCCTTGACTTGCCCGAATCGGTGATTTAATGTGGTGCCGTTTCAGGGTCCGGCCAACACACACCGGTGCGATGGACGATAAACCGATGTGTGTTGTCTTTATAAAAGGGCGCGGTGGTTCAGTCTGGACGAGTCCGGTGCAGGCAGGGCGGACGACAATCATCAATCTCGACGGAAGGCTCGACGGTGCCATGACCGATACGCAAAAAGCAGATAACACAATTGCCGGTGCCGGTGAGCAGTTGTTTCAATTTGCCATCGATCGTGGCGACATGAACGCCATCCTGGATGTCCTGCCGCTTGAGGTGCCCGAAAAGCGGGCGGCTCTGGAATACGAAATCCAGCTGCTGAGAATCATTTCGGTAGGGTGGGCGATCGCTTTCTTTTTGGCCGACAGTGGCCTGAAAACGCCCCTCGGTCAGCATTTCTGGGACAATGTTAGCACCTTTTCCACAACTCTCTCCGCCTCCGCATCCCTGACCATGGGATCGGACATCGACTATTTCGATATCCTCAAGAAGCGCCTTGATACCTATGTTGGCGCACTGGATGCTGCAGGGCAGATCCCTGAACCGGCCATGGCTATTGGCCCGGCTTTTGCCGGGGTTTGTGGCGACCCGGACGATGCCTGTGCCATTCTGGCCGGCAGCAAGATGTTTTCCCTCACCATCAATGCCGTCCGGCAATACCTGGGCGGAACCGCTACCCAACAGGATTGACGTGACCATCGAATTTAAATCGAAATGGCTGCCGGCCATTATCAGCGGCCTGCTGCTCACGGCGGCATTTCCCAAAATAGGGCTTTCGGCGATGGCCTGGTTCGCTCTGGTGCCCCTGCACATCGCCCTACGTGAACGGACGCCCAAAGAAGCGTTCAGGGTCGGGATGATCGCCGGCCTGGCCCATTACCTGACCCTGTTGTACTGGGTGGTGTTCACCATGCGTACCTACGGATACCTGCCGTGGTGGCAGTGCGTCTCCCTGCTGGTGCTGCTTGCCGCATACCTGTCCCTTTACACCGGGCTTTTTTCTTTGGCTTTGGTCCGCCTTTGTCGAAAACCCGTCCACCTGGTTCTGCTCGCACCGGTTCTCTGGGTGGCGCTGGAGTATATCCGTAGCTTTTTGCTGACCGGGTTCACCTGGGGAACTGTTGGATATTCCCAGTTTAATCGGTTGCATATCATTCAGATCTCCGATATATTCGGGGTGTATGGGATCTCTTTTCTGGTGGTGCTTTTCAACGCTGCCGTGTATGTACTGTTGCTGTTTCTTGCGCAGAAAAAATGGCAGGACCATCCGGTGGAAAAGCGGCAGGCCCTGCTGGCCGTCGTGTTGCCCCTCATCTTGATCAGCCTCGGACTGGCCTACGGGAATAAGCGGATCCGGGCCATGGATGGCGCCATGGCAGGGGCTTCATCACCCCGCGTTGCGGTGATTCAGGGCAACATCGACCAGGCCCGGAAATGGGATCCGGCATTTCAGATTGGCACCACGAAAAAATACGTGGATTTAACGCTATCGGTCGTCCCCCAGCAGCCGGAACTGGTGGTGTGGCCGGAAACGGCGACGCCGTTTTACTTTGAGGCCAGCCCCAAGCTCACCCGGTTGGTGACCGACGCGGTCCGCCAAGCGGGCATCCGTCTGCTAGTGGGCAGTCCCAGCGTCCAGAGCGTGGCGGGCAGCAATGCCTACTACAACAGTGCCTATATGGTGTCGCCGGACGGTCGCGCCACCGGGCGTTACGACAAGGTCCACCTGGTGCCCTTCGGCGAGTATGTGCCACTCAAACAAGTGCTGTCGTTCGTCGGCAAGATGGTTGCCCAGGTGGGCGACTTCTCGTCCGGAGAAAAAGGCCGAACCCTTGTATGGGGAGAAAATCAGCCGCCGATTGGTGTGCAGATCTGTTTCGAGATCATTTTTCCGGAGCTTGCCCGATCCCTGGTGAAAAACGGCGCCGGCGTGCTGGTCAACCTGACCAACGATGCCTGGTTCGGAAAAAGCGGTGCGGCATATCAGCATTTTTCCATGGCGGTTTTCCGGGCTGTCGAGAATCGCCGCAGCCTGGTGCGGTGCGCCAATACAGGGATCAGCGGATTTGTCGACCCCGCTGGTCGGATCATGGCCCGCACCGCCCTGTTCGAAGATGCGGTGCTTGTCCGAGCGGTTCCCATACTGTCCGAAAAAACCATTTACACCCGGATCGGGGATGGCTTGCCCATTGTCTGCCTGATCGTGCTGGGTGTGCTGATCGGCCGGCTGATGCGTCGAGATCGACAGGCGGCGCATGGTGCCATGTTGGTGAAAATAACGGATTGGGTTAAACGGCTTGTCAGCCGGATAGTCGACAAGAGGAGATAAACGATGAGTACCGAAGCCAAACAGACACTGAAAGAACATAAACAGAGGCTCGACCAGCTCAAGGAGTATCTTTGACCTGGCTGACCAGGAAAAACGACTCCAGGAAATCGAAGCGGAAATCTCCCGGGATGGGTTCTGGGACACCCCGGATGCCACTACCGCCATTTTGAAAGAGCGGTCGGTCCTGGGCTTGCGGATCGGCGCCTTTCACGGCTTGGAAAAAGATCTGGAGGAGGCCGAGATTCTTCTGGAACTGGCCGTAGAAGAAGAGGATGCAGATACGCTGCAGGAAGTGTCCGGCCAGGTCAGTAAACTGGGTCGGCGGTTGCACCAATTCTCCCTGGACATGATGCTGGACGGAGACGACGATCAGAACAATGCCATCATTTCGATCAATGCCGGTGCCGGCGGAACCGAGGCTCAGGATTGGGCCGAGATGCTCTTCCGCATGTACCTGAGATGGGTAGAGGGCAAAGGCTTTAAATCCAGCACTGTCGATTTTCAGCCCGGTGACGAGGCGGGCATCAAAAGCGTCACCTTTACCGCCACCGGCCAATACGCTTTTGGCTACCTCAAGTCGGAGACCGGCGTCCACCGGCTGGTGAGAATCTCTCCCTTCAACGCCAGCGGCAAGCGCCACACCTCCTTTGCATCTGTTTTCGTTTATCCGGAGCTGGACAATGATATCGAGATTGACGTGGAGGATAAAGATCTTCGCATTGATGTTTTCCGTGCCAGTGGTGCCGGGGGGCAGCACGTGAATAAGACCAGCAGCGCCGTGCGCATCACCCACCTGCCCAGCGGAATTGTGGTTCAGTGTCAGCAGGAAAAATCCCAGCACCGGAACAAGGACATGGCCATGAAGGTGCTTAAGTCAAGGCTTTACGAGGCGGAAAAGCGCAAACAGGACGAGCGGCTGCAGGAGATCCACGATGGCAAGGACGATATTGCCTGGGGCAGCCAGATCCGCTCCTACGTGCTGCATCCCTACCAGATGGTCAAGGACCACCGGATCGGCCTGGATGTGGGCAATGTGAACAGCGTGTTGGACGGGGACATCGACGTGTTCATCGAAGGGGTGTTGTTGTCGGGTAAGGCGTAGTGTTCGCCCACAAACGGTCTTTTTGCCCGATATCTGCGTTATGCTCAAAATTTTATCCTCGGAATATCACCAATATGCCTGTGGTAAAATTTTTCGCATGCCTTGATCTCGAATAAAAATAGTCGTTTTTGGATGAACACGCTATTGATAATTGCAATTGTTTTTGGCAGTGTTTTAACACAAATTCATGCCCCTTTAACGAACTGAAATGACCATTCTACAAAATCATAAGTTTTGAATTTTATTCATTGTGATTTATTTGTGATTTGGCATTTGGATATTGAGATTTGTCAGTTACTTGCTTTTCATGGCTTCTTTTCAGTGCCATATCAGGAACAGGACCTTGGTGAATACATCGCAACAGTGCATCGACCCGGAAGCCATCATCACCCGCTTCTATCCCGCCGGCAGCTATACCCGGGAGCTGCTTCTGCGCCATGGAGAACTGGTGGGCTGCAAGGCACTCGAGATTCTCGAACGTGCCGACTGGTTGAATGCCGATTGTGAGTTCGTCGTTCAATCGGCCGTTCTCCACGACATCGGCATCGGCCAGACCCGATCTTTGGGACTGGGATGCACGGGAAACCTGCCCTATGTGTGCCATGGCGTCGAGGGCCGGGCGATTCTCGACCGACTGGGCCTTGAACGCCACGGGCTGGTCTGCGAGCGCCATGTGGGAGTGGGAATCAGCGCACGTCAGACCGTTCAGCGGAAACTCCCCTTGCCGGTCCGGGACATGATTCCCTTGTCCGTGGAAGAGCGACTGATCTGCTACGCGGACAAGTTCTTTTCCAAAACAGACGACGGCCGGCATGAAAAGACCATCGATGAAATTACCGCCGGCCTGGCCCGATACGAAGCGGAATATGCGGACCGTTTCCTGAGCCTTCACCGGATGTTTTCGAGGGAACCTGACCACCAGGAGCAAGGTAGGTCAGGGTGGGAGCGATAGCGAGTTCCCTGACACAAAATGAAACAAGGTGGAAACGGAGTCCGTGGGAGCGGCTTCCAGCTCGATTAAAAAAGATCGAACCGCAGAATGCCCAATTCAGTAACAATAGCATTTCATAAGGGAAGAATAGTCATGAATCCTGACGGCATTCGGGAGGCACTCCGATTTTATTTTATCACCGATGACGGCGTGGATGGGTTTGCCGCACTGGATCAGGTGCGCGTGGCCATTGAAGCTGGTGCGACCATGATCCAGTACCGCAACAAGTCCTTTTCCCTGGAGGCTTTTGGGGAGGTCAAGGCCATTGGCCGGCTCTGTCGGGATAAGCGGGTTCCCTTTATCGTGAACGACAGCGTGTTGCTGGCCCGGGCCGTTGCGGCCGACGGCGTTCATGTGGGCCAGGAGGATGCGTTGCCCCGGTTGGCCCGACGAGTCATGGGGCCGCGGGCCATCGTCGGCGTGTCGATCTCCTCCATGGCTGAGCTGGAGCAGACCGACCTGGCTTCTTGCGATTACATCGGCACCGGTCCCACCTTTCCTACCGGCACCAAGGTCGATGCCAAGGCAGCCCATGGGCTTGCCGGGCTCCGGGATATTGTCCATCGGTCCCCTATCCCGGCGGTGGCCATCGGCGGTATCGGTCCGGCCAATGCGCTGGACTGCTTCGCCCACGGTGCGGCCGGCGTCGCCGTCATCAGCTGCATTACCCGATCCACCGATCCCGTTGAAGCCGCTGCAGCGATGGCGGCTGCATGCGGTGTTTCTGCCAGGGGGGCGTGGTGACAGACGCAGCGATGATCGACGGGGCCAGCCATGATTGACATTCACAACCTCACCCTGACCGCGGCAGCGCGGATCCGGCCACATGTCCGCCAGACACCCCTGGAGCCATCCACCGACCTGGGCCGCGAGAGCAGCGGACCGGTGTTTCTCAAGCTGGAAAACATCCAGCATACGGGTTCATTCAAGGTCCGCGGGGCCATCAACCGCCTGATGGCCCTGGACCCTGATCAGCGAAGGGCCGGCATCGTCACCGCATCCTAAGGCAACCACGGCTTGGCCGTGGC
>Ga0272441_10016171_pt1 | contig 10353 bp, 9 predicted proteins | sample SSMProp6N_FD_193582 | JGI IMG/M metagenome (GOLD analysis project Ga0272441, IMG submission 193582) | Marine sediment archaeal communities from Little Sippewissett salt marsh, Falmouth, MA, United States - SSM-Prop-6N | ecosystem: Environmental > Aquatic > Marine > Wetlands > Sediment ... | reverse complement strand
CCCCGGCAGGTCGGGCACCAGCGACGTGCTCCAGCTCTGCCGCCTGGGGAGTGGACGCCGCGGGTCGGACGCTCTGGGAGGTCGGCCGTCATGACACGTGCTATGAGGCCCTGCCGTCTGATCGTCGTGTTGTCGGCCGTTCTTGCGGCCGCCTTGACGGGGTGCTCGCGGACCAGCGTCACCGAGAATCCCATGCGGCTGCCGATCACCGACGACGCCATGGTCCGCGCGGTGGCCACAGACGTGCTGGAGGCGATGTACTTCGAGGTGGAGAGGCCCCCGCGATCGCTGGACCGATTGGACACGCTGCCGCTCGTGTCGGCCTACCCGGTGGAGTTCTGGCGCCCGGACACGCGAACCTCGTATGACCGCACGGAGTCGGCGCTGCACACGGTGCGGCGAACGGTGGTCATCCACCTCCGTCCGGACGCGTCGGCCTCCGACAAGGGCATGCTCATCGAGGCCGTGGTCACCAAGGAGCGCCCGAGCCTGCGCGAACCCCTCGACGCCACGACGGTCAACGAGGCGTACAGCGTCTTCAGCAGCCAGCGAAAGGCCCTCGAGACGTACGAGAAGCACTGGGGCCAGGGGATGGAGTGGGTGGACTACGGCCGCGACGGCGACCTGGAACGATACATCCTTACCCGAATTCGCAATCGGCTTTAGACTACCGACGGGACTCGCCGACAGGATGTCGCCATGAGGTTCCCGGTCAGATGCACGCTGTGCATCGTCGCAGCACTGTTGCCATGTGCCCCGGCGGGCGACCGGGCCGGGGCGGCGGTCCAAACGGGGCCCAATGGCGAGATCCGCGTCGACGGCCGGCCCTTCCTGCCCATCATGGCCCACAACCAGCCGGTGGACCTCTGGCCCACTCTGATCGAGTTGGGCGTCAACACCTTTGCGGCCAACGCCAGGCCCCGCCCCGACAGCACCGTCGCGGCCTATCTTGCCGCGGCCGAGAAGCACCACGTGTATGTCATGCTCTCTCCCCACTGGATCGAGGCCGAAGGCCGCGAGGCGATCGACGCCGTGAAGCGGTCGTCGCGCGTTCTGACGCTGCGCTATCCGGACGAGCCCGACCTGACGCACAAGGAAAGTGACATTCGCATCGACGCGCCCGAGGCCCGCGAAGACCCCGCCCGGCCGCTGTGCATGCTCTTCGACGGTGCCCCGGCCACGCGCGGGGCGCTCAGTCCCGTTAAAGGGTTCGCCATGACGGTGGGCGTCCCCGAACGGTACATGAGCGTCGTCGGCGACGAGCGCCGCCCCCCTGTGGTCGCGCGTCTGGCCGTCATGCAGCACAATGCCGACGGTTGGCTGACACTGCCGAAGCGCGTGCAGTTCCTGGCGGACGGCAAGGAACTCCTGACGGCCGAATTGTCCGACCGCCACGCTGTCATGCAGACCTTCCGCCTCCCGAAGCCCGTGGCCGTGAGCGCGCTGACGGTCAAGGTGCTCGATGTGCACCAGAGGCGGGAGGCCTGGGGCGCCTGGTCGGAGTTGCAGGCCCTCACGGCCGACGGGACGAACGTGCTTCAGGCGGAGGTTCGCGACGTCCCGCGATATGCGGCGGCCACGGTGGCGGCCGACTGTGCCCGGTGGCGCAAGGCGTACGGCCTGCCGATCCTCGTCGGCACGACGAGCCGGTTTGCAGCGATACCGACACTGGAGACTCAGCGGCGCCCCCTGCCGCTCACGGACTACCAGACGTACCACTCGGCCGGCGACATGGCGATCACGAACCTGTTTCCGCTGAACTGGAACGGCCGCCCCGTCACGCTGGACTGCCACGTGCTCAATCAGCTTTCGGCGATTGTCGGTCCTCGTAAGCCCGTGGCCGTCTGGATGGCGCCGGGCCTGCCGAATCCCGAGCGGGCCCCGTCGGGCGCTCGCGCTCCATCGCCGGCCGAACTGCGGGCCAACGTCGTCCTGAACCTGATCCACGGCGCGAGGATGGTCCCCTGGTTCACCCAGTCATGGCCGAAGGGGACGTTCAAGTTCGTCGACGTGCCCGCTGAGAACGCCGCCGAGATGAAGCGCATCGCCGCGGCGGCGGGGCGACTGGCCGCAGCCCTCTCGTGCCCGGAGGTTGAGGGGCCGCTGTGGACGTTGGAGAACGTGGAGACCGACGTGGCCCAGCCGCCTCGCTGCCAGATGGTCCGCAAGGCGGCCGACGGGTCGAAGTACTTGTTTCTCGTCAACGCAACCGACCGCCCCGTCCAGGCAACTCTCGAACTGGCCAACGGCGAATCACTCGTGCCGCTGCTGCCCCAGGACTTTCTTCTCGGAAGGAAAGGCGGGACCGTCAGGGCGACATTCCCGCCGTGGTATGCCCAGGTGTACCGCATCGGGCGCTAGGCCGCTTCGACGAGCGCGGGCTTGCCAGAACGTTCCCTCTGCCGAACCCGATTCGGAAGAGCCACCCGGACCGATGATGTGGATACGCACTCGGGTCACTTACCTTTTCGGGACGCCTCCCCAGGGCTGCCCCGCACCAACCGGACTGTACCGGCCCCGCTCTACCACCGACATCTGGTCGGGCGTCAGGAGGCCGCGCAGAAGCTGCTTGTACTCCCCGTCGAGTTGGCCCTTGATCTCGGCCGTCTCCTGATGGAGCCGGCCGATCTCACCATGGATAGTCCTGACCTCATCGGTGCGTCCCTCGGCGGCAAGCGCGCTGGCCCGCTCCCGCAACTCGTCTTCCTGGGCCCAGACGCCCTGGAGGGCTTCGTCGGTCCTTGATCTCATGATTTCCTGGAACTCGGTGATCTTCTGCTCCTGTGCCTCGTTGAGTTTGAGGTTCTCTGCGCGCCCCCACCGGAGCATCTGGAGTCGCCCGTCGCTCGGCAGGAGGTATCTGGCCCGCTCGCGCCACTGGCGCATCTGTCGAGCCTGTGCCTGTCTGAGCAACTCCCGAGACTCCTCCTCGCTGAGGCTGTCCAAGAGGGCACCGATCCGGCTCTTGACGTCCGCGGTTGTCACCTCCTCGCCGGTCTCTGCCGCCGCCTCGGCCGTGCTCGGCTCCTCTGCTCCTGCGGCGACGCCGACCTGATCAACCGGCGCATCCGCTGCCCCGAGCAATGAGTCCGGGACGGAGGTCTTCTCTTCGGCCGCCCTCGCAGGGACCGCGGGCCGGGCAGCCTCGCCCGTCGGCCGTCCCGTTTCCACAGGCCTGCCGGTTGGCCGCGAATCTGAATTGCCATGGCCGAGGAACACCACACAGACGAGCCCGCCCACGGCGATGAGGACGACCACCAAGGCCAATCCAATGAGCACTCGGTACATGGTTCCACTCCGGAAATGAGCCCACCTGACGCGCCGTAACCCAACCTCTACCTCAACATCTCACCCTAGCGCCTGTTGCCTCGCGTGCGCTGCATCATCCGGTTGATCTCGGCCGTCTGGTCGGGCGTGAGGATGCCTTGCAGCATTGCCTGGAACTCCTCGTCAACCTGCCGCTTGGCCTCAGCGGTCTGGCGGCGGAGTTCGCCCAGTTGCTGCTGGACCGCAATGGCCTCCTGCGACTGGCCGGCCTCGGCCATGGTCCGGGCCTGGTTGCGCAGGTCGGCCTCTTGGGCCCAGATGCCCTGGAGCGCGGCGTCGATCTTCGGCTTCATGATTTCCCGGAACTCGTCGATCTGCTGTTGTTGCACTTCGTTGAGCTTCAGCGCACCATCGCGTCGGTACCGCAGGACGCGCAGCCAGTCCTCGCTCGGCAGCGCATACTTCTGCTGCTCCCGCCATTGGCGCATTCGCCGGTCACGAAGCTGGCGGTTCAGTTCCTCCTGCTCCTCCTTGCTGAGGCCGTCCAGGAGGGCGCTGATCCGCGTTCGAGTGTCCGCCTCGGCGATGTCGACTTCCGGCTCCGCCGCAGGCGCGACCGCCTCGGGCGGCGGCCCGTCGGATTCGCCGGCCGGTTCGTCCACCGCGGCCCGGGGTTTCTGAGGATCTCGCGCCACTGGGGGACGGCTCTTCGGCGGCGGCTCGGAACCGGCCGAAGGCTGACTGCGGCTCTCGGCCTGCGTGACGTCAGGCCGGGCATCGTCCGGCTCGGCCGCTCCGGGCCTGAAAATCACGACGCTTACCGCGCCGACCAGCGCCACGGCGACCACCACCACCGCCAGGGCAATCAGTACCCGATACATAGGTCCGCTCCCAGGAGAAGAAACGCCGACTGCCGGGTGGCATTATACGGCCGCCCTCATGAGGTGTATACGGATTCCCGGCCGCGCTCCGCAGGACAGAACCCGGCCGCATTTACGCCGACACCGGCGCGATTAATGCCTTGCGAAGCGTCTCGCACCACGATATGATTCTCTGGTTTCGTCCATCGTGTTTCAGTTGCGTGCTGACGAGGGCCCCCTAGGTGGAATCACTCATCGACAAGCTGCTCGAACTCCACGGACAACAGGTGCACCTGAACCAACTCAAGGAGAAGGCCCGCAGCGCCAGCATGGCTGTTGCGGCACGACAACGGCAGGTGGCCGCCGCCCAAGACGCCGTGAGGCAACTGGAGGATCAGCGCAAGAAGGCTCAGCGCCTCGCCGATGCCAGGGAGCTGGACGTCAAGAGCCTCCATGGCAAGATTCAGAAACTGCGCGAACAGCTCAACGCGATCGAGACGAACAAGGAGTACAAGGCACTCCAGAACGAGATCAAGTTCGTCGAGATCGAGCTTCGCCGCGCCGAGGACGAGGAGCTGGCGGCCATGGACCAGCTCGAGCAGCACGAGGGCGGCATCAAGTCGGCCGGCGAGGCCTTGAAGGCGGCCGAGGCGGGCCTGGCCGAGGTCAAGGCCGACACCGCCGCAGAGGCCGAAGCACTCGATGCCGACATCCGAAAGGCCGAGCGCGACCTGCAGGACATCGGCGGCCAACTCCCGCAGGACGCGCTGGAGACCTTCAACCGCGTCGCAGCCAAACACCCCGACGGCGCCATGTGCCCGCTCATCAAGGACGATAACCCGAGCAACGGCTCCCTGTCGTGCGGCGGATGCCACCTGCGACTGACCGAGAACGTCTACGTCAGGCTCGTCGGCAACCGCAACGAGTTCATCATCTGCCCCAACTGTTCCCGCATTCTCTACGTGGAGCCGTAACCGGCCGTGGCCGACCGACCCAAACTGCTCGTGTACATCGACGGCGGCTCCAAGGGGAATCCGGGCCCAGCGGCGTGCGCCGCCGTCATCAAGACCGCCGACGACGGCCAGACCGTCCTCGACCGGGGCGAGTACCTGGGCGAGGCGACCAACAACGTCGCCGAGTACGAGGGCCTGCTCCTGGGCCTGCGCCTGGCCGCCGACCTGAAGGCCGGCGAGATCGAGGTCCGCAGCGACAGCGAACTCCTGGTCCGCCAGCTCACCGGCGAATACCGCGTGAAGAACGATCGGCTCAAGGAACTCCACGCCGAAGTCAGGCGGCGGCTCGACGACTTCGACGGCGTCCAGATCCGCCACGTGCCCCGCGAACAGAACACCGAGGCCGACCGCCTCGTCAACGAGACCGTCCGCCGCCACCGCGAGGGGCGCACACCCGCGGCTCCCGCCAAGGGCCACAAACCACCCCCTGGCACCGGCGGGCCTTTCAGGCTAAAATAGTGTCATCGCGCCAGGCGTCCGCCGTGGCAGGTGCTCAGCGAGCACGCGGGATGCAACGCGCGGGGCCGGGCGTTTGACAAGTGAACAATCACTCCGGCAGCAGGTGGGCCAGGCGGCCGCCTCGATCCCTCGCGGGTCGGGGAGGAAAGTCCGAACTCCACGGGGCACGGTGGTGGCTAACGGCCACCGTCCGCAAGGATAGGGAAAGTGCCACAGAAAAGATACCGCCTGGGCTTCGGCCTCGGTAAGGGTGAAATGGCGAGGTAAGAGCTCACCGCGGACCTGGCGACAGGTCCGGCAGGGCAAACCCCACCGGGAGCAAGGCCAAATCGGGAGCAAGGGGCCGCCCCGCCCCGTTCCGGCCTCCGGGCCGGTATGAGCTCCGGGTAGGCTGCTTGAGCCGCCCAGCAATGGGCGTGCCCAGATAAATGGCCGCCACCCCTTCGGGGGCACAGAATTCGGCTTACGGCCCGGCCTGTTGCCGCATATTTGTGAAGAGCGAGTGGTCCACATCCGGGCCGCTCGCTCGCCTTTTTTCGCCGCTCGAAGCCGCTGGCCTTGGGCGACACGCCGCCGAGGCAGGCCCCCCGGTGTTGCCCGGATGCACCAGGCGATGTGTAAAAACAACGCCGTCGGTATAACCCGTAGCGCCCTCTGAGACCTTCCAGCAGACACAATTGGTGAACGCGGAACCAGTTAGCGAACAAAGCCGCAGAGTTCCCTGTAACAGGAACGGGCTTTGCACGTGACCTATGTAGGCATGCTAAGGCCGCGGAGTCCCGTGGGGCGATTGGCCCGCCCCCTGTGTTCCATTGGAGGGCAGTCTGATGAGGCTGGACAAGGTAATCGCCGTGTCAGTGGTGGGTATCATGGCGCTGGCCCCGGCAGCAACGGGCGCGCTAATTGAGTACCCCTGGGCCCCGGGCCTGGTGTACGACAGCGACCAGGACCTGACCTGGCTCAAGGACGGCACCGCACAGGCCGAGGCCATGAACTGGTACGACGCCGTGGCCTGGGCCGAGGCGCTGGAGGTCGTCTCCGGAGGCGTCACGTACGACGACTGGCGGCTTCCGGTCACGACCGACAACCAGGCCACTGCCGTCGGGGAATGGGGCTACCTGTACACCGAGTACGGCGTCGACAAGGACGACCAATCGCCGTTCACGAACCTGACCTCGGAGTACTGGACGTCGCCACAGTTTCAGAAATCCGACCCCTACGCCGACCCGCCCTATTCTGAGATTGTCAACGTGGCCTACACGTTCAAGTTCACCCCGGGCTCCTGGCCCACGCCGGTACAGTTCTGGCAGAAGACCGACGACCCGGACTTCTGGGGCTACGAGAACTACGTCTGGCCCGTCCGCGACGGGGCGCCGGTTCCTGAGCCGGCCACCATGGGCCTGCTGGGCCTGGGCCTGCTGACGTTGCTGGCCAGGCGCCACAGGACCTGCCGCGGGCTCACACGGAGCCGAAGAGGCCACTGAAGAGTCCCAGACAGGTTGCGAGAAACGCCTGCCCAGCCTGCGCGCCTGGGACACGCAGGTGGGCGCAGACACCGACATGCAGGGAAAACCCGTGCCTTGCGGGCGCCCATCTCAGACCATGGCGCCGATCACCACGAACACCAGGAATGCCAACAGGGCGAGGCCGGCGACGTTGAGGAACACCGCGAGACGGAGAGACTTTCGCACGCGGTCTGCCGCGGCCGGGTCCAGGAGGTCACGAACAGGCTGGACAGACTTCCATACCGACCAGAGGTGAATCGGGATGAACGGCGCCAGCAGCGGCATCAGGCATCCCAGCAGGGCGACCAGCACGGCGCGGTCGGCCTTCCTCTGAATCTCTTCGACGATCTCACCGGGTGGGGCCGGCTCGGGAAGCATCTCCAGAATGGCCATCGCTGCCTGAAGCTGGTCGTCGCGCACCAGGACGGCGATGCCGCGCGGCCTGGTGGTGAACTGAAGGTGGCTCAACGTGTCGTAGCTGCGGAACGGTTCGACGATGGCCTCGATGCCCCCGGCATCGAGCTTGGCGGCCGCCATGTGGGCCTCTTCCACGGTCGGGAAGTGGCCGACGACCACCGGACTGGCGCCATCGGGCATTTCGCTCACGATTCGGGCTCCGTGTCGTCCTCGCCGTCGTCCTCGACCGGTTTGGCGGCCGCGAGGACCGACTGGGCCACCTCGACGTCGCTCTCGCGGACCATGACCGCCGTACCGTCGGGGTCCGCGGCGCGGCTGAGCATGTCTGTGCTGCGGTACGCTTCGACGAAGGCCTCGATGCCCTCGGCGTTAAGCCTGGCCGCGACGATGTGGGCCACTTCCACGGTGTTGTAGCTGCCGACGGCGACGAGTTTCTCGTTCTCCTGCTGCCCCATAGGTCAGTCTCCCAAGAGCTTGTCCGTAACTCCTGCTCAGCGACTCGATACGAAGAGAAAGATGTTCGCCAGCAGCGCCCGGGCGTCCTGTTCGCCGTAGCCGCGGTTGCCCCAGGCGTCGTAGCCCGTCTGGGCGTACAGCAGGTCGAACGGGCTGTACAGGCCGACCAGTCGGCCGTCGAGGTAGACGCCGAGCAGCTCGGGCGTCTGGCGTCCGATCCGCTCGGCGAGCAAAGCCGGCTTGAACTTGACTGTGTCAATGGCATAGCCCCCCGCGCCGCTCATCTGACCGGTGAGCAGGCCGTCTTCGGCTCGCAGCGGTTTCAGTTGGGCGCCCATCTGGCTCAGGAGCGGCCTCAGGGCCTCGTCGAACCGCCGGTCGCCCAGGGCTGCCTCGGCCAGGAGGAAGCCCCCTGCCTTGAGGTAGGCCGCGAGGGCCTTCACGTCGTCCTCGGCCATCGTGGCGGCCTGCCGTCCGGTCAGGTGGGCCACCTGGACCTCGTCGGGCTTGAGCTCCCCGGCCTTCTGTTCACCTGCGTCGGTGACGGTCAGCCCGGCCTTCTCCTTGAGGTGCGCCGCCAGCAGGTCGAGGGGCTTGTAGCTGCGACCGACGTAGTAATCGCCCCCATGCTTGACGCGTGCCACCGCGATGCGCTTCCGCGGCCCGGCGCTGACGGCGGCGGCGTACTTCGCGTCGTCGGCGCTGCGCTTCGACGCCAGCCGCGCCCGCAACGGCCCGCGGTCGGTGGCGTAGGCGTACAGGTTGGTCCCGAAGTCGAACAATTCCCGCCGGCGGGTCACGGCCATGGTGTTCCACGGGCAGGAGATGTCGCCTGCGGCATAGAAGATGACCGTTCGTACGCCGTCGTGCATCTCACGCATCCGCAACAGCGGTCGGGTGATCTTCTGGTCGCTCGTGTAGACGGGATGGGCGCGGTCCAGGGCCTTCAGCTCCCACTCAGGCCAGAGCTCCTTGCAGAGAGTTTCCCACCACCGGGCCACCTGGCGGTTGCCGCACGAGGCCTCGAACAGGATCGTGCCGCCCGTGTCCGTGAAACGGCGCAGCTTCGCCTTGTGGTCGTCGGTCAGTGGAATCTCGGTCTCCGCGGTGATGTAGAGCACCGGCGCATCGTGCCACTCCTCGACGGGGGTGTCCAGGTGGATGACCTGCCATTGGACGGGCTGCTCCTTCTGTTTGCCGACGTGGGCGACCAGGTTGGCCACGTCGCGCGGGTGATTGTCCCACTGCCCGTCGAACTGGAGCTTGTTGATGAGGATGGGCGCCCGGCCCTTGACGAGGAAGCAGAGAGCGTAGACGGTGTCGGAGGGGTGCTCGCCGCCCAGGTGCCAGCTTCCGTCGCGTCGCTGGTTGCGGACCAGGTGCGCGGCCCCCTCCGCGTACCAGTTGTGCGTGCCGAAGTACTTGATGCCTGCCGCCAGGCCGACCCGCTCGCAACTGTAGAGCCAATAGAGCGTCCACCGTCGCGGATTGCCGCGCGGGTTACGGTCGGTGACGAACTCCTTGCCGAGCCACTCGACGCCGTGCTGGATGGCCCGGTCCACCTTGTTGGGCCGCAGCGTCGACCGGCCGCCGGAGCACGGGCATCCCAGTCCGCGATAGAGGTAGTCCCGCGTGATGTAGAGGCTGGCCACGGCGGCCGCCGTCATCGAACCATAGGAGCCGTTCGGGTTGTCGCCGGCCTGGAATCCGCCGCGGCTGCCGTAGTTCCATCCGCCGTCGGGAAGCTGGCGTTCGACGTAGAGAGTCTGGGCCTTCAGCAGGGGCTCGTTCGGCAGCTCGAAGCCCGCCAGGATGGCCTCGTGGAACGCCAGAATGGCCATCTGCGTGTTGCTGAAGTCCCAGTGTGTGCTGCTGCGGCCGTCCAGCGACGGATAATCCCACTGCCCCTCGGCCCCCTGGGCCTTGACGAGCCAGGCCAGGTCTTTCCTCATGACGGCCTTGGCCAGTTCCTTCGGCTCGGGGCGCAGCTTGTGGTACATCCGCGCGATGGCGATGACCCGTGGGGCCACGGCGTAGGTCATGTCGAGATCGAGCCCGAGCATGGTCTCGAAGCCCTTCTTCATGACCTCGTTGTCCATGCCAACGCCGGCGAAGGCCAGGCCGACCATCACCCAGCACTCGTTGGCGCCCCGGATGGGTCCGCCGGCGGGGTCCCACTGCATCTCGCCCGTGTCGGTGAACAGGCCGCTCGGCCGCTGCTGGCCCAGCAGGTAGTGCACGCCGCGGTCGATGGCCGCCTGGACCTCGTCGTCGGTCACCTGGGCGGCGGCCGGAGAGGCCCACGCCGCAAGGAGCAGAAGGCCCACCACGTGCATCCGCGAGAAGGTCATGGCCGACTCCCGCTCCTCCGCCCTG
>Ga0272441_10016170_pt1 | contig 10354 bp, 9 predicted proteins | sample SSMProp6N_FD_193582 | JGI IMG/M metagenome (GOLD analysis project Ga0272441, IMG submission 193582) | Marine sediment archaeal communities from Little Sippewissett salt marsh, Falmouth, MA, United States - SSM-Prop-6N | ecosystem: Environmental > Aquatic > Marine > Wetlands > Sediment ... | reverse complement strand
CGAGGAGTGATTCGCTCAATTTCCCGTCAAGTTCGGTTCCGCCTTCAATATGGCGTTCGATGTATTCTTCACCTTTGAGGACAATGAGGGCGCCGTAGCGTTTCCGGGCCAGGTTAGCGACGGCATGAGTGAGAATTTCAATCTGCTGTTCACGGACCGCGGTTGCGCCTCGCTTTCGCAGAAACCCCCAGGTTGCGAGACGTTCGAAAAAACGCTTAAGATCCTCTTGGAAAATTATCACCAGGGCAATCAGCAGTATGGCGAAGAACCCCTGAAAAACGTATTCTGTCAGGTACATGTTGAAGAACCGGGCCACCGAATAGATCAGGCCGAGGATAATGATGCCGATCAGTACAAACCGGGAAGCTGTTCGCTTGAACCACGTTAGCACGGCATATATCAGGAGTGCGATAATAATGATGTCAAGCAGGTCCGCAATCCTGAAATCCCGCGAAAGTTCGATGAGATGTGTTTTTAGGGATGAAAGCATGACTGAATGTTACTCTTTACTGTTCTCTTGTTTTACTGTTAAGCCGATTACGCGGTAATTAAACTCATAACTCAGAGCCCCGCTCCATTGTGTTTCATAGACACTCTTATAACGTGTTCCGTCTATAGGACCAACCGGTTTGCCATATGTATAAAACCAGTTCAAAATAGGGCTGCCCGTATATCCCAGGCCGATCCAGTATGATCCCGGTACGAGGAACAGGTTATTGCGCCTGAAGTCAAAGTCGACCCAACGGTATCCCGGTCGCGTGGAGAGTTGCGAGAGATCGATCATGTCACTTGTGCCGATGATTTCCCCGGGGCTTCCCTTGTTATCCTTGTAAAGATCGATCCAAATCTGGCCGCCACCCCCGAATTTGTGCAGTGCGAGGCCGAGTTTCTGGAGCCGTGCCGGTTTTTCAAGCACGAATACCTGGGCATATTGTATCAATTTCGTCGTCACGTACTCGGCGGTCTCGACGTAAAAATCGCGTCTTCGTTCAAAGCTTTTCTCTCCGCTGGCGACGGCCCGCACTGGTGGGAATGCAAAGTCTATATTTTCGGGAAACTCAAGATTGCCATATATGAACGGTATAGTGTAACGGAGTTTTCTGGCCTCTTGTGCAGAAATAACAGGAGGCGGGGGAGGGGGCGTGTAGGCGATTTTTGAGAACTCCGCCTTTACCTGCGGCGAAATGAGCAGTTTTTTAGGCCCATAGGTTTCACGCCTTCCCGAAACTTTGACGGAATCAGCGGTAAAATCAGCATCGATGGCCTCGGAAGATCTGACCTTTCCCGAAACACCGCGGGCCTGCAACCACCTGAGGCGGCCATCCTGAATCGTTTCATTGTTATCAAGTCCTACTTCGATTCTGATAAATCGGTTTGCCACAAACATTGATGTCTGCTGTGGATCAAATGGTATCCACTGTAAATCCGGAAACCAGACCTCTATCCAGGAATGTCTGCCCTGTCCCATTTTAACTGTCAGTACGCCATGTTGGCGGTTGATGTGAAACGGTTTGTTGAGGGTTACGCCATTGACGATTCGCACGGGAATTCCTGCCGCTCGCATCAGTGCCGCGGCAAGATGCGAGAAGTTCTGGCAGTTACCTTTGCCGGATTGCAGGGCATAGATTGCATCATATTGAAGAGGCGGGGTGACATAGCGCACGTGGTCAATGACCCACGTCAGAATGCGCTGAACTGCGTCGAACTGGGTTTCCACGCCCCTTGTCAGTTCACGGGCCTTTTGTTGTATCCTCCGATCGCTGACTTGGACCTGATCGGTTTCCTTGAGATAATAGGCAATATCTGATGGAACGCCTGCCAGGGGGAAAGGTGCCGCCGTTTCCAGGATTTTCAGATTCGTTGTGTTTGCCGCTTCAAAGGAGAGTTTCACGTCAATCGATCCTGGCGGCTTTTCCCATGTGGCGGTAATGATACGATTGCCCCTGCCATCCGTATGCTCTTTTTTCCCGCCCGGCGGTGGTGAAAACAAAAGGTCGAAGTCCCGGATGTGTTGATTAAATGTCGGCGAATCGAATGTCGGGGGGATGACAAAGCTCAAGATCGTTTTCTGAACCCCCGGCACGGTGGTGACACTTTTCTGAATTTCGAAATGAATATCAGAAACCATGTCACCGTGAACGGTATAATTCTCCGCTCTCGCACTTGACAACAGGAACACTACCGAAAGAACGGCGATGCATGCAATCTTTTTCATCTGTTCGCCCCCTTTTTCAGATCAAATGAGCCCTTACCTGTGCTATAGTATGACGTAATTGTTGCATTGCCTGTATCCCGCAAGTTTTGCTTACTATAGTACCAGATGGACATACTGTCCATCCATTTTTATGCAACATGACGTGTTTCTACGGCATACGGTCTTCAGGCTGCAGTGCCCGGGCATCTGTGCGATACGGCGCGGAACGTAACGATATCCTGCAATATTTCATAAAAAGGTACTGCCATGAAGGTATCGGGCATTATTACGCTGACCACGGATTTCGGCCTCGGAGATCCTTACGTTGGAGTTATGAAAGGTGTTATTCTCTCGATCAATCCCCAGGCCGGAATCATCGATATCACCCACGAGATTCCTCCCGGCGCAATTCTTCAGGCAGCCGCGGTGGTCGAAGACGCACACAGGTATTTCCCCGACGGCACCGTTCATGTTGCCGTCATCGATCCCGGGGTGGGAGGAGCGCGATTACCGTTGGCGATCGAAGCGGATGGATCCTGGTTCGTCGGACCCGATAACGGTGTGTTTGGACCCACGTTGGAAAAAAAGATGTCGATCTCTGTGATCCAACTCGAGAAGAAAGAATATTTTCTGTCGTATATCAGCAAAACGTTTCACGGAAGAGACATCTTTGCGCCGGTTGCAGCACATATAACCGCCGGTCATACCATCGCTGAAATGGGTCAAAAAATCAAGAATCCGGTTATGCTCTCCATGCCTCAACCGCGTATACGTAACGATTGCCTGTATGGTGAAGTAATTCGTGTCGATACGTTCGGCAATCTGATCACCAGCATTCACAAGGCCGATATGGAACACTTCCTTCAAGAAGATTATCCCTGCATACGCGTAGGTTCGCTTGTCGTGTGCGACGTCAGACAAATTTATGCGAGTGTATCAAAGGGAGAACCGGTGGCATTGTACGGAAGCTCGGGGTTTCTCGAAATAGCCATTAATGCAGGAAGTGCACGTGACTACCTCGGATTGCGCGTACGGGATGTTCTGGGCGCCGAGGTTGTTGTATGGCGGAGTGGAAACCGTACATGATCGACTGTGGTCGCCTCTCGGCTACCCTGGCACCTACCTTCCAGCATTCATTCAGCCCGGCAACGAGCGGCAAGGCAGTAAATGAGTACTGTGTGTCATTCCTGCCATCCCGTTTCGGCGCAGATGTCGCTCTCATTCCACGGCATGTCCACACCTAGAATTCAAAGCAGATGCTGCTGCCAACCGCACAGCGCTATGGCAGGAATCCGTCATCGTCAGCATTCACAGCCCTACACTGCATGTGGAGACATTGCCTTACGGTTGTCCGCGGTGCTGAGGTGTGCCACTGTAACCAATATGCAAATTACTTACACATATTGACATATATATACTATATATCATAAAAAAGGTTTGTTACTCGGTAATTATTACAGTATATGAAGAGAGCGATTTAATTTCATCCAAGGGGGGGCTCATGAAACGCTATATTCTCATGCTGGTGATGATCATGTGCTGTGCCGGGAATTGTCTGGCCGCCGATCTTCTGATTTTCAGCGGGGCAGGGTTGATAAAACCGATGGAAGAACTCAAGACACATTTCGAAACTCAACACAAGGTGGCGGCACATGTTCATTATGGCAGTTCCGGAGAAATATTTGCAGGGGTTGCCGCAGGGCAACCGTGTGATGTGTTGATTCCAGGTGCGGAAAAATACACCGAAGATGCATTAAAAAATGGCTGGGTTCTGGAACGCACAATAAAGAAACTGGTCCTGCATGTTCCCGTTATTGCAGTACCAAAAGGAAATCCGGCCAACATAACCGGATTTATGGATCTGGCCAAACCGGGGGTCAGGGTGGCCATTGGTGATCCGCAGGCACCGGCCATCGGCCGCGTCGCGCGAAAAATGATGAAAAAGGCCGGCATTTGGGCAAAGGTAACACCGAACATCAAGGTGTATGCACCGACCGTCAACCAGCTTCTCATTTACGTGGCCCTGAAACAGGTTGATGCTGCCATCATCTGGGGTGATCTGGTAACCTGGGCCGAAGGAAAGGGCAAATTGGAGGTTATTGCCATCGAGCCGCACTATAACATGATCAAGACAATACCGACTGCCGTGTGTACGAAGACAGGCAACCGGGACCTGGCATTCAAATTCAACAATTATATCGCCTCCGAGGCAGGTCTCAAAATCTGGCAGAAATGGGGATTTGAGCCTTGCGTAAAATAAGCCTCTTCCAGGGAACCATCACAGGCATCACGTTTTGCATCACGTTTCTGCTCGTTCTGGCCATTGGTTCCCTTTTTATGGTGCCGAGCTGGGAAGACATTCGACAGAATATCTGGTCACCCGAGATGAGGTTTTCACTCAAGCTGTCTCTTATTACTGGGCTCGTGGCGACAGTGCTCGTGATGAGCTGCGCACTTCCCGTCGGATATGCGCTTTCACGTTTACACTTTTGGGGGAAGGGATTCGTAAAGACTGTTATCGATATGCCGATAGCTTTTCCGGAGTTAGTACTGGGGTTGTGTCTCCTGCTTTTATTCGGGAGCACAGCCGTCGGTAATGTGTTTAAGTCAATAGGTTTGAATTTTGTTTTCACGAAGAAAGGCATTGTGGCAGCCCAGTTCTTTACGGCCCTTCCCTATGCAATACGAATCATGAAATCCACCTTCGATTATATCAATCCGCGGCTGGAATTCGTTTCGCGTTCCCTGGGTTATTCGATGAGCGAAACATTTCGGAATGTTTCGTTGCCGCTGGCAAAAAACGGCATCATGGCAGCGACTGTTATTTCATTTGCGCGCTGCATCGGGACATTCGGTACCGTCTTGATTCTTGCCGGTGGATCGTACATGAAGACGGAAATATTGCCCATCACACTGTATCTGAATATTTCATACGGCAATATGGGTATGGCACTTACCAGCGGCATTGTCCTTATGGCCGTGTCGTTTGCCGCCATTTTTGTTTTTGAAAAGGCGGAAGTTGGGTTATGAGTTTTTTCAGCATTGAAGATCTGCACATCAACCTGGGGGAATTTTATCTCCGTGAGGTTTTTTTCGGCCTTGCGAAGGGTGATTACATGATGATTATCGGACCGACCGGTGCGGGGAAGACCATTCTTCTGGAAAGCATTGTGGGTTTCTGGAAACCTGACAGAGGGCGGATTATTCTTGATGGGCGAAACATCACCCACGAACTCCCCGAAAAACGCAATATCGGGATTGTCTACCAGGACTACGCCCTCCTGCCGCACTTTTCAGTCTACGACAATATTGCCTACGGTCTGAAAAAAAAAGGCCGAAACAATCTGAAGAGTCACGTCCTCGAGGTGGCCGACGCACTTCATATCGGGCATTTACTTCACAGGAAACCGGCGACCCTGTCAGGTGGCGAACAGCAACGGGCGGCAGTGGCCCGGGCACTCGTGGTAGAGCCAAAACTGCTCCTCATGGATGAACCGCTTTCAGCCCTTGATCCCCAGACACGGAGAGAAACGAGACGACTGCTCCGACAGGCGGTTCGGAAGCGGGATACGACAGTAATCCACATTTCGCACGATCTCAACGATGCATGGGCACTCGCCAATAAGATCGCAATTTTCAAAGAAGGCCTGCTTCTGCAGTTCGGCACTCTGGAAGAGGTCTTCAGCCGGCCCAAGACGCGCTTTATCGCTGATTTTGTCGGGGCAAGTATATTTCATGGCACCGCCAGGCACAACGGACAGGATGCGTGTTCTATCGACTGCGGAGATTTCGAGCTCACAAGTATCGACAAGGTGGGCAATGGTGCCGAAGTGCAGGTGGCCCTCCGACCTGAAAACATCATCATTTCAAAAGACAGACCGGAAGATACCACGGATGCGAATATCGTGGGAGGAAAACTCGAAGACATCGTGGCCGAGGGAAGGGCACGTTTCCTTACTCTGAAGGTAGGTACAACCGAACTTTCCGTCTTGGTCACAAATAATGCCTGGGAACATCTGGATGTAGCGCCGGGTGACAATGTCTATGCCATTATCGACCACTCCCACGTACGGATCGTATAATCTGCTGTTGTATTATCGCTGCGGCTCTATAATGACTTTCATCGAGTCCCCGCCCTCGGCAACCAGCCTGAAGCCGCTGCCTGTTTCTGCAAGTCCAAGTTTGTGGGTGATCATTTGCTCAACTCTGACGCGGCCCGCCCTGATGAGTTCGATTGCTTCGACAGCGTCCAGTGGTGCATTGCCGTAAGAAGGCATCAGTTTGATTTCATTGCGCCAGAACTCGTTGAGCGGTACGGACAATTCCACGCCCGGCTCTGTTGTTGCAAAGCAGAGCACGGTACCGCCACGATCTACCAGTGTCAGCGCCTGATCGAACGCAGATGGTACGCCGGTACAGACAATCACAAGGTCGGCCAAACGATTGTTGTTGCATTCCCTGACACGGACCGGTAAATTCTCACCGGCAACAAATACCGCATCGGCACCGAGATTTCGTGCCATCGTAAGGCGAAACTCATTGACATCCGTCGTCATGACCCTTCCCGCACCAAGGGCTTGTGCCAGCAATAAGTGTAACATGCCGGAAATGCCACTGCCGAGTATAAGGACAGACTGCCCGGGACGCAGATTTACCAGTCTTTGTCCGCGAATTGCGCATGCGAGCGGTTCTATGAACACCGCCTGATCGTATGACAGTTCATCGGGCAGGCGAAACACCCCGCGGTCCGTGTTAAGTTCCGGGATGCGGATGTATTCGGCAAAACCACCCGGATCATAATTCGTTGTGTGCAGGGTTTCGCAGGCGGTGTGATGCCCTCTCAGGCAGTATTCGCAGGTATTGCAGGGAATATGGTGGGATACAAATACTCTGTCACCCACGGTATATTTTTCAACGGCGTCACCCTTCGCAATAATTTCGCCTGCGATTTCATGGCCGAGGACGAGCGGTGCCTTTTGTACACGATACCATTCCATGACATCGCTGCCGCAGACACCACTTGCCATTGTCTTTACGAGCAGCTCTTGCGGGCCGATTGTCGGGACAGGAATTTCCTCAAGTCTCACGTCATTATTATTATAATACATGGCAACACGCATGATCAATACTCCCTCTTACGCTGCGGCGGCATTCCGCATATTGTATGTTTACGTCGTATGTAGCGCACTGTGTTGCACAAAGGGCGTTATTTATTTTTCTCGTCCGTAAAGAGTTCGGCCGCCTCTTGCACGGAGTAATTGTCGTGGATGATCCCTCGCAGGGCCTTCATCATTGCCACGGGGTACGGGTTCTGCCATACATTTCTCCCGAGGTTAAGACCGATTGCGCCTTTCTGCATGCCGTCATGCACGAATTCGAAGACTTCGAGTTCTGTTTCACATATGGGACCACCCGCCATCACGATCGGCACTGGACATCCGGCAGTTACTTGATCAAAATCCCTGCACCAGTATGTTTTTACGACCCGTGCACCAAGTTCCGCCGCGATACGGCAGGCCAGACTAAGATACCGGACCTCGCGTGATTCCAATTCTTTGCCGACGGCGGTCACGGCCATCACCGGAATGCCGTAATCCTCACACTGGTTGACGAGTTCCGAGAGATTCATGAGCGATTCATGTTCGTATTCACTTCCCACAAATATAGACACGCCCACTGCCGAAACGTTGAGGCGCAGGATTTCTTCGATCGAGGTGGTAATCGCCTCATTCGCAAGATTGCTGCCGACGACACTTGTTCCACCCGAGACCCGTAAAATAATGGGCTTGCTTCCGACAGGATTCACGGCAGCACGAAGCACCCCTCGTGTGACAAAAAGGGCGTCGCAATAGTCGAGCAGTGGGTTAATTGTTTCACCCGGTTTTTCCAGGCAGTGTGTCGGACCTTGAAAGTAACCGTGGTCGATGGGCAGGAAAAAGCAATGCCCGTCAGGCTGTATCAGTTGCGACATTCGATTTTGCATTCCCCAATCCATGTCTGTTCCTCCTTGTCTCTTTCATGGTTGTAATGACAGGTTAACGTGTCAACTGCAAAAGATACGGCTAGTCCCTAAAGTATCACTTTAATAAACATCATGTATGAATCGTCCGTGTAACCTGCGGTTGCGGTTCCCTGTATTTTTCGGTCTACGTTGTTTTGCGTCATGACAGCTGAACGTTATCTCCGTATCTCTCGACGTTAGAACCCGTTGTTCTGTGTGCGACGGAATAACACACCTACTGCCCGAGCTCAGGGTTTTGTGGAGGAGACATAACGAAAGCATGATATTCGGATCCCCCAACAATTGAAATTTATTTACAGTGAAGCAAGGAGAATGTCAACTGGAACTACAACGATTCACAGCGTAAAATGGGGAAGCTGCCGGCAGCAACCGAAGGATATCGATCAGCCACCGTCAGAATAGGGAAATATCTCTTCCACTGAATATAAAGTAATGCAGACGTATTTTCGAGTCTCGACCGTTAAAATTAAGGAGCGCGGATGTCTTGACGAGGAGACAGACGAACAATATTCGGTATATTTATTGCCGGATTCGTGGTAGTGATAGTACCTGTTTTTACGCAGAAACCGACCATGTCCGTCGAATCATTATTTGGGTTTGCATGTGCAATGTTGATCATGGCGCTTTCACCGGGTCCCGGGCATTGTGTGCAGTTATTGCCGGTATAGTACACGGCCATCTCCGTTTCCTGTTATTGACAATCTGGGAATCATCGATAGTTGCGTCCGTACTGAGTGACTTGTTTTTTACCATCGGGATATGTGGAGCGGCTGTATCTGCTATGGCTCGGGTTGAAGCTGTGGGCACGGGCGGCCATGTCATTTTCCGAACCCCTGAATGGGACAAAAGAGACATGAATCCTCCGGCATCGTTTCCTCGGCGGACTCTGAATCACCCTGGAAGTCCCCAAGGTGATTCTCTTTTATGTGGGGATTTTAACGGGTTCATCGATCTTACCTGTCCGAATGACGCAAACACATTCTTGATTGCCGTTCCGGTTGCCCTCATACTGGCGGGTATGCTCGGTGTGTATGCGTTTTCGGCATCACGGGCGCGCCGAATGTTTCGAAGCAAAAGGACAATGAAAAATCTTAACCGAGGCACCCGTACGGCCATGATCGGTGCCGGAATGATAACCGCGACATGCTGAGTGTCCGACCTTGCATGTCAACCTGTCACTAGCCGGTGGCATCAGAATATCTGGGGTGAGATATATTTCTGTGTATGAAGTGATTGAAAATACTGATACTTTTCTCCTGATCGACAAGGCGCCGGGTACCGTGTTTCACCGGACCAGCGAGCAACCGGGAATACTTGAAATACTTCGCACGGATCTGGCAACCACCGATCTGTTTGCGGTACATCGTCTGGATAAAATGACGTCAGGTCTCCTGCTTTTCGCAAAAAAGAGGGCCACGGCACGGGAATTGGCCGATCAGTTCCAACGCAGATCTGTCGAGAAGTACTACATCGCCCTCTCTGACAGGAAGCCCACCAAAAAACAGGGTCTTGTCATCGGTGATATGGTACGAACACGGCGAGGCATGTGGAAATTGCAGACAAGTAAAACTCATCCGACTATCACGCGATTTTATAGCCGTTCCATACAGCCGCACCTTCGGCTGTTTATCATCAGGCTGTATACAGGCCGGACTCATCAGGCGCGGGTTGTCCTCAAAAGTATCGGGGCTCCCGTCCTGGGAGACCCCCTTTACTATAAAGAGAGTGCCACACATCGCGGTATCGACAGAGGATATCTTCATTCGTATGCTCTGGTCTTCAGCCTCGAGGGGACGAAATATCAGTTTCTGCGTGTACCCGACAGGGGAATACATTTCACCGACGAGTCGTTGCGCACGGTTCTGAGAGAATACGGCCGGCCCTGGGAGTTGCCCTGGCCGGATGTAACACCGCAACACCGTGCGTCAAAACCGTTTTGCGGGACCTTTTAGCACCCGGCAGACCGCACCGTCTAGAATTTATACGACATGCTCACTGCAAGCATGTGGAGATAGGATTCGTACTTTCCGTTTGCCGAGGTTCCGGAAAAATCCGTCACTGTGTTGTTTTTATCTTTGTCTTCGTACCACTGCCCGGCGTAACTGACTGTTGCGGCAATATTGTCATAGTTAATATCG
>Ga0272441_10016169_pt1 | contig 10354 bp, 11 predicted proteins | sample SSMProp6N_FD_193582 | JGI IMG/M metagenome (GOLD analysis project Ga0272441, IMG submission 193582) | Marine sediment archaeal communities from Little Sippewissett salt marsh, Falmouth, MA, United States - SSM-Prop-6N | ecosystem: Environmental > Aquatic > Marine > Wetlands > Sediment ... | reverse complement strand
CGTGGCTGCCTATCTGGCGTCTTCCAGTCCCTCCATTGACATATACCAGTTCCAGTTCTGGATGATAATGCCAAACGTTGTTCTTGTTCGGTTTCTGGGCGCTGAATTTCTGATAGGTAAAGGAATGCCCGAAGTCCGGTGCAATGGCTTCAAACGCCGGTTTTGTTTTTGCAGTAGTGTTCATAGCAAGCCTTTTTTATACTAAAATTACGTAGCGTTTCGGCCTGTGGATGGTGCAAAATTAACCAAAACATGTGCTATATTAACATGTAACCTAAATTTAACATCTTTCACTGTTAAAATATCACATAAATTGGATAATCAGGAGGTAGTTTGGCCAAGGTTCCCGGCATACTTTTGAAGTGTTAATCTTAAAAACGAATGTTATGAAAATTACTTGGAAACACATGAGTGCAGCCCTACTGATCTTTGCCGGGACGGCAAAGGCCGGGGCAGTAACCACGGATCCCGCTGAGAATCCGGGGGTAGTCAAGAACGTCGAATCCAATGCCCCGGCCGTTCAGGCTCGTGGCAAAAAGGTATTCGTCAACCTGTTGAACCTCGACGGCGAAGCTGTTACCGTTAAGGTTCTTGACGATGAAAACCGTCTGCTCTACCTCAAGAATTTTAAGGAAGGCCCGGTAGTGGAGAAAGCCTTCAATTTTGAAGACGCCTACGAAGGCACCTACAGCGTCATCGTAAAGGATGGGGAAGCGACTTATACTGCTTCTGTTGAGGTTAGTCGTTAGTTTGGCCTCGTTTAGTTGGTTTGGTTTGGTAAAGGGAGCGCATGCTCCCTTTACTTATTATAGCCACTGCTGCAAGCGTCGTATTGTATCTTCCCCAAGCCATGGATGTTGGAGGGCCATCGCTATAAGTTTGGGGTCCTTCTGGGCCGCATACCACAGCGTAAAGAACTCTGCAATGCTGATTTGCTCGGATGCAGCCTCAATGAGGACCATTTTATCCCCGGGCCGGACCCACCCGGGTTCCAGTACGGCAATATATGATCCGGGATATCCGTGGTCCACAAACTTTTGTATGATCCCCTGGTCTGAAAAGCGGATGCCAAGTTTAAAACAGGGCTCCCTGGGGGTAGTGATTCGAACCCTGGCCTCACCAATTTGATAGAGATCTCCCATCATGAGGGAGCCTTCATCCATGCCTTCCACCGTTAGGTTTTCACCGAACATACCGAATTCCCACTCGAGGTGGGGGTACTGGGCTTTCCAGAAAGGGTACTGGTCCTTTGGGTAGAGGTAGGCCGATTTCAGGATGCCGCCATGGACTTTTGGATTTCCGATGGTATCGTCCCGAACCCCGTCGGCACTAAGGTAGATACCGCTGGTCTGTGGGGTTTTATAGATCCCGGTGATTCGATCTGTTCCGTTCCATTGTATGGTAGCGGGCCTTGAGATATTCGTGCTTATAATCCTCATAGAAGCATCTCTAAAGTGATTTCTTTGCTCCCGGGGGAATGGAGCGAACTACATGAGAAAGCCATTCCTGTCCGATATGGGTTCAGGGATTTGCTTTTCCCCAAGCATTTCCAGGAGATCGATTTCAATCGTCCTGGAGATGGATGTGATCGGGACATCGTTATAGGTCCCCTCAAAGGGATTTTCCGAATAATCCCCGATCTTTTCCATCAGGAAGAATACCCAGGTAATCAACCCACTTAAAAATGGGCAAATCCAGAGCATCCAGCTGTCTGCCCTGCTCATGATATCCAGCAAGCCAAAAGGGACGAATACACAAAATACCAGGGTCAGCCAAATGGTGGCAGAGGCGTACTGCCTTGGGAAAGGGAAATTCTTGATCCGTTCGGATTTCCCCTGATCCGCATAAAAGGAAGTGATCAGGGTATGAAATTCCATATGGCGGAAATCTTCAAAGTAATCTTCATCACGCAGTTGCTGAAGACGTTTGGATTGGGTTTGGAGGATTTGGGTCGCTTTGTTGGTCTTGTCCCTTAATGCCTCTATTTCATCTTCGGCAAGATAGCGGCCCAATTCCGTCTCCAATTTATGGGTATAATCCTCGCAGACCGTCGGGGCATAGAGGCCCTTAACCCTGTTTTTTATGTGCTCCCATGGCCGGCTAAGCCTCAACTGGTACCTCAGCGCAGTCATCCAGGCGATATGCCGGAGGATCAGTTCTTTTTTTATGGCGTCCTCACCCGTGCCCTGTACGAAGGAGGTAGCAGCCGCGCCGAACGTCCGACTGTTGTTCACAATGCTCCCCCATATTTTTCGCGCTTCCCAGGTTCGGTCATAGGAACTGTTGTTCTTAAACCCCAGGTAGAAAGCTACCGCAATACCGATAACCCCAATGGGACCCCAGGGAAGTGAAATGTTCAGGCCCGTGAAATGGGCAGTCAGGCAGATCAGTGTACCGTAAACCACACCGAGGATGAATGGCCATTTAGACCAGTTAAAGGTCATCCAGAATCCGTACTGTCTTTTTACATACATAGGCTTACGCTGGAAATAGGAGTTGGATTATCAGAAATCGCCTTTGGGTTTGTTTTTCCACTTTTAATTGATTTGGGGTTCTAAAAGAATCCAATCATCCTTCTTTGGGGCGCCCCCCTCCCCCTGAAATAAATTTATACCAGAATCCTGCAAATCCATAGCATAAGATACCGTTTTCCTATCAAAAACATTGCCTGCCACAAAGTTCACCCCCCGTTATCGACCTTGATTTGAACCACCACATTCCCCTTTTTATGACCTCCATCCACATATTCATGGGCGGCCTGTATGTCCGATAAGGGATAAGTGCGGTCAATAACCGGCTTTAAGGCACCTTTTACGGCAAGGTCCGCCAGGAACTCCATGTCCTGAGCAGATGTTTTGGCAACCCCGCCCACTACTTTAATTCCCCGGGTCAGAGACACCCAGGACCCCTGCAGCATTCCTTTGATCATTGCGGCCCCCAGAATAAGAACACCGCCCGGTGCGATCAATCTGGCCATGTCCCGCACAGAGCTTTTGTTCACCGTTTCAAAAATCATATCAAAACAGGCATCCATGCTACTAAAATCCTGTTTGGTGTAATCGATGACCTCTTCGGCCCCCAGCTTACGTACCATTTCCACATTGGAGCTGCTGCAGACCCCGGTTACCCGTGCGCCAAAGTGCCTGGCAAGCTGTAAAGCTGACGTACCCACGGCACCCGATGCCCCATAGATCATGATGTGTTGATTGGCCTTTAATCCGGCCTTCCTTAGAAAGTGGAGTGCTGTATGTCCCCCAAAAACGAGACCCGCCGCCTCCGGATGAAGGAGGGAATCCGGTTTTATCGCCATTGGACCGTTTTCCGGAAAGCATAAGTATTCGGCATGGGCCCCAAAGGCCTGGTCTGAGAGTCCGAAGACGGCATCCCCCACACTAAAGCGGGTAACCTCATCCCCCTTTTCCACGATTATTCCTGAGAATGCTGAACCCAGCACCCTGATACGCGGTTTAAACAGGCCAAAAAACAGCCGGACCAGGAAGGGATCAGCCTTTCGCAAACGGCAGTCCCCGGAGTTCACTGTAGAGGATGCCACCTGGATCAAGACCTCTCCATTTTTTGGCTTAGGTCTTGGAAGTTCCTCAACCTGAAGCACATCTGGGGAACCATAACGGTAAATGGTTGCTGCTTTCAAGAGACCGGATCGGGTTTAATCACAAGTATTTATCTGAGGTTTAAATATAGGCCTTACCACATTAACCAGGAAGCGCGAGGGCAACAAGGAGCTGCTTACCTCCTAAGTTACCGGGGTATTGGATCCAAATATTCACCGAAATTAAGGAAGCCATCAAATCAAAACATAAAAAAACCGCCCAGAAGGACGGCCTTAACTCATTTCAAAAATGCCGCTATGCTTCCCGATCCATATTTTTGGTCAGGAAAAACCCGATCAACAAACCCGTTCCGGCAAGGAGGAAGATCGACCCGGGCATGGCAATATCCCCATCCACACCTCCGATATCTGAAAGGATACCGCCGAGCATCACCCCGGCCCCGATTCCCATCAGCAGGAGTGCCAGGTTAAGGATCAACACCTTCCAGATGGGTTGGGTATATTGTCTCCCCCGGACAAAAATGGAGGCATCGGCTCCCTTTTCAATCAAGGCAAGACGTTCCTTGTTGCGCGTTGAGAAATAGAGGTAGGCAATTCCAAAAAGTACCGCCCAAAAAACGACCATTACAATGACTTCTGCACCCATAACTATTAAGATATAATTTGTGTTTATACCTCATCAGACGGACCTTGTTGTGGTAAGGTTACATCCATGGGTGTTTTTTTTGTAACCTTAAGGTATACTGGTGCGTCATATAGGCAATATGAACCAACAACGGGCTTCCGATACCGACCTCATAGGGGAAGTGCTGGCGGGTAATACCCGTTCATATGCCATCCTTCTGGAGCGGTACCAGCATATGGTATATACCCTTGCTGTACGAATGCTCGGAACTCCTGAACTGGCGGAAGAAACCACACAGGATATCTTTGTGAAAGCCTATGAATCCCTGAGCAGTTTTAGAGGGGATTCAAAGTTTTCCACCTGGTTGTATCGGGTAGCCTACCGCAAGATCCTCGATGCCCTGGCCCGGGAGAAACGCAATTCGGGTCATGTGGTCTGCGCAGCACCGGAAAGCATTCCGGGACAGGGTACGGAAACGACCTGGCTACAGGTTTCATCCAGGGAGAAGCGGGAGATCCTCCTTAGGGTTCTGGATCGCCTCTCTGTTGAGGAAAATGCGGTGTTGAGTCTTTTCTATCTGCAGGAACAGAGCCTGAAGGAAATAGGAGCATTAATGGATGTCAGTCCGTCTACCGTCAAGGTTCGCCTGTTCAGGGCGAGGGAAAAACTCAAAGGGATGCTCGAGGGCAGCCCTACCGGAAAATTATTGAAAACCTATGAATGAATTTGACCCACATCGGGATTCCAATGACCCACTTAAGGATCTCTTCAGGGACAACGCCATGGAGCGTGCCCCGGATTCCCTGGTCGAGGATATTATGTCGGCCATAACTACTGAATCAGTTGTAAAGGCTTGTGAACCACCGCTGATATCCTTCAGGGGTTGGGTTCTGATTGGTCTGAGCCTCCTGCTGCTATGTGTCCTGCCTTATGCAATGCCGGAAAATCCTACTGAAACCTACAGTTTATGGGCCCCAATTTCGCAATGGTTTGCACAGATACAATTTCCAGGCATTGAAATACCGGATCTTTCAACTACTTTTCTAACAGGAGCATTTGCCTTTGGCCTCTTCGGATTGCTTCATCTCTACTGGTTAAAACGCCAGCTGGACAAAAGGCAATTGGTTTGATTCATTGGTTAGCTACAGGTAGAAATAGGTATAAGCCCAATAGATCAGCAAACCCTGAAAAGGGATCCTAAGCAGCAGAATCCAGGAAGGAATGCCCATGGCCGCTTTGGAATCCCGCAGCATATGGGTATGCACGGGAAGAAACAGCACCAGCAAAATTATAATTCCATAGAGCCCATACGACCTATACTCTGGAAAGAATAAGGCACTGCCAAAGACTATTTCCAGGATCCCACTAAGGTAAACCACCTTTCTTTTAGGACCGATCCAGTTGGGGATAATCCGCTCATACATCCCGGGATAGATAAAATGCAAAATGCCCGCCAGGATATACAGGGAGGCCATAAAATAGAAATGCCAGGGAGCTACCACCCTGGCAAAATACAAATTATGATCCTACCCGAAAGGGGAGGCACAAAAAAACCGCCCGGAAAGGGCGGTTTCTCGAAAAGTATTTACCTGTTTATTTGACCATGTCAAAACTCCGATGGATAAAGGCGGTCATTTCTTCACCTTTCAATAGCCCTTTTGAGAGCCTGGCAAGGTCAAGACACTGATTAATAAGGCGGGTTCGCTTCTTTTTCGTCTTGGTGGTCAGGATCTCTCCCACCAGAGGGTGGTTTGTATTGACCACCAGGTTGTACATATCCGGCATATTGCCCATGCCAAACATGCCTCCTCCGCCGGTCTGCTGCATTTCCTTCATCCGCCGCATAAACTCAGGTTCGGTGATCATAAAGGGAGCTGCGGCGCTATCCATAGCCTCCATTTGCACCATATAGGAACTCTTTTCGCCGAGCACTTCCTCTATCTGCGATTTGAGTTGCTCTTTTTCTTCTTCGCTTAGCTTGGAGATCTGTGTTTCTTCCTTCTGAATAAGCTTGTCCAGGTGGTCTGCATCCACCCGGGCAAAGGAAAGATTTTCCTTTGAGGTCTCCAGTTTTTGCATCAGATGTGAGACGATCGGGCTATCCAGTAGCAGTACCTGATAGCCTTTCTCCTTTGCTGCTTTAATGTAAGCGTGCTGGGATTCGGTATCCGAGGTATACAGGAGAACCAGTTTTCCATCCTTGTCGGTCTGGGCATCCTTCACCTTTTCCTGCAGCTCTTCAAAGGTGAAGTAATTTCCGTCTACGGTAGGGTAGAGGGCAAAGCTTTCTGCCTTCTCAAAGAACTTCTCCTCCGAAAGCATGCCGTACTCAATGACGATCTTGATATCGTCCCACTTTTTCTCAAAACTTTCCCGATCCTCTTTAAAGAGGGAATTGAGTTTATCGGCTACCTTCCGGGTGATGTATGAGGATATCTTTTTTACGGCCCCGTCCGCCTGCAGGTAGGACCTGGAAACGTTTAGCGGTATATCCGGAGAATCGATCACCCCACGCAGCATGGTGAGGAATTCAGGGACAATACCCTCTACATTGTCTGTGATAAAAACCTGATTTTGGTAGAGCTGGATCCGGTCTTTCTGAAGGGTGAGATCCTGACTCAGTTTTGGGAAGTACAAAATACCGGTTAGGTTGAAAGGATAATCCACGTTCAGATGAATGTGAAAAAGCGGCTCTTCGAACTGCATGGGATATAATTCCCGGTAAAACCCTTTGTAGTCTTCCTCTTCCAGGTCGCTGGGCTTCCTTGTCCAGGCCGGATTGGGATTGTTGATGATGTTGTCAACCTCCCGGGTAGGGGCGGGGTCTTCTTCTTTAGCACCTTCGGGCTTTGGAAGGGTCTCGGTCCGGGTCCCGAATTTAATCGGTACCGGCATGAATTTGTTGTATTTAAGCAACAGCTCCCGAATCCTTCCTTCCTCGAGGAATTCCTCTGAATCCTCTGCAATGTGCAGAATGATCTCGGTCCCCCGGTCGGATTTCTCTATTTGCTCAATGCTGAACTCTGGGCTTCCATCACAGCTCCAGCGCACCGCAGGGGCATCCTTAAAGCTCTTGGTCAGGATATCCACATGGTTTGCGACCATAAAGGAGGAATAAAATCCAAGGCCGAAATGCCCGATTATCCCTGCGTCCTTTCCCGCATCCTTGTATTTGTCCAGAAACTCTTCAGCTCCTGAGAAGGCTACTTCATTAATGTATTTTTTGACTTCTTCCTCCGTCATTCCGATCCCCTGATCAATGATGTGGAGTTTTTTCCCCTCTTTATCCACCTTAACTTCGATCATCGGATCTCCGATTTCTACATTGGCCTCCCCAATAGAGGTGAGGTGTTTCAGTTTTAGGGTGGCGTCAGTTGCATTGGAAATAAGTTCCCTCAAAAAGATCTCGTGATCGCTGTAAAGGAACTTTTTGATCAGTGGAAAAATATTCTCAACGGATACATTTATTTTACCTGTGGTCATATCTAAATAAAATTTTGTATTTCCTCCGCATGTACAAAAAAGATACCAAGAGAACAAAGGGTGACAAACTGACATTTGCGTTGTAAAAAAATTTCACCCCTACAACTTTAACAAACTTTTTTGTTTATATAATTTGTTTGAAAGATGAACAAGATTATATTTGTAGTAACGATTCGCATCAAGATTGCTATGAAAGAGCATTGTTGAAGTTTGTAATCAGTTTGTTTATTAATTGGTTAGGTTGTTTGAAAGCGTGTTTTCTCCCCGAAAACACGCTTTTTTTTGGCATACTTTTTTACTTTCTTAACATTAAAAATGTATAACAATAATTAACTTTGCTTCAACAAAATAGTTTTAAATGAGTGCTCGGAAAAAAGTTGAGAAAATGGGAAAGGACGATTTAATTGCTGCCTATATGTCTTTTGCCCTGGATGCGGAACGATTCCCCACCTCGGTGTACAAGTTTTGTAAGGAACTCAAGATTGAAGAGGCAGATTTCTACGCCCATTTTGGTTCTACCGAAGGACTGCAAAAAGAGATTTGGGTCTCCTTTTTCGAAAGAACCTACGCTCTGCTTGAAAAAGACCCTGCTTTTGAACAATACGGCAACCGGGAAAAGATGCTCAGCTTCTTCTTCACCTTTTTTGAGCTATTGGGACTCAACCGGTCTTACGTTCTTTTTGCCCTGGGCCAAAATGCTCAATCCCTGCAACGGATGGATCAGCTCAAGGGACTGCGTCGCCGGGTAAAGTCATTCTCCCGGGACCTCATTGAAGACGCCAATGCGGAAAGGCCCAACAGGATTACCAAGCGGAATCCGGAAATTTTCTCCGAAGGTGCCTGGCTGCAATTGGTTTTCCTGCTGAGGTTCTGGCAACAGGATGATTCTCCCAGTTTTGAAAAGACGGATATGGCGATTGAGAAATCTGTCAATACGATCTTCGATATTTTTGACAATACCCCCCTGGAACGGGTTCTCGATTTTGGAAAGTTCCTTTACAAGGAACATTTAGGATAGACGCCCCAACACCATTTATATGAAGAGCCTAGATCGTATCCCTACCTCAAAGATCGAACGCGCTGGTAAGCTGGTCCAAACCGGTGTCAAGCTCGGGGGAAATTATATGAAATTCTACGGCAAGAAACTCTTGAACCCGGATATCGACCGTGACGGCCTGGATGAAGACAACGCCAGGGACATCTATGACGGGCTCAAGGACCTCAAGGGAAGCGCCCTGAAGGTTGCTCAAATGTTGAGCATGGAAAAAAACCTGCTTCCCCGGGCCTATGTGGAGCGTTTTTCCCTTGCACAATTTTCAGTGCCGCCCCTCTCAGGCCCACTGGTACGGAAAACTTTCAAAAATTACCTCGGGTGCTATCCCGAAGAACTTTTCGACCATTTTGAACCGGAATCCGTGAATGCCGCCAGCATCGGGCAGGTTCACAGGGCGCGAAAAGCGGATAAGGACCTGGCGGTCAAGATACAGTATCCCGGTGTTAGTGACAGCATCAAAAGCGATCTGGCCCTGGTCAAACCGGTTGCCATGCGCATGTTCAATATGAAGGGCAAAGATACCCAGAAGTATTTTCAGGAGGTGGAGGAAAAGCTGGGCGAAGAGACGGATTACCTGTTGGAGCTCAGACAAAGCCAGGCCATCACCGAGGCCTGTCGTTCCCTTGACGGCATTCGGTTTCCCAACTACTATCCGGACTGGTCCTGCCAGCGCATCCTCACTATGGACTGGATGGAAGGGACCCACCTGGGAGAGTACACCAAACAGAATTTTGACCCCCAATCAGGGCACGATCTCGGACAGGTGCTATGGGATTTCTACATGTATCAGATCCATGGGTTGCGCAAAGTGCACGCAGATCCCCATCCGGGGAATTTCCTGGTTGGCTTAGACGGTGCCCTGATCGCTATCGATTTTGGTTGTATCAAGGAGATCCCGGATAGTTTTTACGGACCCTATTTTGAATTGGCCAGCCAGGAGACCTTTGCAGACGATTCAGCCTTCACCCAAAAGCTTTACGAATTGGAAATCCTCACCGTGGAGGATTCACAGGAGGAAATCTCCTTCTTTAAATCGCTCTTCCGGGAGATGCTGCAGCTTTTCACCCAACCTTTCAACCAGGAGGATTTTGATTTTGCAGATCCCGCGTTCTGGGCTAGAATCTCGGAATTGAGCCAGCGCTATTCCAACGACCCGAAGATCCGCAAGATGAATGCCAGCAGGGGTTCACGCCACTTCCTGTACATGAACCGTACTTTCTTCGGACTCTACAACCTGCTCCACGACCTCAGGGCCAGGGTACGTGTATACGATTTCCAGAAATACCTCGAACCGGTGGCCTAGCTACCGGCCTTCCGCCTGTGGTCCCAAGCCTGCTTTCAGGTACTTTTCAAGCCATTGATCCTGCTCCCAAAGCATGTGCAGAATACTCTCCTTCGCACGGTACCCATGGCTTTCCTTGGGCAGCATGACCAGTCGTACAGACGCACCCAGGCCCTTAAGGGCATTGAAGTATCGCTCGCTTTGCATGGGGTAGGTCCCTGAGTTGTTGTCCGCCTCCCCGTGGATCAAGAGCAATGGGGTCTTCATTTTATCCGCATGCATAAAGGGTGACATCGTATAATAGACTTCAGGGGCTTCCCAATAGGTCCGCTGCTCGCT
>Ga0272441_10016168_pt1 | contig 10355 bp, 6 predicted proteins | sample SSMProp6N_FD_193582 | JGI IMG/M metagenome (GOLD analysis project Ga0272441, IMG submission 193582) | Marine sediment archaeal communities from Little Sippewissett salt marsh, Falmouth, MA, United States - SSM-Prop-6N | ecosystem: Environmental > Aquatic > Marine > Wetlands > Sediment ... | reverse complement strand
TGGGCCGCCAACCTGCCGGGCATCGAGATCTACGGAACAGAGGGCACGCTGGGCGTACCGAACCCCAACGGCTTCGGCGGCGTCGCCCATGTGCGCCGCGCCGACGCCGAGGAATGGACTGCAATGCCCCTGAGCCATGGCTACACTGAGCAGAACAGGGGCATCGGCGTGGCGGATATGGCCTACGCCATCCGCTCCGGGCGCCCTCATCGTGCCACCGGCCAGTTGGCCATGCATGTACTGGATATCATGCAGTCCTTCGTCGAGGCGTCGGATCAGGGAGAGTACATCGAGCTTACCACCGGCTGCCCACGACCCGCGATGCTGCCCGTGGGCCTGCTTGCAGGCAAGCTGGATGAATAGCCCCGCCCTGCATCACTGCTACCCCGGAGGCGCACGGCAAAATGAGGCTTAGATGTGCGCTGTTGACCGTCGTTGGGCTGGCGTGGGCGGGGATGGCCCTGTGCGCCGGCGCCGAGCTTGTGTTCACTCGTGAGCGCTTCGACCATATGGACGAGCGCATCGATTCGCTGCGCGACATTGCCAACGCGGGCCCGGACGAATTCGCCTGGGGCGAGGGCTATATGCTCCGGGCCTATCTCGAGATGTACCTTGCCACGGGAGACGCAGACTACCTGCGCCGGCTTGTGCGCGTAGCCGACCAGATCATCGCGACCAGGGATGATCGACGCCCGGGCAGTCGTCTGAGAGGCCGACCCGAGCCGGTGTGGAGCGTCGCCGGCAAGTATACCGTGGGCAAGCTCGTGCTCCGCGACGCCTCCGGAGATGACGCGATCCTTCTGCGGTCCATCCGCTACGCCTACAACGACCAGACGCGTGTACAGGTTTCGCTCGGTCCTCAGCCGGGCACATTCGACCTGGCGACCAGTAACGAGTTCTGGCACAAGCACGGTAATGCCAACACGACCTTCAGGGCTCTGAGCCTGGATCCGGCCTCGCCAAGGTACTTCGAACGAGTGATCAACGACCCCCGGTACGTGGCCTCCGAGGCGTTTGCGCGAGCCGCGGGGCTCGACGAGGCACCCTCATACCTGTTGGTGGCGCTGGACCTGAGAAGCCTGCGCAAGGCAAGCCCGCGCCTGGCCTCGGTGGGCCCGAAGTTTCTTGTGCCACAGGCCATGCCCTACTACGGGTACATCGGCCCGATCTACTCGGGCATGACGCGCTTCGTGAAGCTGGTGGACGACCGCCCCGACCTGCAGCCTGAGTTCGGCGCCTCGGCTCAACGATATCTGCGTGCCGCGCGGGAGTCGCTCGCGGGCTGGGAGAAGCTCTGGCGCGAGGGTCCGCGAGCGGGCGAGGGCTACTATCTGCTGGACGAGAAGGGCGGGAACATGTGGTGTGACGGCATCATGGCACCATTCAACTACCTGGGCAGCGCCGGCCAGGTGCTCCTCAATGTCTGGGACTGCACCGGCGATAGGCGCGCCCTGGACCACGCCGGGCGCATTGCCCGGCTGTTCAAGCGCTGCTGCACCAGAATGCCAAACGGCTCGTACTCCTTCCCCTACTGGTCGCCGGTAGGCGCACAGGGGTGGAGCAAGCGTGACCGCTTGAGCGTCAACACGCCCCAGTACGGGCCCAACCCGGTGGCCGACGACATGAGCCATGGCGCCTGGCAAGTTGAGTTCGCCGTCATGTGTCAGCAGCGCGGCATTGTCTTCACACGGTCGGATATGCGTCGGCTCGCGTGGACCTTCACGAGGAACATCTGGACGGGCGATCCTGAGGATTTGGCCCTGCGTGTGGACGGCAGCGGGGGCCCGGCGGGGGGCAACAACGTGGCAGGAGCGCGGTGGCTGGACCTATGCGCCTTTGAGCCCGATATCTTCAGCCTCAACCGTACCGTCTGGCAGGCCAACGGGTATGAAAAGGGAGTGTACGGCGCCCTGACGTGCGGGTATGCGCGGCTGTACCGGTGGCAACAGCGGCTGGCCCGTGGCTCCGACACGGGATGACCGGCGCGGACCGCCGTCGATACGCAATGCTTGAGGGCGTCCGTCTGCGGACGCCCTCAATGCATATCTGTTGATCGTTGTCGAGGGGCAGGCCGGCCGTCCTGACCGCGAAGCGCACTTCGCCTCTAATCGCCGGGCAGCAGGAACAGGCGCCCTTCCCCGCAGTCCAGTGATAGCTGCAGGCCCTCCATGTCCGGGCTGTCGTCCAGCACCGGGCCTTCCTCGCCGGTCTGCTGGTCCACCTCGACCGCCTGCGCCGGGTCGACGTCAAACTCGACGGTGGGCCAGGATGTGTACAGGTGGTCGTAGTTGCACAGCATCACGGCGCGGCGCCCGTCGGCGTGGCTGAAGGTGCCAATGAGGTACTCGCCGTTGGCGCTGGGCTGTAGGCTGCTGATTCCACTGCCCGCGAGCGTCTCCCGGGCGTCGTCCTTGGGCCCGAGCTTGCGCACGCCGGTGCTGGTTAGCTGCATGAGGGTGGGGCCCATCTGCTTCAGCCGGGCGTTCAGCCGTTGGGCCTGGTCATAGTGGCGCGTTCGCCGACCATCCCTCGTGATGACAGCTCCGCCCCTGGGGAACTCTCCGCCGCCAGGCGTGTAGTAGCAGAAGTACAGCACGCCCTTGGCGCCGTAGGCCAAAGAGGTGAACACCTGCCAGCGGATCACACTCTCCGAAGGGTCCTCATGCCCGCCGAAGGGCATGCAGTAGAAGAAGTTCCAGAACGGGATGCCCTCCTGAAGAGAATACTTGCGCATCACGGCAAGATTGTCGCAGTAAGCCTTGCGGGCGTCGCTGCCTCGCTGCAGGCGCGGGTAGTGGTCCATTGATAGCACTCGCACGCCGACGTCCTGGACGAAGCGCGCCACATGCTCGTCGTATGTCGGGGCCCCCAATTGCGCCGCGTTGGCATAGTTGGGGAACAGGTTGATATAGCACAGCTTCCCTGGCCTGGCGGCCCAGATCTCGTCGGCCAGTTGGCGCAGGCCGGCGAAGTGGGCGACGTTGGGCTCATCGCGCAGCATATATCCCCAGCACGCCGGGCTCTCAGGAAGCCGGTCCGGCTGCAGGCCCGCGCGGGAGACCAGCGCCTTCAAATCATGCTTCTCGCACAGATCAAGCTGCCGTTGGACGGTCTCAGGCGTCCGGGCGCCGAAGCCCCCGATGACAAGGGTGAAGTTAGCCTGGGCGATCTCGGCATACCTGGCCTCCATGAGATCATCGGCGGGTGGGTCGACCCAGAAGCCAATCGCGAAACGATCCTGAACGAAGGTGCCCTGGCCGTCTGCCGAGGCCGCCATAGGCAATCCTCCCAGTGTTGCGGCAAGGACTGCCGCGATGACGATGCTGTGTGTAGCTTGCATGGGACATGAGCCTCCAGTGGTTGTCGGGCGGTCACAGATGGCCACTGCCCTGTGGCGCCGCGCGCCGGAGGGCCGGTGGCTACGCCTGGACGCCACGGTTCGGCGGCGGCAGGCCTACAGGCCAAGGAGCTTCTCCGCGTTCACGTGGGTGATCTTCTCGTAGGCCTCACGGCTGATCTTGCCCTGCTCCACAGCTTGTTTAAGATAGGGGCCCTGAGGCAACTCCTGGTCGGGGACGCAGATATCGGTGCCAAACAAGACCCGGTCCTGGAACTGCTCCATGAAGCTGTAGCCGAACTCGGGGTCGCGTGAAAGCGCGTTGTGGCCGCTGCCCGCAGAAATGTCCGCCCACAGGTTGTCATACGTGCTCAGAAGCTCTCCGAGCCGTCCGCCCTCTTGAACCGGTCCCTTCGGGTAGCCCATCCAGTCGTCCTCGGTCACTCCGCCGTCGATGGCGGACCAAAAGGCCATGGAGTGCCCAATGAGCTGTAGCTTGGGGAACATCTGCAGTACCTTCTCGAGCTTCGGCAGGCCAATCTGGTCTACGAGGCCGTACATGCCCCGATCATGGCTTGCCACATGGAACAGCATGGGCAGCCCGACCTTCTCGATATCGCCCAGCATGTTCAGTACGCGGTCGTCATCCCACCACAAGTTGGCGCACATCTCGCCAACGCCCTTGCAGCCCAGGCCCTTGTAGTGCTCCAGCACCGGCGTGAAGTCTACCTTGTCGTTGTTGTAGTAGTGGCGCGGGTCGAGATTACAGAACGGAATGACCCGGTCCGGGTACTTGGCGGCGATGTCCAGCACGTTCTCGGTGGGCTGGACGATGGTCGTCAACTCGTGATGCACCATGGGCAGAATGACGCCCTTGTCGATGCCCGCCGCGTCCCACATGCCGATAAGCTCTTCGGGGCTGGTCCACCGGCTGATAGCCCGCTGCGCCGGGTCGTGGAACATCACCGAGTGGGTGTGGATATCGATAATCATCGTGCGCTCATCTCCTGAAGCTGGTTTGCGAAGACCGCGTGCGGGCAATCCGCAGGCGGCAGGTCTTCGGTTTCTCCGCCGGCCATCGGATGGCCTCCTGTGTCACATGTGATGGCCGGCGGTGAAGCTACCGCACGGTTACGTAGATCACAGTTGTCTGCCCGCCCGTCAACTGGCTGCCACCGATGGTTTCGGTGACGTTGCCGGCCCTGTCGGCGGCCTTGCACCGTAGTTCGTGCTTGCCCTTGGGCAGGCGGAGGGGCTCGGAGTAAGGCGCGTAGGCTCCCCCGTCAACGGATACGGCCACGGTATTGGGCCCCGACTGAGTGTCCTGCACGTCGAAGCTGAAGCGCGTGTTGGTGTCCCCGTAGTAGACACCGCCCTCCTGATCCAGAGAGGGGCTGACCTTGAGCCCAATCACCGGCGGCGTCGTATCAATGCGGACGACCCGCGTGCTTATTGCCGGATCATTGATGGACTTCCGGATGGCGACTGTGGTGACACCCTCCCGTGAGACCCGCAGGCTCGTCCCCGACGCCCATTCGCCGTCATCGATCCTGTACATCCGCGGGTCGTCGAATTTGAGTGTCACCGGGGCGTTGTGCCATATGGCCGCGGGCTGTTCGCCTGCGGTGGCGCCGGTCACGTCGTCGCCCGCCGCCCCGAAGTACACGTCATCCAGCCAGGCGGTACCTGAGCAGTGGGCCTGGCCGATGTACAGCACGGCGCCGGCGATGTCCTTGTCCGGCTTCCACAGCTTCTCCCGGTATTGCCAATCATGGGTGCCCGGCACGAAAGGCATCCTGAGCGTATAGCGCCCACCGTTTTTGTACGTGATGTAGATGAAGATCAGGAAGCTGCGGGAGTCCCGCGCCGTGATGTTGTCGGTCTTGTGCCATGCCGACAGTCTGATGACCGGCGGCGTGCGCTTGAAGGAGACGGCCTTGAGCATCGCGCCCGTGTAGTGACCCGGGTTGTTCTTCAACTGCTTGGGCGAGATGCCAAACCTCAGTGACGCCTTGCCGCCGTGGGCCACGGTCTCATCGATGGAGTAGTCGGCGCCGTACGTGTCCCAGTATCTGTTGGGACGGCTGGATGGCTCAAAGCCCGAAGCAGGGCCAACCAGGTTCTGGGCGTCCACCGGCGGCGGCGGGTCCGTCAGGGTATCCAGCGCTTTCAGGCTCAGTTGTGTCCCGGGCTTGAATCGGTGACTGGTGACGTAGCCTACGATGCCGTCCATGAGTGCGACACAGGATGGATTCGGCTCGGCTTCGCCTGCGGGAGCCGGGTAGACGCATGTGGAGACGAACAGTCTGCCGGCGCCCGCGCGCTTCTCGAACAGGTAGGCCTGCTTGCGCACCTCCCCCGCGCAACTGATCCGTTCCAGAATGGGGTCGAAGGCGGTGTCGAGCTCTTCATCGAACAGCACGCAGGATGCGCCCTCGAGTACCGGATAGAACTGCCAGTCGCCCCATCCTTCGTGGGGCAGTCCTGCAAGCACGGGGTGCCGCGAGACGACGGTGCCCGCGTCATGGTGCATACGGGCGCCCAGACCCGGCCGGAAGGACTTCCAGGAATTGTGCAGCGGAAGTGGCGCTGCTCCCAGGAGCAGCACATCGCCTCCCAGGCGCAGGTGGGTGATTTCCTCCTTGGTGATCTGCACGGCGATGCGCAAACCCCTACCCGTGATGGCAGAGCCGGCCTTGCGCAGGCCATCATAGCGCCCCGACAGCAGCTCGTACGCCGTCGGGGTCGCCTCGGCCTCCAGCCGCGGCGGCGCCAAGGTGGGGAACACCCAGAAGTCCCAATCATTGGCAAGGTCATAGCCGGGCGCCTGAAGCCGCAGGGCCAGGTTCAGGCGCGTCGTGTGCTGCACCGAGGGCCAGGTGAAGCCCAGGCGCCGCAAAACGCTCACCTTCCCGGCGGGGATGTCGGCTATGGTATCGCGACCATCCGCCACGGTCCGGCCGCCGTCCCTCAACCTCCACGAGAGGATTCCGTCCCGGATGGGCGCCTGGCCGTACACCGAGGCCATCACGTCGGTCTCGAAGCGCGTCTTCTCCCAGTAGGACCGGTTGATGCTTCCCTTGGCCATGTCGGGGAAATCCAGCATGAGCACGCTCTCATTGTTGTAGCGCAGGATTCCCTCGAAGGTCTCGCCGGGCTTCACTTGGCCGAACTCGTCGAGCATTCCGGTGGAGTAGTGGGCGGTGAAATGCATGTCCGTCAGGCCCAGGTACTCGAAGCCCGCGGCGCCCTCACACTTGCGCACCTTCTCCAGGCAGTACTTCTGACAGATGGCCTGCAGGCGGCAGCTATTGTCGTAGTAGGTCCGCCACTTGTGCAGCAGGCCCGCCTCAAGCAGGTCCTCGCGCAAACGCTCGTAAAGGTACGGCGGCACCCGCCCCGTGTATCTGTGAGCGTTGTCGGGGTCCAGGTAGGCCATGCCCATGAACACCTCGTGGATGCTCAAGGGCTTCTCGTAGATGGAAAAGCGCTCCTGCATCTCGCGCCAGGGCGTGCTGAAGTAGTCGTACCCAAAGGCGCCCCCCGAGTAGTGGCCGAACAGATCGCAGGCCTTTGTGTACTGGGCCAGCCGCTGGGCGTGATGGGGGAACGGCGTCGGGGTGAGCTCCTTGCGGCCCTTCTCATCGAAGGCATAGTCAATGCCGCGGATGGCCTGCTGTGGCATCACCATGGATCCGGGGTGCAGCCGCTTGATCAGATCATACTGCTTCTGGTACTGGTCGATGATCCCATCGTAGTAGTCCCTCTCGCCCCCAAAGCCGTAGAAGCACATACTGGGATACTTGCGGGTCAGCCGTACAATCGGCGCCCACACGGCCTCATAGTGATCCCTGTGTTGGGACAGTACGGTCATGTGGTCACCGCACTGCAGGATGATCCCCAACTCGTCGGCGGCCTGCATCAGCTCGATGGGGCACACCCGCGCCGCGAAGTTGATGTAGTTCATCCCGGCCCGCTTTGCCAGACGAACGCGGTCGAGCCAGTGAGCTTTCGAGGTAGGCGTGACGCAATTGACCGGGTAGTAGTAGGCGCCGAAATCCCCGCGTAGGTAGATGGGCTCGCCATTGAGCAGTAGCTTCCTGCCCTGGTGAGACCAGCGGCGCAGCCCGAAGCGCTGTGAGGTCCGGTCGATCGTGGCGCCCTCCGCGTCCACCCACTGCAGCGTGGTGCGGTACAGGTTCGGGTAGGTGGGGCTCCATGGCTGGATGCCCTCGACCCCTGCGCTCCACTGCAGGTTGTGCGACCCGTCGAAGGTCGGTACCGAGACCACGCCTTTGGCAAGCGCGGCGTCGCCTCCCGCGTCCGTAACCTGCCAGCGTACCTGCGAGGCGGGCATTCGCTGCGCGTCGCGCGTGGTCTGAAGCTCGAGCTCCCAGACCACCTCTCCAAGGGTGTCGCCGGGCCGCACATAGACGTCCCCGATCAGGCCGGGGCCTTCAGAAAGCTCGAGGGTTACAGACCGGGTCATGCCGCTGGCTTTCGCGGCATTGCCCAGGAAGGCCCAGCCCCCCGCGAAGCCGCGGGTATTGTCCACGGACACGATCAACTCGTTTGCCTGACCCGGGTTAAGCTTGCCCGACAGATCGACGCTGTAGGGCGTGTAGACCCCATAGTCATAGGCTCCCACATGCTCGCCGTTCAGCCACACGTGAGAGGGCCCCAGTGCGCAGCCGATGGTGAGCCGCGCCGAGCGTCCCTGCCAGTCAGCGGGAGCGTTGATAGCTCGGCGGTACCACCCGATCCCGGTCAGGTAACGGACGGGCCGGAGCGAGGTGCGAAAGGTCGCCTTCTCCCACCATGCTGCGTCTGTGAAGCGGTACAACTGGTCATCCCATTGGCCTGGGACCGAGATTCGCGCATCGAACGCCTCTGCAGTCGGCACAGGCGGCACCGCATCGGCGGAGGGCGGCGTCCAGGTGAACTCCCACTCGCCGTCCATTGAGATGATCTGCGCCGCGTGCCCGCAGCTCACGATGAGCACAAGACACGTTACGAGCCATAGAGCAAATGCTGCATGTCGCATGGGTTTTGCTGCCTCCGTTGCGTGGTCGAATCGACACTTTACCTTGCGCCATTATCTGCCGATACACCTCCCTTAAGAGAGACAACCAGGGGCAGGCGCGCCGTCAGCGGGCTCTCGGCAGCCTGTGCGGCGCGAGGAATGTGAGGACGTGTGCATGGCGGACAAACTCACGGTTCGTACGATGGCCGTTGCCCAGATGGACACCGCCCTCGAGTGGGCGGCCCGGGAGGGGTGGAATCCGGGCCTGCGCGACGCGGCGTGCTTCTACGCGGCCGATCCAGGCGGATTCCTCATGGGGGTCGTCGAGGGTGAGCCTGTAGGTTGCGTCTCCGGGGTGGCCTACTGCGACGGTTTCGGCTTCATCGGCCTTTACATCGTCACTGAAGAGCATCGCGGGAAGGGGTATGGGCTGCGCATGTGGCGCGATGTCATGGGGCGTCTGGGCGGCCGGAACATCGGCTTGGACGGGGTGCCGGCCCAGCAGGGCAACTACCGTCGGTCGGGCTTCTCAACAGCCTACCGCAACGTCCGGTACCAAACCCAGGGGGGCGGGGACGTGCCGCCCGGCGTGCAACCCATTGGCGAGATGCCCTTTGACCAGGTGCTCGCATATGACACACGCGTCTTCGCGGCGCCCCGGGGCAACTTCCTGCACCGGTGGCTCCACGAGCCCGGCGCCGTTGCGTACGCCGCCTCCGAAGACCGCGGCCTCGCCGGCTACGGCGTCATGCGTCCATGTCGGCAGGGCTTCAAGATAGGCCCGCTGTTCGCCACTGACGAGGCCACGGCTGAGGCTCTGCTGCAGGCGCTGTTGGCTCACGCACCACAGGCGCCTGTTTTCTTGGATACGCCTGAGGTTAACCAGGCCGCCATGCGCCTGGCCCAGCGCTATGGCATGGCGCCGGTATTTGAGACCGCCCGGATGTACACCCAAGGCGACCCGGGAGTGGCCGTCGAGGAGGTCTTCGGCGTCACCACCTTCGAATTGGGCTGATCCTCACAGGACCCGCCGACCAGAGCCCGTCTTCCGTGTCCCGGTCGCGTGCGGGCCGGGCGTCGAGCTATCTCCCGGATGCAGGATCCACGGTGCCTTCGGGTGCCGCCGGAGGCATCGTGGTTAAACTAACCAGGCTATTCGCCGCCAACTGCAGGCGAACCGTTCCACCCTCTACAGGAACCTGGCCGAGTTGGGCGAACCCCTCGTGCTCACCGGTGCGCACGGCTCGCAGGCTGTCCACCCCCGCCGGGATGCCCTTGATAGTCGCCTGTCTGCCGGGGCCGGTGTTCACCACGTGTAGGGTGTAAACGACCCGTCCGGCCACTTGCCCTCGGAACGCGGTGAACAGGACCTTTGGGTTGTCCGCGCTCGTGGTGAGGGCCTCGGCTCCGCGCGGGGTCAGGTTGCAGAAATGCTTGACGAGGTGGTACCTCGCCGTGGGCGTGATGAGCGTCTTGCCATCCGCGTCCGACTGCTGCTCCACGATGCTGTAGTCTGCGGTGAACTCCCATTGCATGGTTCCCCGGGGGCGCGCGTGCAGGAGCAACTCCTGGTACATGCGCATCTCCCGGACCGCGTAGTGGTAGTTGTCGAAGGCCCGGCTGCGCCACGCGCCGGAATCCACGCCCAACTCGGTGACCAGCAGGGGCAGCTTGAGCCGCTGGGCCAGATCGCCCCACGCCCGGTAATCGTCGGCTGTGCCGCCACCCCAGGAGTGGAACCCGATCGCCCCCACGTACCCCATGGCCTGAGGGTCTTCGCTGGCGGGCAAAGCGTACGTGTGGGTGCCTCGCGGCCCCGTGGCGTCGGCCAGGAGCATCTTCGTCCGCAGGCCCAGGCCCTTCAGGTGTTCGCCGATTCGCTTGAGGGCCTCACGGTGTTCCTGGGCAGTGAAGAGTACGTACACCCCGATATTGGCCTCATTGAAGCTGAACAGGTCTGGCTCCACCCCATACTGCCGCTTGGCGTACTGCAGG
>Ga0272441_10016166_pt1 | contig 10356 bp, 8 predicted proteins | sample SSMProp6N_FD_193582 | JGI IMG/M metagenome (GOLD analysis project Ga0272441, IMG submission 193582) | Marine sediment archaeal communities from Little Sippewissett salt marsh, Falmouth, MA, United States - SSM-Prop-6N | ecosystem: Environmental > Aquatic > Marine > Wetlands > Sediment ... | reverse complement strand
CAGGGCATCTTTCAATACAGATACGACATCCTTTGCACCAGTCTTCTTTTATCTCTATCATATTATTCCTCAGAAAATGTCAAGTGCACGAGATATTGCCATCTCGCCCCGATATTCTGGCAATATAATCGGCGCTGTTTTCTTCGTTTTGATATTTGTTTTATCTAAAATTTTGCTATATTTGTCTAAATGACTAAGTGTAAGTTTTCCTATTTTTGCTTTTTTAACATATTTTGCTGCATAAATCCCAGCTCGTCTTCCAAAGACATTGAAGTCAAGTAATGAATTACCCATCAGCCTATTTTTACCATGAACTCCACCGGATACTTCCCCAGCAGCAAATAATCCAGGGATTTTTGTTTCTGTTTTTTCGTTAATTTCTACTCCACCATTCTGATAGTGCAGTGTTGGATATACAAGAATTGGGTGCTGAGTAATGTCAATTCCGAAACGTTTGAATTTTCGCACTTCGCCAGCAAGTTTTGTTGCAATTGTTCCCTCGCCGTGTTTTATTTCAATCATGGGAGTATCAAGCCATACACCAGGCATACCTGTTGGGGTGACAATTCCCCGGCCTTCTTTGCATTCTTTTATAAGAGACGCTGATTCTACATCACGAGGCTCAAGCGGAAAAACAAAAGGGTCTCCATTTTTATTTAATGGAATTGCTCCCAGTCCTCTAATTTTCTCTGTTGAAAGAACTCCTACTATTGGTTCGGGAAAAGCATCACCTGTAGGATGAATTTGAATTGTATCTAAATCTAGAAGGTTTGCACCTGCATGATAAGCCATAATAAGTCCATCACCAGTTGCACCATAGTGGTTTGTAGTTGGATAATTGGAAAGATGTAATCTACCTGAGCCCCCAGTTGCAAGTATTGTTGCCTTTGCACGTATTACATGATATTCAAATGTTTCAAGATTAAACGTAATTCCTCCTGCAACTTGGCCTTTATCATCCATTAATAGTTCAACAACAGGACAAAACTCTAGCACAGGAATTTCAATATTTCTCGCCCTATCCCTGATATTTCGCATTATCTCCATACCAGAATAGTCCTTACAACTATGCATACGATTGCGGCAAGTACCTCCTCCAGAAAGCTCCTGAAATTCACCATCATCCTGACGATCATACATTACACCGAGTTCTTGATGCCAGTTAATAATACCGGGGGCATCCAATGCTAATGCCCTAGCAAGTTCAGGCTTATTAGTAAAATGACCACCACCATAGATATCAAGATAGTGCAATACAGGATTATCTTCTGGGCGATCTGCAGCCTGAATTCCCCCCTGAGCCATCATACTATTTGCATCGCCATGGCGTAGTTTTGTAACAATTAAAATTTTATCAAGGGGGACACCAGATTCATATGCAAAAAGCGAAGCGACAGTACCTGCTCCCCCTCCACCTATAATTAGTAGATCTACATCATAATCTACTTTACTAATATCCACATCTTTGGACAGTAAGACTGGTTTAGCTTCTAAGAGATCCACAATTCCATTGTATAAAAGTTCACCTTTATTTGGTCCAATTTTCACTTTTCTTTTTGTTCCTTTCATATAGTCTGGATGATATTTATTAAGCATTTTTTCTCTAGCTTCCATGCTCATTGGCTTAACAGGTGTTTTCATGTTTTTTTCTCGATTTTTTTCTACGAGCTTAATTGATTGCATCATGTAATCGGGATAACCATCAATCATCTTCAAGATTAGTCACCACCTAAATCCCCAATTTCTTCAGCCTCGATCTTACGACCTTTGTATAACTTAGTAATTTCAACCTTAGACATTTTTGTAAGCTTATTGATCTCTTCATCATATCTTCTACTATCAATCTCTTTTAAACGATTTGAAAGATTTTTTGATTTTGGATCAAGATATTTTCCACGAAGGCGACGGGCAAGTTGAGAAACATGATAATGTTTTATATCTGCAGGACAGCGCATAGCACAAAGACCACACTGAATACAATCGAAAGAAAGCTCGGCACACTTTTCGATATCTCCTCTTATTGCCATTTGAATATATTTCATAGTTTCAATATCCTGTGGGCAGGATTTTGTACAAGTATTGCATGAAACACAACGGGCAATCTCAGGATACATTGTAAGAAGAATTGACTCATCTGGTTTTATTTCGTTAATATCATATTCTGCTTTTGAAGCTGGAACAAAAGGAAGTTGAACAAGATACATCTTATCTTCAACAACTTTTTGACAAGCAAGATCAAAACCAAGTTTTTGTTCATCTTCAATACGATAAACAGTTGAACATGCACCACAAAAACCAGCTCTACATCCACAACCGCGGATAAAACGATATCCCGCATATTCTAAAGCTTTCATTATGGTTAGACCAGCTGGAACTTTGTAGCTTTTACCCATGATAAAAACTTCAACTTCAGTAGGTTTGGTTTCTTTTGTTTTTTTCTTATTTTCAACAAGTAATTGTTTACTTTCAGCCATATTTAATTCCCCACAAAAAAATATAATAAGAATTTAACAGATGTTTTATTTGAATCGGTTGGTTGATGGCTTTTTTTGCCACAGGTTTTTGCAAAGACGGCTCCTCCCATATACTGTAGGGAAATCAAATAACATCATAGATTATAAGCTTTTTGATAAAATTATCATAAATATAAGTATAGACGAGTTTTTTGTATAATATGTGCATTTAAATTATATTAAATGCCCTTTTTAATAAAAATATAGATTTTTTTTACTTTATTGATAAAAAGGTTTATAACTAAGAATTACTTATTATTATGCAGATGAAGAAGTTTGAACTAACACAAAAAGAAAAAAAAATGTTATATGGACTTATCAAATATCCTGACCTAACTGATAAAAACATCTCTAAAAAACTGAAGATTAAACAATCCACAGTTACATCTATAAGGAATAGACTAAAAGAAAAAGGATATTTTAGAAGGCTAATAATCCCTCGTCTTCAAAATATGGGCTGTCAAATGCTCGTAACTATTTATACAAGCTTCAGCCCTTTAATACCTCTGGAAGAAAGAGTTGAAATCACTGGAAAAACAATCGAAGTTTTTGAGGAAATTTTCTTTTCAGTTGGTGAACAAGATAAGGGTTTTTCATTAAGTCTTTCAAGGGATTACGCAACAATTGGGAAGATAAATGATATTCGTACTCAAACTTTTGGTGGTAGAGGTTTATTAGAAGAGGAATACCCCAACATGGTAGTTTTTCCTTTTGATATTAGTAAAGTTTATCGGTTTTTTGATTTTGCACCATTGCTTAAAAAAAAGTTTAATCTTAAATTTGAAGATGAGGAAGAATTGACTAATCTAGCGTTTGTACATACGAAAGACCTTGAACTTACAGATACTGAAAAAAACGTTTTTTGTATGATTGTTAGATATCCTGAGCTATCTGACGAGAATATTGGTAAAGAAATCGGAGTTTCACGTCATACTGTTTCACGTTTGAGAAGAGGATTTGAAGGTAAAAGTTTAATTAGAAAAATAAATTTACCAGATCTCAAAAAATTTGGTTTTGAAATATTGGTTTTTTATCATATTCGTTTTGATCCTAGAAACCCACCCAACATAGATAATGATGAGCCTGCATTGTTAATGAGTGATTCATCTGTATTTTTTGCAAGTCGTCAATTTGAAGCAGTTATGATCTCAGTTTATTCTGATTATGATGATTTTAAATTAGATTCGATGAATATTATGCAGTTGTTAAAACATAATAGGTGGATTGCTGAAGATCCAAAAATATTAAGCTATAGTTTGAATAACATGGCTTTCATAAAAGATTTCAAGTTCGCACCAATAACTCAAAAAATTATAGGTTGTGATAATTGGATTAAAAAGCTCTTAAATATGTGAATTTGCATTCAGTTTGCCATGAAACTTTTTGAGTATCGGGGGAAGGAACTGTTTGATAAATATGGAATCTCAGTTCCAAAAGGCAACTTAGTTAAAAATGAAAGAGATTTTTCAGGCCTTATCTTTCCTATTGTCTTAAAAGCTCAGGTTCCAATTGGCGGTCGTGGGAAAGCAGGTGGAATTAAAAAGGCAAAGAATCTAAAAGAAGGAAAAGAAAATCTTGATCAAATAATGGGTATGGACATACGTGGTTATAAGGTTGGAAAAGTATTAGCGGAAGAGACAGCTAATATAAAAAAAGAACTGTATCTAAGTATCTCTTTAGACAGATCAAAGCGTATGCCTTTAATAATGGCCAGTGCTGAGGGTGGTATGGACATCGAATCAGTCCCAGATGATAAAATCTTCAAAGAGTGGGTGAGTCCATTAATTGGCATTCAATCTTTCAATATCAGAAACATTGTTTCTAAACTTAGTTTTGGAAAAGAAGAAAGCAAGGAGATAGCTAAAGTTCTCTCAAAGATATACAGATTATTTCGTCAATATGATTGTGAGTTAGTTGAAATAAATCCACTAATAATTACAAATGATGGCGGTGTAATGGCAATTGATTCTAAAATCACGATTAATGATGATGCAATGTATCGCCATACAGATATAGAACCCGAGTTAGTTGAATTAACACCCCTTGAAAAAGATGCGAAAGATAAAGGTATATCATTTGTTCAACTCGGTGGAAACATTGGAGTTATAGCAAACGGAGCAGGACTTACAATGGCAACACTTGATGCATTAAACCATTTCAAAGGAGAAGGTGGAGTATTTTTAGACCTTGGTGGAACTGATGATCCTGAGAAAGTAAAACAAGCTTTTGAGCTAATGAAGAAAGCAAATCCTAAGGTTATTTTCTTGAATTTATTTGGTGGAATAACTAAATGTGACACAGTTGCAACAGGTGTAAAAGCAGTAATAACTAAGGAAGGAATTAATTGCCCAGTTGTTACACGTATAAAGGGTATGCGAGAAGACGAAGCTAAAGAGATTTTGAAAGACGCTGGTCTGATAACTGCTACAACCCTACAGGATGCTGCACAAAGATCTTCGAATTTAGCAGGAGGAAAATAATTATGAGTATTTTTGTAGATAAATCAAACAAAGTTTTAGTTCAAGGCGCAACAGGTCACCAAGGAGTATTTCACATTGGTGAAATGCTTAATTTCGGTACAAAAGTCGTTGCTGGTGTTACACCTGGGAAAGCAGGACAAAATGTTAATGGGGTACCAATTTTTGACTCAGTTCAAGAAGGTGTTGATAAAACAGATGCAAATACTTCTCTTGTTTTAGTTCCTGCTAGATTTGCAAAGGACGCGGTTTTTGAAGCACTGGATGCAGGAGTTAAAACTATTGTAGTAATCACTGAAAATATACCATTCCATGATGCAATGGAATTTGTACACTACGCAAAATATAAAGATGCAGTTTTAATTGGACCGAATTGTCCAGGTATTGCAAGCCCTGGGAAAACAAAAATTGGGATACTACCAGGTAGTATCTTTTCAGAGGGGGATGTTGGTGTTGCAAGCCGTTCTGGAACTCTAACATATGAAATAGTTAACTCATTAAAAGAAAAAGGAATTGGACAAAGCACGTGTGTAGGTCTTGGGGGAGATCCCATAACTGGTACAACTTTCATTGAAGCATTATCTGCTTTTGAGCAAGATAAAGAAACAAAAGCAATTGTTTTAGTTGGAGAGATTGGTGGAACTGCTGAAGAAGACGCGGCTGAATATATAACCAATCATGTTAACAAACCAGTATTTGCATTTATCGCAGGACGTACTGCGCCACCTGGCAAAAGAATGGGACATGCAGGAGCAATTATAGCCCGAGGTAAAGGAACAGCTGAATCAAAGATAAAAGCGTTTAAAAAAGCAGGAGTACAACTTGCAAAATTTCCAACAGATATTGCAGATCTTGTTGAACAGCATATCTAATTTTTTTCAAAGGATTCCTTTATTTTTTCTATTGCTAAGTCAATATTTTCTAGAGTATTTGCATAAGAAAATCTTAGATATCCTTCACCGTATGGGCCAAATGCTGTACCTGGTAGTGTCGCTACACCTGCCTTGTACAAAAGGTGATCTGCACATTCTTGGGAGTTCATATTTGTTTTTTTGATATTAGGAAAAGCATAAAACGCACCTTTTGGGGATAAACAGGAGAACCCATTAATTGAATTTAATCCCCCAACAATTCTATCTCTTTTTTCTTTGAATCTTTTCATCATTTCAGAGATAAAGCTTTGATCACCAGTTAATGCTTCAACTCCCGCCCATTGGGTAAAAGCTGCTGTACATGATACAGCACTTACAAGAAAATCTTGCAATCTTTTAACCATATTGATTGGTGCAACTATAAAACCTAGTCGCCAACCAGTCATAGCAAAATATTTTGAAAAACCATCTAGAAGAACTGTTCTTTCTTTAGCGTGATCCCGCAATGTTGCGGTATGATGTTTCGATTCATAAGTCATCTTTGAATATATTTCATCAGATATTATAAAAATATCATGCTCTTCTGCCAACTCTGCAATTTCATCAAGTTCTTTTTTTGTCATTACAGACCCTGTGGGATTCTGCGGGGAGTTAACAATTATGAGTTTTGTTTTTTCAGTAATTCTATTTTCAATATCATCAGGATTCATTCTAAACTCATTTTCTTCGATTAATGGAATTAATATACCTTTAGCCCCTAAAAAAGAAGAAACTGAACCATATGTAGGGTATCCTGGGTCTTGATAAATTACTTCATCACCAGGATTTACTGTCGCCAACATAGAGAAAAAAATACCTGGTTTTAAACCGGGTATAATCACTATTTGATCTAAATCAGGTCTATATCCTCTTGTTTTTTCAACTTCATCTTGTACAGCTTGTCTAAGTTCATTTATTCCAATTGAAGGTGTGTAATGCGTTTTTTTATTTTTTATTGCCTCAATACCTGCTTTTGCAATATTACTTGGCGTTTCCATATCGGGTTCGCCGATTTCAAAATGAATAATTTTTTTACTCTGTCTTTCAAGTTCTTGTGCCTTTGCGAGAACTTCAAATGCTGCCTCTCCATATATCCTGTTAGAACCTTCACTTAGTTTTACCATCTCAATACATCCTTTTAATTATAATTTTCAAGGCCAACTTCCTTAAGTTTTTTAATGGTTGGAATTCCTTCTTTTGACCATCCTCTTAGAGAATAATACTCATTTAAACTCTTTTCAAATTCGTCTTTGCTAATGCTAATCCCTTTAGCTGGTCCTTTGCTGAAAGACTCACTAATTATTCTTTGGGGTAATTTATCAGATCCTGGTTTTAATCCTTCGCGTATATTGAAAAGTCTAATTATGTTCCAAATTCTTTCTCCACATTTAAGATAACTTTTAACGGTATGATTAAACCCTGTTGCCAGATTCCACATATCAACACAGTTTTCTTCAGAAATTGGAGCGAAATCACATAAAACAAGTGAAAAGAATGAAGCACGTTCGTCCTGAACATCTTTGACTATCTTTGCCTTTTTTTCAAATGAGAATCTCTTCAGCTCAGGATCATTTAGTTCTGCTTTAACAGTCCAAGCTCTCTGATGACAGGCACCTCTATCAGATGTTGCATATGCAAGGCCCATTCCAAAAGTCCCACGCGGATCATAACCCGGGATATCCATGCCTTTGCAATGAACAGCGAATTTTTTTGCTTCTTTTCCAAGTTTTTCTGCTGCTACTTTTACACCTTCACCTAAAATCTTTGTAATTTTAGTTTTACGATGTGCAATATTCTGCATAAGATTAGATAACTGCTCTGTTTTTCCCCAACCTATCTCAATGCCACCAAGATCCTTTTTTGAAATTATTCCTTTATTATAAGCTTCCACCGCGAAACCTAGTATACCGCCCATAGAAATTGTATCCATTCCAAGCTCGTTACATCTATCACAAATAAAAGCTACGTCCTCAATGGATTTAAGTCCTAAATTAGAGCCCATTAAAGCAATTGTTTCATATTCAGGACCAACTAATTTTACGCCCTTAAATTGACCTTGTTTAATCGATGATTTATTCCAACAAGCAATAACACAGTTATAACATGCTCCACCACCATCAACAATTCGCTCTTGCATAGTTTCTGCGTTAATTTCTTCTCCATATTCAAAATATCCTTCAGAATAATTTTTTGTTGGAATGAAACCTTCATCATTTATTGTTTTAACCCAATAGGGCGTCCCATATTTTCTTCTAATGGGGACAAAACTATTCTCCTGGATTTGTTTAAGAACCTCTTTTGCCTTAGCATTAAAACCCTTTTCATCATACAAAGGAATCTTATTTGACCCAGCAAGAGCAATAGCTTTAAGGTTTTTTGAACCCATAACCGCTCCTGCTCCACCACGACCTGCATGACGATGACCATCGATTGTTATACATGCAATTCTAACCAAGTTTATTCCAGCAGGACCAATAACAGCGGTTTTCATTTTTCCAATATTTTCTTGGATCCAGTTATGGGTTTCAAGACACTCAAAGTTCTTTATTTTTTTAGCATCTCTAAATTCAACTTTATCATCTTTTATTATTAGATATGTTACCTCTTTTGCTCGCCCTTTTATTATTATAAAATCCCATCCAGCTTTTTTAATTTCAGTTGCAAATATTCCTCCAAAATGAGAGTCTAAAAATAAATTTGTTAATGGACTTTTAGTTACAACTGTTCCTCGTCCCGATGTTTGAGCCCGAGTACCTGTTAATGGGCCTGTAGTAAAAATCAATATATTTTCAGGAGAAAGAGGATCTGTACCCTGAGGAAGGTTATCTATGAGATATTTAGCACCAAGGCCCTTTGCACCTATATAGTTTTTTGCATCACCTAAATTTGTTTTTTCAACTATTGTTTTTTTAGTGGTTAAATCAATTATAAGCATTTTACCTGTATAACCACCACTCATATAAACCACCTATATTTTGGTTTCAACAACTAAGTTTTCTGTTTATATTTAATAAATCAATGAGTAACGAGAATCCAGTTTCACGACGTCCTGCACCGGGACCAACTATAGTTACCGGACCAAGTTCATCAGTAAAAAAAGTTAATGCATTTGTTGCTTCATTTATACCTGCTAATGGGTCATCCAGAGATATTTTTTCTGGCCAAACCTTTGCTTTCACAGACCCATCTGATTGAATTTCTGAGCTTCCTATAAGTTTCCAGCGTTTACCCTCTGATTTTGCTTTTTCGATATCTTCAATTGAAATCTCAGTGATTCCTTTTCTCCTAACATCTTTCCATGTAATATTTTTGTTTAAAACAACATTAGTTAAAATAACAACTTTTCCTAATGCATCAAGTCCCTCAACATCACCTGTTGGATCTGCCTCAGCGTATCCAAGATCCTGAGCTTTTTTCAAAGCATCAGAATATGACATTCCCTCCTCCATCCTTGTCAGAATATAATTTGTTGTACCATTTAAAATCCCTTTAAAACCTTTGACGTTATTACCCGCAAGAGAATATTCCGCAAGATTTACAGCTGGAGTTCCAGAGAGGACAACGCCTTCAAATCCATAATAAACATTATTTTTTTTAGCGAGTTCTAAAAGCTTATTTACTTTTTTAACTACAGGGCCCTTGTTTGTAGAAACCACATTTTTACTAGCATTAAGAGCAGTTGTAATATGAGTTATTGCGGGCTCAGCAGTTTTAACATCAGTAAATGTTACTTCAACAATAGTATCTGCATTTGTTTCTCTGATTGTTTTTATGCTATCCCATCCTTTTATTCCATCAGGATATTCATCTATTTTCTTATTATTTTTTACTAGGTCTAATATCTCGCTCATATCAAGACCGTTTTCATTATATACGCTACCTTTCATGATATCAGAAATTGCTACAACAGAGAAAGTAAAATTATATTTTTTTTCAAGTAATTCTTTTTTTTCAAGTAAAATTTCAGTAAGACCTTGACCCACGGTTCCAAAACCTAGAAATGCGAGTTTAAAATGCATTTTTATTTCTCCCGGTGATGAAGTTTTGGTGCCGCAATAAAAGTCAGACCTTTTTCTGTCAGTGCTTTTGCAGTGTTATTAATAGTCTCATGTTTATCTAAATAATTTTGAGTTAAAGCAGGCATAAGATCTTTATCATTTATTTCAGTTTTAGGTAAAAAATACTCAAGAATATCAGAAGGATGCTCTCTTTGCTGTTCTATTGCAATTTCTCCACCTTCATGTTTAGCGGCAATATTTTTTACTTTTGACGCAATCTCTAAAAGCTCATTTCTCCGGTCATAGGGTTGAATTACTATGCTTTTCCATGTTTCAAAAATATGATGTTCAAAACGTACAAAATCTTCCAATCCTAAAGATTTTCTTATTCTACTACTTAGCTCTATCGTCGTATTATTGACCGAATTAGAAAAGTTAAAACCAATAAGGGAAGTAG
>Ga0272441_10016165_pt1 | contig 10356 bp, 5 predicted proteins | sample SSMProp6N_FD_193582 | JGI IMG/M metagenome (GOLD analysis project Ga0272441, IMG submission 193582) | Marine sediment archaeal communities from Little Sippewissett salt marsh, Falmouth, MA, United States - SSM-Prop-6N | ecosystem: Environmental > Aquatic > Marine > Wetlands > Sediment ... | reverse complement strand
CACTAGGCCCTGCTTTCACATCTGCTCGACTTATGGGTCTCGCAGTCAAGCATCCTTATGCCCTTGCACTCGACGCACGATTGCCAACCGTGCTGAGGATGCCTTTGGACTCCTCCGTTACGCTTTGGGAGGAGACCGCCCCAGTCAAACTGCCCACCTAGCACGGTCCGGCACCCGGATTCACGGGATGCCGTTAGGAGGCTCGTGGCACAAGGGTGGTATTTCAAGGTTGGCTCCCTGCCGGCCGAAACCGACAGATCAAAACCTCCCACCTATCCTACGCATGTGACACAAGACGCCAGTACCAGGCTACAGTAAAGGTTCACGGGGTCTTTCCGTCTTGCCGCGGGTAGACGGCATCTTCACCGTCATTGTAATTTCACCGAGTCCGTTGCTGAGACAGTGCTCCAGTCGTTACGCCATTCATGCACGTCGGAACTTACCCGACAAGGAACTTCGCTACCATAGGACCCTCATAGTTAGGGCCGCCGTTTACCGGGGCTTAGGTCACAAGCTTCTCATCCCGAAGGACAATAACCTGCTTCCTTGACCTTCCGGCACCGGGCAGGCGTCAGACTCTATACATCCTCTTGCGAGTTAGCAGAGTCCTGTGTTTTTGGTAAACAGTCGCCAGAGCCATTTCTCTGCGCCCTCCAGCCGGGCGTCCAGTAATCCAGATGCCCAGCCGGGAGGGACCCCTTATCCCGAAGTTACGGGGTCAATTTGCCTAGTTCCTTAGCAACGGTTCTCTCGAGCGCCTTAGGATTCTCTCCTCGCCTACCTGTGTCAGTTTTAGTACGGATGCGCGCTTTGTCCTCGCGGAGCTTTTCTCGGCACCTGCGTTCCGGACTTCGGCAACCAATCGGCCTCGAGCTGGCCCCTTACGGGGCCCCCAACCCACACGACTAACCGTGGGATCCGGTGTGTAGATGCGTCCACCGCGGCTCAACCGCCGCGCGCAGTGCAGGAATATTAACCTGCTGTCCATCGTCTACGCCTTTCGGCCTCGACTTAGGGCCCGACTAACCCTGGGCGGATTTCCCTTCCCCAGGAAACCTTAGGCTTTCGGCGAACAGGATTTTCACCTGTTTTCTCGTTACTCATACCGGCATTCTCACTAGCTGCCGCTCCACGGCTCCTTGCGGTACCGCTTCAACGCCGACAGCTACGCTCTCCTACCATCCCGAAACAAGTTCGGGATCCGCGTCTTCGGTACCATGCTTAGTCCCGATCATTATCGGCGCCGGGTTGCTCGACCAGTAAGCTGTTACGCACTTTTTAAATGGTGGCTGCTTCTAAGCCAACATCCTGGCTGTCTCCGCAATCCGACTTCCTTATTCACTTAGCATGGATCAGGGACCTTAGACGGCGGTCCGGGTTGTTTCCCTTTCGACCACGAAGGTTATCCCCCGCAGTCTGACTCCCGAGGTACACGCGACGGTATTCGGAGTTTGGTTGAAGGAGGTAGTCGGGTAGACCCCTCGTTTCATCCAGTGCTCTACCCCCGCCGCGCAATTTACTCGAGGCTAGCCCAAAAGCTATTTCGGAGAGAACGAGATATCTCTGAGTTTGATTAGACTTTTACTCCTCCCCACAGCTCATCCCCTAACTTTTCAACGTTAGTGGGTTCGGTCCTCCGTGTCCTGTTACGGACACTTCAACCTGGCCATGGGTAGATCACTCAGTTTCGCGTCTGCAGCATGCGACAAAACGCCCTATTCAGACTCGCTTTCGCTACGGCTCCGTCCCTGAGGAACTTAGCCTCGCCGCATACCACAACTCGCCGGTTCATTATGCAAAAGGCACGCCGTCACCCATTGCCCCGAAGGGCCATAGGGCTTCGACAACTCGTAGGTGAACGGTTTCAGGTACTTTTCACTCCCCTAATAGGGGTTCTTTTCATCATTCAGTCACCCTACTGATACGCTATCGGTCGTGATGGAGTACTTAGCCTTGGAGAGTGGGCTCCCCAGCTTCACACGGAGTTCCACGGCATCCGTGCTACTCTGGAACGCCGACCATAACGGCTCGCCCTGCTTTCGCCTACGGGACTTTCACCCTGTCTTGTGTGACTTTCCAGACACTTCGGCTGGCAGAACGTTGGGCCTAGATCAGCGCCCGCAACCCCGTCCCGAAGGACGGTTTGGGCTTGTCCGCTTTCGCTCGCCGCTACTGACGGAGTCTCGGTTGATTTCCTTTCCTGCAGGTACTTAGATGTTTCAGTTCCCTGCGTTCGCCCCGAACGGCCTATGCATTCAGCCGCCGGTGACGCCATCTGCTTGCACAGTGGCGACGGGTTTCCCCATTCGGAAATCCCAGGATCAACGCTCGTTTGACAGCTTCCCTGGGCTTATCGCAGCCTACCACGTCCTTCATCGCCTCATCACGCCTAGACATCCACCGTACACCCTTAGTAGCTTGATCACATTCGTCGCGAACCAAAACGCCCGCCACGAACGCGCAAGCCATCTCGGCACTGAGAGTTCGGTTTTTACCTCGCAGCGCTTGCTATCCCTATGCACTTGTCAAAGAGCCTCATGCAGCCGCCGCCCGGCCCAATCGGCCGAGCCGCGTGAAACGCCTCGCCTACGCAGAGGCGAGAATCGCAGAATCTTACACGTTCCGTTGCCTCCCGCAAGCATTATAGCGCCCGCAGAAGAGTTTTTTTTCGATCGCTGTGTCGCCTGTCCCGGCCCTGGGCACATTCCTACGTCTTGGCCGGCCGCGGGGTTCCCGGACCGGCCGGATTCCCCAACGTTCCGACCTCGGGGCGGTGCCTCATGGAGACGACCGGATTCGAACCGGCGACCTGCTGGTTGCAAACCAGCCGCTCTCCCACTGAGCTACGTCCCCGAAGGGATTGGCGATTGCCGATGTTCGACTGTCGATTGCCATGGAAGCAGCCTGGCGTTGCAGCGCCCGGGGCCCCCCGGCCGCCTGGAGAGAATCGCCATTCGACAATCCCCAGCCGGCAGTCCGGCACTGGGCCTGGTTGGATTCGAACCAACGACCTCACCCTTATCAGGGGTGCGCTCTAACCAGCTGAGCTACAAGCCCGTCTCGGTCGGCCGCAGCCTGTCGCACGTCAGCGATTCGGGTGGCTCTCTGTAATTGTGAATCAATCCCTCGGCGGCCCGATCGGCCGGCGGCGAGGCGACAAAAAAGCCATCCTATTGGGATGGCTTGTCATGCGGCGGCGAAGTCCCTTTGGGACCTACCCGCCTCGACAGCCACCTGCGCCCGGGATTCTTCCGACTGTAGCGATTCTCACGCTTCCTTGTTGCCCCGCCCCGCTCGGACGGGGGCGTGAATAGTTATCGTAGCAAATCGACCCGCCGGGTCAACACCTTCTTTTCGGCAATTCGCGGGAATTCCTGAAGCACCTTCCGGCGGGCACCCGGCACACACCCGTGCGAATGGTTACCGCTTGCGCTTCCGCCGCTTCTTGGCCCGCGACCGCTGCTTGGCCGTCATCCGCTTGGACCGCTTCTTGACCTTGAACTTGGGCATCCCCCCGCCGAGCCCCATCTGCCCCATCTGCTGGGCGAACTTCATCCGGTCGCGCATGCCCATGCCGGCCATCTGTTTCATCATCCCGGACGCCATGGTGAAGCTCTTGACCATCCCCGACACATCCTGCGGCTGCGTGCCGCTTCCACGGGCGATCCGCCGCCGGCGCGACGCCTCGATGAGGTCGGGGTTCTCGCGCTCCTGCGGCGTCATCGACTGGATGATGGCCTCCATGCTGCCCATCTCGTCGTCGGAAACCTGCATGGCCTCCATCTGCCCGCCCATGCCGGGCATGAGCTTGAGCAACTCCTTCATCGGGCCCATCTTCCGCATTTGGCGCATCTGGCCCATGAAGTCCGTCAGCGTGAACTTGCCCTTGGCCATCTTCTCCTGAAGCCTGGCCTGTTGCTCCTCGTTGAACTGCGCCTGCGCCTTCTCCACCAGCGTGACCACGTCGCCCATGCCGAGAATCCGACTGGCCATCCGGTCCGCGTGGAATTCCTCCAGCGCGTCGAGCTTCTCCCCGACGCCGACGAACTTGATCGGCTTGCCCGTGACCGCCTTCACCGAAAGCGCCGCCCCGCCGCGGGCGTCGGAGTCGAATTTCGTCAGGATCACCCCGTCCAGCTCCAGCCGCTCGTTGAACTCCTTCGCCGAGTTTACCGCGTCCTGACCAGTCATCGCGTCGCAGACCAGATAGATCTGGTGCGGGCTGACCGCACGGGCGATATCGGACGCCTGCTTCATCATCTCTTCGTCGATGTGCAGCCGCCCGGCCGTGTCGACGATCACCACGTCGCGGTCGTTTTCGCCCGCCCACACGACGCTCTTGCGGGCGACTCGAACGGGGTTCTTCTCGCCGTCGAGGCGGAAGGTAGGCACGCCGACCTGCTCGCCGACGATGCTGAGCTGGTCCACGGCTGCGGGACGCTGCAGGTCGCACGCCACGAGCGCCGGGTGCTTCCCCTGCCGCAACATGTGCCCGGCAAGCTTCCCACAGGTGGTCGTTTTGCCGGACCCCTGCAGGCCAGCCATCATGATGATCGTGGGCGGCGGGGTGACGTAGTAGATGTGCGAGTCGACCGGCCCCATCAGGGCAGTCAACTCGTCCTGGACGATCTTGACCATGAGCTGGCCGGGGTGCAGGCTCTTGATAACCTCCGTCCCGGCCGCCTTCTGTACCACGTGATCGCAGAACTCCCGCGCGACTTTGTAGTGGACGTCGGCCTCCAGCAGGGCGCGCCGGACATCCTGCATCGCGTCGCGGACGTTCTGCTCGGTAATCCGCCCGCGGCCGGACAGCTTGCGGAAGACGTCGGAGAATTTCTCGCTGAGCGCCTCGAACATAGCCGCGGCATCGTATCACATCCGCGCCCGCCGACGGAAGCCCCACCAGCGAACTCGCCGACGTCCGTTGCGGACCGTGTCGCTCGACGCTACGATGCGCGGTCCATGCCGAGCGGACGGCCGAACATCCTGCTGATCGTCACAGATCAGCACCGCCACGACTTCGTCGGCTACCGGGGCGCCGGCTGGCTGCGCACGCCCAACATGGACCGGATCGCCCAATCCGGGGTGGCGTTTGCCCGGTGCTACGTCAACTCGCCCGTCTGCGGACCGGCACGATGCGCCCTGGCCACCGGCAAGCAGCCGCACCGCCTCGGACGGCTGACCAACAGTGACGTGCTGCCGCTGAGCCATCGGACCCTCTACCAGCAGCTCCGCGATCACAACTACTGGACCGGCTTCGTCGGCAAGCTCGACCTCGCGAAATACGCCAACGACTTCCCCGGGGGCGGACGCGCCATGCGGACGGACGGCGCCTCGCCGGAGCATTTCGTCTTCGGCTTCTGCCGACCCGTGGAGATCGACGCCTCCATGGACGGCGCCATCGACCGCGAGGGCCCCTACGGGCGGCACCTTGAGCGGATGGGCCTGCTGGACGCGTGGGTCGCCGACCGCAAGGCCCGGATCCCGCGCGACGCGGTGGTGGCCGTCAGCAACTTCAGCGGCATCGACCTGCGCCATGCCGACATGCCGGCCGATTGGGTCCGCGATGTCTGTCGCGACTCGCCCCTGCCGACCGAGGCGCACGTGGACGCGTTCATCGGCGAGCAGGCCGTCCGGTGGCTGGAGGACGCCCAGACCGCCGGGCCGTGGTTCTGCCAGGTGAACTTCATGGGCCCGCACGATCCGTTCGACCCCCCGGCCGAGTACGCCGAGCGCTGCCGCGACGCCGATGTGCCCGAGCCGATCCCGGCCGAGTACGCCGACAAGCCCGATTGGGTCGCCCGGAGGTTCATCACCGACAACGCCGAGCAGATCCGCTTCTCGCGGCGGCAGTACTCGGCCGTGATCGAACTGATCGACCACCAGATCGGGCGGATGCTCGACGTGCTGGAGCGGCGCGGAGTGCTGGACGATACGGTAGTGATCTTCACGGCCGACCATGGCGAGATGCTGGGGGACTTCGGCCTGTACATCAAGCACGTCGGGTACGAGGCGTCCGCCCGCGTGCCGCTGGCGATGTGCGGCGCGGGCATCCCTGCCGGGCGAACGTCCGATGCGCTGGTCGAGTGGATCGACCTGAACCCGACGATCTGCGAGCTGGCCGGCGTTCCGCCGCTTGAACGGACGGACGCCCTCTCCCTGCGACCGGTCCTTGCCGACGCCTCAAGCCCGCACCGCGACTCGGCCCTGTGTTGCGAGGCGCACTTCCACTCCGTACGCGACGAGCGGTGGAAGCTCATCACCAGCCCGAACGACCGGGCGGAGTTGTACGATCTGGACGCCGACCCGCAGGAGCGTCAGAACCTCGCCGACGACCCGGCTTGTGCCGAGCAGCGCAAACGCATGGGCGGCCTGCTGAAACGCCGCCTAACCGAGGGCGGCTGGCTGCGGTAGGCGGTCCGTCTCTGGACGCGTCGTCGCCCGGCAGTTAGGCTTTCTCCCATGGCCGAAGTCGCGGACAAGGTGACGCCCGTTGTCGGGCTGGAGATCCACGTCGAACTGGATACGGCGACGAAGATGTTCTGCCGCTGCCGGAACCGCTTCGGGGATCCGCCGAACACCAACGTCTGCCCGGTGTGCGTGGGCATGCCCGGGGCCTTGCCGGTGATGAACCGGCAGGCCGTCGAATTCGCCATGAAGGTCGCCCTCGCCCTCGGTTGCACCGTCCGCGAGTTCACCAAGTGGGACCGCAAGGGCTACTACTACCCCGATCTCCCGAAGAACTACCAGATCAGCCAGTACGACCTGCCCCTCGGCGAGCACGGGCGGCTGGAGATTCCCCTCGCGGACGGCGGGACGAAGGCCGTCCGCGTCCTGCGGACACACCTCGAAGAGGACGCCGGCAAGAACATCCACGACCACCCCTCGCACACGGGCGTGGACCTTAACCGGGCGGGGGTGCCGCTGCTGGAGATCGTCTCCGAGCCGGACATGAACAGCGTCGAGGAGGCCGGCGCCTACGCCCGCGCGATGCACCGCCTGGTTCGCTGGCTCGGCGTCTCGCAGGCGAATATGCAGATGGGCCACATGCGCTTCGAGCCGAACATCAACGTGCACATCGAGCGCGACGGCCGAACGTACAAGACCCCCATCTGTGAGGTCAAGAACCTCAACAGCTTCCGGGCCCTGGAGCGCACCGTCGCGTTCGAGATCAGCCGCCAGTTCGACGAATGGCGGGCCGACCCGGACGGGTACACGATGGAGAAGCTTGGCAAGCAGAACCGCGGCTACGACGACGCCCGTGAGCAGACGGTGTTTCAGCGCGAGAAGGAGGAGGCCCACGATTACCGCTACTTCCCCGATCCGGATCTCGTGCCGGTTCTCGTGGACGATGCGTGGCGGCAGCGCGTGGCCGGAAGTGTCGGAGAACTCCCGCTGGCCCGCCGGGCGCGATACACGAAAGACTACGGGCTAGGCGGCAAAGAAGCCGATGCTCTAACTCAGGACGCCCCAACGGGCGACCTGCTGGATTCGGCCGTCGCGGGCGGTGCCCAGCCGAAGCGCTGCGCGAACCTGCTGCTCGGGCGCGGTGCCGCCATCGCCAACGAACGCGTCTGCACGATCGCCGAGGTAGGCGTCCCGGCCGACGCGCTGGCGGAACTGGCGAAGATGCTCTCCGCCGGTGAGATCACCGCCTCCTCGGCGGACAAGGTCTTCACAGAGCTGGCCCAATCGGGCGGCTCGCCGCGAGCGATCGCCGAGGCCGAACGCCTGCTGGCGATCACGGACACTGGGCAAATCGCCGCCTGGGTGGACGAGGCGATCGCGGCGAACGAGAAGGCCGTCACGGACGCCCGCCAAGGCGGCAAGAAGCAGAAGAAGGCATTCGGGTTCCTGATGGGTCAGGTGATGCAGAAATCGCGCGGAGCGGCCCAGCCGGCCGAGGTGCAGCGGCTCCTCCGCGAGAGGCTGGATTCCTAGACCGGGAAAAATCCATTGACTCGCGGCGCGCGCATCGCGGATACTGAGGCAGGTAGAGCCATGACCGGGGCTCAGGCAATCTGTGCGGTCTGCGCTCGTCGTCATCCATAAGCTTGCCGGAACGGCCGAGTTAAGCCCCGAAGCACCGCGACATTCTAGAGGAGTTCCTCCATGGCACGCGTGGTAAGACGCCGAACCAGCCCACCCTATCTCCTGATCGTGTTCGTGTTCCTGTTCCTGGTGGCGACGACGCTGGCGATCCTGTTCTACACCCGGTGGGACGAGGCGCAGCAGCTTGAGCAGCAGGCGCAGGAACAGCTCAAGCGGGTGGCCAGTTCGGGCGACCTCGACAAGGAATACGTCGCACTCCACAAGACGGGGCCGATCCCCGACAACCGAAGGCCCCCCAAAGGCCAGTTCACCGGGACCGGCGAAGAGACCGAGTGGGCCCGGTCGCAGACGGTCGTCAACCGCCTGGACGAGCATCTTGTGTTGGTGGGCGAGGAACTCGTAGACCCCGAGAAGCAGCCTGCAGACCGCAACCCGATCTCCTTCTCCCTGGCCGCCCAGAGAGAGCTTGAGCAAGCCCAGGAGTTGGCCAAGGCATGGAAGGCCGCCGAACTCCTGCAGGGCGAGCTGCTGGACGAAGAGAAGCGGGCCAAGATGCCGGTCGGCTGGTCGGGCATCCTGAAGGAGCTGACCGCGGCCTACGAGAAGTTCGATGATCAGCGCGACGTGGCGAAGCTGCTCAAGTCCGCGCTGGAGGCCGAGGAACGGGAGAGCGCCGACATCGAGGAGAAGCGCGCCGCCACCGCCCAGAAGCTGACCGAGACTGAGACCAAGCTCGCCGGCACGCAGACCGAACTGGCCAATGCCCAGACGAAAGTCACCGAGTTGACGACGAACCTGGAGCGGGTCAAGGCCGACGAGGCCCGCCATCAGACGGAGCTGACCGACAAGGGCAACCAGATCCAAACCCTCCAGACGGAGATCAACAGCAGTAAGGAGGAAATCACAAAACTCACCCAGGAGCTCAACCGGCTGAAGCTCGAGAAGCGGGCGGAAAAGATCGTTCGCAAGATCGCGCTGATTGGGATGCGTCCGGACGCGATCGTCACAAAGGTCGTGCCCGAACAGAACCTCGTGTACCTGGATATCGGCGCGCGCCACAACGCGGCCGTCGGGCAGACGTTCGCAGTCTACTCCGAGGATCTCGCCGCCCAGGACGAGCCCGAGGCGAAGGGGCAGCTCCGGGTCATCCGAGTGGACGAGACGTCCAGCACGGCGACGGTCACACGGAAGAGCGACGAGGACCCGATCGTGCCGGGCGACATGGTGGCGAACCTGGTCTTCGACGCGCAGCGGAAGTACACCTTCGTGGTCGAGGGCCTCTACGACCTGTACGGCACGGGTCAGGCAACGACGGTCGGCCGGCAGGAAGTCATCCTGTTAATCCGCAAGTTCGGCGGCACCGTCGCGGAGGAGGTGGACATCGCAGTCGACTACGTGGTGATGGGCGAGCCCCCGCGGATGCCCGAATTCATGGCCGAAGGCACCGAAGAGGACCGGGCCCGGTTCCAGCGGGAGAAGGAAGCCTTCGAGCGATATCAGCGAACCAAGCAGAAGGCGATGCAGATCGGCATCCCGATCCTCAACACGAACCGGTTCCTTGACCTGGTCGGTTACACGCCCGTCCGCACGCTGGCGCGGTAGCGGCCAAAAAACCCGAATCTCCTCCAAGGCCCGCCTCTCGGCGGGCCTTCTTCTGCGCAGGCTCTGCAGGACGAACGGTTGACATGCCGGTCGCGGCCGCTATCGTACACGCGACTTCTGCCGTGGAGGCTCGCAATGAAGCTCTCAGAACGTATCCGTTCGATCGCCCCCAGTGCCACCATCGCCGTCAGCGCGCGGGCGGCCGAGATGAAAGCGGAGGGCCTCGACGTCGTGAGTTTCGGCGCCGGCGAGCCGGACTTCGACACGCCGCAGTTCATCAAGGACGCCACGAAGGCAGCCCTCGACTCCGGCGACACGAAATACACGCCGCGGCAGGGCAAAGCGCTCAAGCAAGCCATTGCCGAGAAGCTCCAGCGAGAGAACGGCGTCCAGATCCCACCCGAGCAGGTGGTTGTCACCTTCGGCGGCAAGAACGCCCTGTACAAAGCGTGCCAAGTGCTCGTCGATCCCGGCGACAAGGTGCTCATCCCCGCCCCCTACTGGAACAGTTATCCCGAGATGGTGCGTCTCGCCGGCGGCGAACCGGTGATCCTCCACACGCGTCGCGAGGGCGGCTTCAAGCTGTCGCCCGGGCAGATTCTCGACGCGGCCGGCGACGCGAAGATTATCATCCTCAACTACCCGTCCAACCCCAGCGGCGCGTCGTATACGCGCGAGGAACTTGCCGCACTCGCCGAGGCG
>Ga0272441_10016164_pt1 | contig 10356 bp, 7 predicted proteins | sample SSMProp6N_FD_193582 | JGI IMG/M metagenome (GOLD analysis project Ga0272441, IMG submission 193582) | Marine sediment archaeal communities from Little Sippewissett salt marsh, Falmouth, MA, United States - SSM-Prop-6N | ecosystem: Environmental > Aquatic > Marine > Wetlands > Sediment ... | reverse complement strand
CGTCGTCTACTTCTTGGTCGTCGTGAAAGACCAGGTTTGTTTCAAGGTTTTCATATTTTCTGTGCCAGATGTAGACGGGTTTCTCGACGCCGTCACATGAAATGTCTTCTATGTTTGGGTCGCGCATCAAAGCGTCGATTCTGCCGAAGCCGACAAGGTTTCGCTGGGCGTGATAAAGGATTTTGGACCAGGAAACGTCGGGTAACCAACCCAAACTGATTCGGTATTTGCCAACGATTTTTTCAGCCTCGGAAACGAAGAACTGCCGAGGGTCCTCGATTTCGTGTTCGGGTGAAGCGATTTCAGCGAGGAGAATTTCCAGTATCCTGTCGTACACGTTTCGTTCTAGTATGTCGAGCTGCAGTTCGTCTAGGATGTACTTGTACTCGCCGCTCATTGGGTTTCGGGCAATTGCTGCGTGAGCGAAGGGTTCGTAGAGTGGGTACCTCTCAACGATTTTGTAGCCTTTAGGCAATGGTTTTGGTGGAGGTGCTGGAGGTATTGCTTTTAGTTTCTGTTTCTTGAAAATTTTTCCTGGTGAACGTAACGCTGATGAGACTTTCTCGTTGAATCGCTTGATGTGTTCCATGGGAGTTCTCCTATACAGTAGAATTTGTAACCCAGTATTAAATCTTGTGTCTTAATAAAGCATACTATGGATAAATTATGCACAACTCCACAAGAACAACAACCATGCCTCAAAAACAGGCACTCAACAAAAATCAAAGACGGGGCTTACAGATTACCTCGTTTATCTTCGAATCAAAGAAGGAGTGAGTGTTACTTGGCTTCAAAACTATGGCGGTGTCAACTCCGCTCTTGGTGCCCCCAACAGCAACAGCCTCCTCGCCGGCTACAATCAAACCTGCGTCGGCTGCCATGCAGGATATTTCGCAGCAGACTTTTACGCCTTGACCGAAGAGGCGGAGAACGGTTGAGATTATGCCGTCGATTTGGATGGTTCCGAATTTGTTTTTGGTGGCTCTGCCGAGGGTGCCGAATGCGTGTGCGGTTGTGAGGATTTTTGCGCCGTTGTTTTCTATGGTGGTGCGGTTTTTGGGGAGGAATTCTTGGTAGTTGGGTTTTCTGAAGCCGGTGACGTGGGATACTATGATTAGGTTGTGGTTTTTGAAAAGTTTGGAGGCTTTGGTGCCTGTTTCGCCTGTTGTCGAGGATATGATGATGTTTCGGATGTTAAGTTCGTCGGCTCGCTTTTTTGCTAGTTTGAGTGTTTCTTCGGTGTTTTCGGGGCCTGGTTTTGCGAAGTAAATGGTTTTACAGATGGTTTTTGCCACTTTAGACAGCTCCAATCAACTTCGTACGTAACAGCGTGAAAGTAATTGGGTGGAGACTTATATCTGTTACAAAAACTTTGTTGCACGCCAATTCAGGGCGTTATGCGGGTTTTCCACAATGTTTTAGCTTGTTTGTGTGAACTGTCTGCGGCGTTTTGGTGCTGTGCTGCTGAAATTCAGAAAAAAGATACGTTTCAACAATCCACTGTTATTAGGAGCCTAATAGACCCGTTTTCGGGTAACCAATCAACAGCAAAGTTCACATTTTCTTGCTTGAAAAACAAGTATATTTTCAACAATATACCTCTAGTCTCTTAATGTGTGTTGTGAGTGTTTCTTGCTGGAAATGTTCTCTGTGCTTTCTGTGTGAGTGGGTGTTGAATTTTTGTTGCCTATGCTTTGGTGTAGCTGTATTTTAGATTCATATGTTTTAAAAGTGGTTTTTCACATTTTTTAGCCTAGTTATCAAGTGATGTGGTGAATATGGGACCAATCTTGGATGCTCTGATTAATTCCGGCGTGTTGATACCTGCTATATGGTTGAGCTTAGGTTTCGCTACTGCATGGTTTTTGTTGTCAGCAAAACGTGTTGTTCCGTTGTCTTGGGAAGAGGCTGAAACTCTCTGGAAGTTTCACAAGCAGAAGTCGGGTTGTCGAGCACAGAGTTGGAGTGAGGTAGTTCGCGGAGACAAGATTGTGGGTTTCACGTGTGAATGTGGACATGAGCACGTTCAGAAGAGGCACATTATTACCATAAACGCGTAGCTGATAAGTCAGATGCTTTAGTGTCTCGTGTTTTCTGTTGTCTTTCCGAAGACGGGATTTTTTGTTTTTGAGGCTGATTCTGGCGCAGTTGTTCTTGCGTCGGCGGCTTCCCGGTCAATTGAGATGTTAGCTATTTCGTGTGTGTGCTGCTGTATGTGTTCTAGTCCGTCGATGATTAGGCGGAGGTTTGATAATGCCAAACTGGAGATTTTTGTTTTCTTGTTTGCTTTTAGGCATTGGCTCCACAGGTTTGCGAGATCAAAGGATGTATCCAAGATGTTGTTTGCGAGAGGAATGTCTTTGCATAGAAGTGCTTGAATAGAGCTGTCGTACAGTTCCTTGATGTCTGTGCTTGTTTTGACTAGAAGTTCTGTTATGGATGTGGGCAGTTGCTGGTCTATTAAGGGGATAATGTTTCCGGCGATTGTTTTCAGGTTTTCAGTTATTTCAGCGGTTATGTGGAGAATCTGCAGGTAGTCGACGCAATCGATCAGAGTCAGTTCTTCTGTCTGGGATGGCTGTGGGAACAGGATGATGCTTCTTAGAAGGCGATTAGTGACCAAGAAAAGCCTTTTGATATCTTGGGTTCTTCTGGTTAGACCTTTGACCAAATCTAAGTTTTGCTTTTCTAGAGCTGAAATCGTCTCATTGAACATGGACATGATTACGTTGTGAATCCGATTTATTGTCTTGTTGACAGGCATCTTCTGTTTAAGCAAACACACAATCATCATTTTGTTCCCTGTTACCTCTATCACTTCCAAGCCGAACAGGTTGCTGATGGTTTCTCGGATAACATCCTGCTGGTCCTCAGTGAACGTTGTTTCTGTCTTAACTTCAATTGTGTCGAAACCATCCAGATATGCTGCGATGATTCCTCGTTTGATGGATTGTGCAGAGCTTCTGCTGTTGAGGCCTAGAGTTATTTCTCGTGGGCTAGTATCTTCCGTTTTTGGGTAAATCGTGATTGAATCGTTTTTGCTAACTAAAGTAACTTTTTCTCCATGTTTCAGCTGCAACTGGTTTGTCCAGGATTTGGGGATGGAAATGTAGAGTGTGTTGCCGATTTTTTGGATTTTTCTTGTCTCAGACATGAATTGACACCGTTAGTTTAATTTTGTTAATTTTAATTAAACAGTCATCAAAGATATATGTGTTTATGCGAAAAAATTAAATCCCGCTCTTTCTCTTCGTGCATAAAAAATAGGGAAACAAACATGCCCAAGGAGAAAACCTCAATCGTTGCTGCTCAGAATTTGGTTTCTACGACTCGGTTTAGCTCCTGCAATAATGGACTGTGCCACAGTTAAAAAACAGAAAATGACGTGAGAGACTGCCTTTGGTTCTGTGGAGCGCTTGGAAGAACATATTGGTGTGGATAAGATTTGACCGTTTTATGCTTAGAAAAGTTTATAGATAATGTTCAATTGACTTTTGGTAAGTTACCAACTGAATCGGGTTTTCTGGTGAATTGAACATGGAAATACTAGCGATTGTACCCATAATTCTGATCGCCGCTTTCATACTTGGAGAGATGTTCAAGCGAATCGGCTTGCCATCTGTTGTTGGTCAAATCCTCGCAGGGCTACTGTTCGGAGTTCCAGTCTTGAAAGAACTATTTTTCAGTGAGGGGTCAACCTTGGTGATAATTGATTTTCTAGCAACACTTGGAATCTTGCTTCTTCTCTTTTTGGCTGGATTAGAGATTGAAATCGAAAAAATAAAGGAAACCTCACGAGACTCTATTCTTATATCGATTTGTTCTGCGTTCGTTCCATTTTCCCTCGGTTTTGTCTTTGTCATGCTGCTTTTCCCAGAATACGGTTTTATGTCGGGGTTGATTTTTGGCGGCGCATTGATGGTTACTTCAGAGGGAACAAATGTTAAGGTGCTCATGGATTTCAACTGCCTGAACACCCGGTTAGGCGCCATTATGCTTGCTGCCGGCGCAATAGACGACATCTTTGAGGTCCTGTTTCTGGCGCTGGTAGTAATCTTGGCGAAGGGCGGAAGCTTATTCGATTTGGCTATGGTTCCTGTGGAAATGATTGTTTTCCTTGTAGTTGCGTTTATAGCGTTTAAGGTAATTTCGAAGGTTCTGCTGCATCTGGACAAAAAGCGTGGCGGAGAAACAGAACTATTCTCCATAGTGCTAATTTTCATTCTGGTTCTTGCAGCTCTTTCGGAATCCTTGAACGTGGGCTACTTGATTGGGGCTATTATCGGCGGTTTTCTCCTACAAGCCTCCATGAAGAAAATCAGCAGCAAACACAGAGCAGACCTGCTAAATGTCATCAAACTCATTGCCATGGGCTTCGTTGTTCCCTTCTTCTTTGTAAACGTTGGATTAACATTTGACATCAACACATTCCTTTCCAACATACCCATGATTGCGGTAACCGTGATTATCGCAACCTTTGGAAAAATCTTAGGAACAATGATTGTCAAACCAGCCTCGAGCCTAAGCTGGAAACAGCTCTACTATGTAGGCTGGGGAATGAACTCCAGAGGTGCAGCAGAGTTGGTGATTGCGTTGATTGCAGTACAGTATGGGCTGATTTCTCCAGAGATTTTTTCAGCCCTCGTATCAATGAGCCTAATAACTACGCTCCTCCTTCCGCCAATTCTTGCCAGAGGTATAAAGAAGAATCCAGGGCTTATGGATGCAAAGTCCTAGAAAACATTTAAACTTGGTTGAAGATTAATGAATAGTAACAATTCTGGCGTACAAAAGGGGAAACATTCGCGGGGTTGAATAAATGAAAGAGAAAATGAAGATTCTGGTCGGCGTCGACGGCTCGGATTACTCTACGTGGGCGCTTATGGAAGCCATCAGCATCGCAAAAAAGTTCTCAGGGCACATAAAAGTCATCACCGTTTACAATCGGGGAAAAAAGGATGAGGCAACCAAAACTCAACTGAAAGCGAAGCAACTTTTGGATGAAGAGAAAATCGACTCTAGCATATCAGCTGTTCTCGGCTCAAATCCCTCCCGAGCGCTGGTTAATACGGCAGAAAACGAGAAATTCGATTTGATAGTGGTTGGCAGCAGAGGCTTAGGCAGCGCCGCATCCTTCTTTCTAGGCAGTGTCTCAAAACAGGTAGTTTCGAAGGCAAGCTGCGACGTTCTTGTGGTAAAAAAGTGACGCAATAACTGCGTGGACAATCCCCAATTATTTGACTATCAGCACTGAACTTCTTGCATGCATACTGATGTCGTCGCTGACGCTGCCCAGCAGAAATCTTCCTATACTGCTTAATCCCCTGCTTCCCATAACGATGATGTCAACATCCGCCTTCTTCGCAATTTTGATTATGACCTCGGCGGGGCTACCATACTCCAGCTTCTTGTCAAACTTAACTCCCTCAACTTTGGTTGCTGCATCTTTCAGGATGCATTCGCCGACTGTTCCAATACAATTCTCGACTTGTGGTCCCCCAATGCGTATGAGTTTGTCCTCTTCAACGTGCACTAAAGCCAATTTTGCGTTGTAGTTCTTGGCTATTTGAACCGCATACTCAAGCGCCCTGTCCGCATACTTTGAACCATCCACTGCTATGAGCAGTTTCTTAACTTTTGGTTTATTTTTAACTATGAGGACGGGGCATTCAGCGTGTCTTGCAACTTTTTCAGTAACGCTTCCCAAAGAGTAAAGCTCAGATTGATGTTCAGCACGATTTCCTATAACCACCAAGTCGTATCCTTCATCTTTGACTATTTCGAGTATGTATTCAGCTGGGTCCTCGGAATTAACTAGCCTAGCATCAACTTCTATTCCAGCCTCTTTGAACATTTCCTCGGCGTTTCTGATGATTTTTTTGCCCGCCTGCAAGTATGCCTCATCGATCCTGTGCAAGATTGAGTGGGGCAACTGGTACTGGGCTTTCAGTTCAGGATGCATGAATTCGTGTGAGACAACATGAACAACAGTTACTTTTGACTTGAACTTTTTGGCAACTGAAACAGCAAGCATCTTGGCATGTAAACAAGAATGTGAACCATCTACAGGAACAAGTATCTTTCCAAAAAACCGTTTAGTGCTCATAATTCTCAGTAATATCTATCAGAGGCTGCATATTTTAACTTTCTTGATTGTGGTTAAATCAAGCGTCACAGTTCCACGAGATTCTCACATTTTGTCTCTAAGTATGTGCGTCAGGTCGGTCTTGGTAAGTACACCAACCACTTTTTTGGAATTTTCCTTGTCCACAACGGCAATACGCGATATTTCGTTCACTCCCATTTTCTTGAAGGCGTCTAACGCTCGCTCTTCAGCATAAACAACAACAATGTCTCTTTGGGCAATATCGCGGATTAGAACCTTGTCTCTTTCCTCTTTTTTGACATGTGCGACATCTTCTAAGGTTACCATGCCGACAAGCTCTTCGCTGCTGTTAAGAACCGGGTATCCTGTGTGATGATGTTTCGCCATGACATCCAACAATTGAGTAACAGTGAAATCTGGAGAAACGGTTTTGACGTTCTTTGTCATAACATCTTTGACTTTAAATTGGGAGAGAACAGCTATCTCTCGTAAGGGTCGAACCGGAACAGGCACATAGGCTTCTTTCATCTTATTCAGCTCTTTGAGGGCAGTTCTCCTTTTTTGTACAGATGTCTCAATCACATGCGCAAACGCGTCTGGCTCAAGCTCTATTACTCCAGTGTTTATCACCCCAGCCTCTACTGCCGAATAAAAGAACTCTTCTCCAGCCTTTGTCCGGATGATGACTGTGGACCACTCCTTGAGAGGATATGCGCTTCCCACAGAAATGTCTGCCAGTTCTGCCGAAAAATCGGCGCATGTTTCGCAGCTGGTTAAGATGTGAGGCTTAACCTCGGATAGTGGAACCTTTGTTGTGCCTTTGTCTGTTTCAACCATCAGCTCCTTCATGATGTTCAGTCTCTTGATTTCTGAGGGCTCAATCTTGTAAGCTTTCGACAGGTAGTTAAGTAGGCGACCGAACGAGAGGGTCCAAAAACAGAAAAGCCCGATTATCACCTTCAGGTTTCCCGTGATTTTGTGTTCCCACGCCTCAAGCTTACGAAGAGCCAACACGTGGCAGGGAACGCCGACGAACGCTATGTTCGCTTTTCCGTATTCATAAACTGCACTACCGTAGGCTCTAGCCACAGATGAGGGAAAAAATTTGCTGCCAACCGCAGAAAGGATGTCGTCTGGAACTACCCCAACCAAAGCTTTGGGTTTAACTGGAAGCTGCGTTTCCGCCTGAGAAACTATTGCGCTGTCTATTATTCCCTTTTCGATGGCGTTTGTCAAAAGCGTGGTGACTATGGCGCCGCCGTGACCCAGTTTCCTAAGCTCCGGGTCTGCTGCTTGAGCAAGCAATATTCTCCTGTAGTAACCTAGACCCTCTCTTCTTATCGGCGAGTCTGAAACAAACTTCAAACTCTTACGTATAAGCAGCTCAGAGTGGGGACAAATCTCGTAGCAGATTGGGCAGGAGTCGATGTCGTTTGAGCAATCCACATGCTCAACAGTGTCTTCTTTCACCGTTATCGCATGGACTGGGCATGCAGCTTCACATGCTCCACAGAAAGTGCAGAAACCAGAGTTGATGATTTTACTTTCCAAGTCGTTGTATGCTATATAACCGCCTTTTTTTGATGTCAAAATGAAACCCTTAAACATCTATTGGGCGTTTACAGAGTTAAAAATTTTGGGTTACAATGTTTTCTGCTCTGATTCAAGGATGCACGTTTGAGTCAAGGAGCGGCTGTGCTATAAGATTAGAACTGTCGAAACTGTGGACAGCAGGTCGAGGGCTAACGATGGAAATATCCCCAGTATGATTAGTAGGATGACCAGCAGGTATATGGGCACCAGTAGTTCCTTCGGTTCTTTGATGTCTCCACAGTCCTTGGGAGGCTTGGCTAACAAGTAGTGAATCACTCTCAAGAAGTAGGCTGTTTGGAGAACCGAGTTGCAAACTCCCACCACCGCCAACCAGGCAACACCAGATTTCACAACTGAAGTAAACACCATGTACTTGGCGATGAACCCTGCAAACAGTGGTATTCCAGAGAAAGACAGAGCCGCACAAACAAAAGCCACGGTTGTCAGCGGCATCTTTCGCCCCATCCCAGACAGGTCCTTCAACGTTTCAAAGCCCATTCTTTGGAAGACGCCGATAGTCATGAAGGCGAGGGCTGTTTCCATTGCTGCAACAAAGAAAAAGAACAGGTTACCGCTGAGCCCAATAGGGGTTAAGCTGGTGATGGCTATCAGGTTGTAGCCGATGTCCGCGATGCACACGTACGAAATCATCCGTTTAACGTTTTGCTGTGCCAACGCAAACAGGTTTCCAGCAGTCATAGTGAGCGCAGAGAATACTGCTACAGTGAATCGCCAATCGAAAACTGCTGTGGGCGTTAAAATGAACAACAGCACTCTCAGCAGGATGTAATAGCTGCCTTGGTCCACAAGTGCAGACAGGAAAGCTGATGCGGAAGTTGGGGCAGCAGTGTAAGCGTCGGGCATCCACATGTGAAACGGAACAATAGCCGTTTCGATGGCGTATCCTGCGACTATAAATGCAAACGCTATCAACAGAAGCTGCGTGTTCCCTGTTGTTAGTATGGCTTCTTTTACTGCCCAGAAGTTGAGGGAGCCAGTGAGACCGTACACTAGGGACAGCCCATAGATTATGAAGCCGGAGGCGATGATGACCATGACTAGATACTTCAGGGCGGATTCGAGAGATTCACGGGATTTTCTGTAGGCTACAAGAAAACAGGAGCCTGCCGCTGTTGCCTCCCAAAAGATGAACAGGGTAAGCAGGTCCCCTGAAAACGTGGCTGCTACCACTGTGCCCGTTACCATGAGCAGAAGCGCGTAGTATCTTTCTGACAGGCTCTCCCTCGGATTTACGTGTAGTACAGCATACAGGCATGAGATTGAACCAACCACCATGTAAGCTATCACCATGTAAACCGACACAGTGTCTACGAGAAACACTGTTGACAGCGGCGCCAGAACAGTGTCCGCGGAACTGATTTGAAGAATCGATTGTGGCTGCCCAAAGTATTCGGTGGCTAAACGGAAAACGGCGAAGGCTGCCGCGGAAAAGGTGAGGGTTATCCAAGCGACCATGAAGTGTTGAGGGTTAAGTTTGGTTTTTCGCACAAGACGTAGGAGTGGCACAGTGAGTAGGGAACAAACCGTGAAAACTATCGTTGGTAAGAGAACGTCTACTATATTCATTTGGTTTTAAGCCTCATCATGTTGATGTAACAGCGTGAATCAGGTCTATGAAAAGCCCCGGATAAATTCCCAATATAATCACAAAAACTGCCAGAACAAGCATTGCAATGACAATGAAGATGTGCGGGTCTTTGATGTCGTTTCTCTGGACTTTAGGAGCCTCCAAGAAAACTTTCCAGAAGTACCTCAAAACGTAGCCAAGACTGAAAACCGTTGCAATAAGCATCAGAACAGTAGGCAAGTAGTAGGAGGCGTCTGTGCCCGCTGCAGTAACAGCTCCAACGAAAATGTGGAACTCGCTTATGAAACAGGCAAACGGGGGAATGCCGCCAATGCTGAATGCCGCAATGGCAGAGGCTATTGCGGTTAGAGGCATCTTCGACGCTAAACCTCCCATCTCCTTGATGTTTCTCACGCCAGTCTGATGCATAACTGCGCCGGCAGTCAAGAAGAGAAGCCCCTTACTCGCCGCATGATTAACCAGATGGAGCACACCACCAGTGATTCCCTCAGCAAAAGGAAACAGGGACAACGCAAACAGGGTGTAGCCCATGTGGCTTATGCTGGAGTACGCAATTATTCGTTTTATGTCGGTTTCCGCCAACGCAAGAAAAGAACCATAAAACGCGGATAACACTCCGAAAAAGCTTAACACAAGCAAGAATTCGTTCCCTGCGGGCATCATCGCAGAATACACGGTTCCAAGAGCTATCCTCAAAACAGCGTATCCGCCTGCCCCAATTATCACTCCGCTGAGGAGTGCGGACATGGGTGCGGGTGCTTCTCCGTGCGCGTCTGGAAGCCACATGTGCAGGGGAACGATAGCCATTTTCACAGCGAAGCCTGCAGTGAATGATATCAGCACCCAGTTTAGAATGGCTGGGTCTACTTGGGTGAGGAGGGCTTGTGCTTCAAATATGTCTAGGGTGCCTGTGAGCATGTAGATGGCGCCGATGCCAAGTAGAACAAAGATTGCTCCAGCGTGGGTGAAGATGAAGAACTTGAAGGCGGTTTTGAAGGAGTCTCGGTATCCCCATCCACCTATGATGAAGTATGTTGGAACTAGCATA
>Ga0272441_10016161_pt1 | contig 10357 bp, 4 predicted proteins | sample SSMProp6N_FD_193582 | JGI IMG/M metagenome (GOLD analysis project Ga0272441, IMG submission 193582) | Marine sediment archaeal communities from Little Sippewissett salt marsh, Falmouth, MA, United States - SSM-Prop-6N | ecosystem: Environmental > Aquatic > Marine > Wetlands > Sediment ... | reverse complement strand
AATTTTTCGAGCTGGACGTTGTCGCAGATCAGGGCGCAGTTGGGCTTGAGCTGACTCCCATCATAGCCGCCGTTCCGGCCCAGATCGTAGTGGCATGGATCGGGAATGTGGATGAGGCGGACGCCACCCTCGCGTCCCTCGACCATAATGTTTTGGAACGTGACACGGTGGGGAAAGAAGAGACGCGCATTATTTTCGGTTTTGGAGAAGGGCACGATGTCCATCAGCCAGCACGGGGCGTCAGAATCGGGCGCTGCGCTGTAATCGATGATCATGTCTTCGATTTTGACGCTGCGCGCGTAGCCTATGGGATACTGATAGTCAAAGTCGGCCGGTCGGTAAGAGAGCACCGAAACCCTGCCATTGCCGGTGGGCTTCAACGTGCAGCCGCGAAGCCGGATATGGCCATCCCATTTGGCGCCGTAATCCTGCCGGAAATTGACAAACTGGTTGCCATGTCGGGTGGTGTTTTCAATAAACAGATCGCCACCGCCGGTGACGGATATGCCTTTGAAGCCGATTGTGCAGTTGCTGATATAGAGATTCCAGCAATGGAAGTGTACGTCGATGCGGTTGAGACGGCAGTTTTCAACGCGGAAGTTCTTGTTGAGGTTGGTGCCAAAGACGCCCCATGCCACCCAGCCCGCTTCGGCGGTCAGATTGCGGAACGTGCAATTGAGCATGCGTGCGCCGCCAATGCCATACGTGCCGGCGCTGACTTCTCTGGATTTGTCGCGGCGGTTTTTCTCCCAGGGCATGGCCCGGATGTTTTCCAGGGTGACGTCATAGACGCCGCGCAGCATATAAAAGCCGCTGCGGGGTTCCATGGAGGTATCTTGCCTGCCTTGTTCCAATCCCATCCACTGCTCGCGAACAATCGTGCGGCTGCGTTCTATGGAGATCCCATGGTGATGGTAGCCTTTGGAACCGCCCTCGGGCGTATCGCCCGAGAAGTAGAATCCACCGCCTTCGATGATCAGGTAGTTGTCGTTGCAGGGCGTGGCCGTGACCGACGTGAAGTCTTTGAACTCCCAGGCAATGTCGCCAATGATGCGCCCTTCTTCTTCCACGTAGAACAGGTCTTCGCGCGCCCAGCCCTGTTTTGAATAGCGCCCGGCCCGTATGCCAATGCGGTCTTCCGAATCTTCCACGGTGATCAAATGTCCCGCATAGGACGCCAATTCGGGAATAATCTGGACACCGGGTTTGATTTGCGCCAGCAGGGCCGCTTTGGTTTTACCGTCCAGGTTCAGGGTTTGCTGCGGCCGGTCATTGCGCACCACAAAACGCGGGATTCTTTTGTCGTTGTATCTTTCGTCAATGTGAAACGTCGTTTTGCCCCAGTGAACGTGGGTTGTGATGGGGATGCCATTGGTCTGTTGAATCCAGAATTCGCCGCTTAAATTCACCACGGGTCTGTGATGCGTATTGGCGTATTCATGGGCCAGTTTGATCTGGACGCCATCGTCATGCGCGCCATCACCGACGGCGCCAAACATCCTGTAGTTCACGGTTTCGGGCGCCTGCAGAACCGCAGCCAGGCCGTTTTTCAGGGCGATGACGTCGGCGTCGTTCGGCTGGATTTCTTTGCTGAGTTTCCGGATACGGTACCATGCCGCGCCACCGTCGGCCGGGGCGTGGAACCCTGCGGTTTCTACCCATTCCCCTTCGTGCAGCGTGGGCTGGGATCTCAAGGTCTGAACGTTGGGATATCGCATAAGGGTTGCGTCTGATGCGCTTTTCTCTGTGTGCATGGGGGTCTCCTGGGTCAGGGCTGTTGTGGGGTATTGCGAGAAGACAACGCCACGCGCTCCAATTCCAGTCAACGCTTTGTGTTTGGAAGAGCTACGTGGCTGCGTGACGACAAGATACGTTGCCGTGGATGGGAACGCAAGCGGGCACGCAAGCTGTCTATATCCAGGTGGGGAGGGTTTGTAGGGGCGAACCTTGTGTTCGCCCGCTTGAGAAGATCGAACAATGTATCGTTGAACATGTTGACATCAATCATGTCATCCAGCGCCATGTCCTTGAATATCTGCTCTCGTTCTTCGGTATTGTTCCCCTGGCCGGTCGTGAAGTGGTCAGCACCCGTACCATTTGCGGATTGCGCCGTTCCATCGGGCATGGTATATTAAAAAGGATCGGATCGGGTCTTGCGGTGGATCACCGGGCACAGATCCCCGGCCGCCAAGCAGCAGACCGAGACGTCAAACAGTCCAAAACAGGGGGAATTGCATGGATGCCACTGAAAAATTGGCTGCAGGTGTCGAAACGCCTCCGGTTCAGTGGAGCCAGCGGATCCCAGATTCGGAAAGGTTGCTAAAGCATGGCTAACGGACGAACTCAAACAGAGCAGTTGAGACAAGAGCGAGAGGCCCGAGGTCGGTTGATCCAGCGTGCCAGCGCCGGCGACAAAGAGGCACTGAAGATCCTGGCCGACGCCCCCCATCGTATGCGTGTCTATACGCCAGAAGAGCGGGAAGCATATATCAAGAAACAGAAACGATAGCCTTCTCAACGCCGGCTTCCCTGCCGGTGGGATAGCCTCTACAACACGCGCCACGTGGCTTCTCCGAGGCCGGTGACTACGTTCGCCTATACCGGCCGCGGAGGCGCTGTGTGCCCAGGTCGTCTACCCTCTCGTTGGGCAACTGCTCGCGTAAATTCGTCCTTCCTGGCCATTTTCTTTCCCTGGTGATGGGATTGCCATGCGATAGGCATCTTTGGAGACCCTGGCCATTTACGCGGTTCAATAGATACCCTCCGCTGACCTTTCAACTTCAGATTCCTGGCTGATCCCGCATTTTCTTTATCTCGCCCACAATATCATCCTGCGTCATGGCCTCGAATATCTGCGCTTGTTGTTCGGTATGTCCCCTTTTTCCTGCCCCTGATTCTGTTCACCGAGCGAGAAGCGCTTCTTCAATGGAAGACGGAACTGGGAGACACGCAGGAGATGGGCAGGCGGTTCTGGAGCAGGTGAACGTGACCCGGCCAGAACACACGCACGGGAACCAGGAATCTCGGGGAAGCCAAATGGATAGGTTGGAAGCGGTTCGTCAGGTTGTGGATGACATCCTTCGGAGCCAACCCGACAAAGAGCAAGGCCGCTGTGGGTTTGTACACCTCTATGGCGTAGCCGCAATATCCGGTCTGCTTGCCGTCAGACGGGGATTGGATCCCCAACTGTCCGCAGTTGCCGGAATGCTGCATGACATTTCCAGCTATCGTACGGGTGATTCCACAGATCATGCAAAGCGCAGCGCCCTTGAGGCAGAGAAAATTCTGACCGAACTGGGTTGTTTCGCCCGGGAGGAGATCTCAACGGCCTGCAGTGCGATCTCAAATCACAGCAGCAAGAAGGAGATCCATGCCGAATATGATGAGTTGTTGAAGGATGCCGACGTGCTCCAGCATTACCTCTACAACACATCGTTTGCATTAATTGAGAAGGAGAAGAGGCGTCTGGCCGGTGTCCTGGAGGCGTTTGATGTCGCCGTGAAGCTGTGGTGAATCCCACAGGGACCAACGGGGACGGAAGCTGTCTGGGGTGCGATCCATCATCTTGGGCGTCTATAGGGCGCCCACGCAAAAAGTGGTTGCGAATTCACTGTCGCAACCACTTTTTGCGTCTCGACTTAAATTTGGTGGGCCCAGTAGGACTCGAACCTACGACCAACGGATTATGAGTCCGTCGCTCTAACCAACTGAGCTATGGGCCCGTAGAAGATCGGTTTAAATGTACAGTTTTTCCCCTGGAGGGCAAGCGGTTTTTGGGGTTACTGCGTTCCCTCTGCGAGGGTTTTCCGGCGCAGGGTCAGTCCGCGGTGTTTCTCAAGCAGGGCCTTGAAGTCGGTGCCCGGGGCGGCGGACTTCATCTCGGACTCCAGGGCATCCATCTGCGCGTCCAGGTTTCGGAGGCGGAACTTGTGGATGTAGTCGTCCAGGGGCAGCGCCTGCTGGTCCGGGTCCACGGTCTGGCCTTCCATGGATAGCGTGGAGATGACGTGCGCCAGGTTCGGGTCGCCGCACTGGTCCAGCAAGACGGCGGCCTCGGCGGTCTGCCCCTGCTGCCGCCGAGGCTGGATGATGCCTGCAATGCGTCTGTAAAAGCTGTTGGCGAATTCCTCTGGCCGGACCTGCGCCAGGACCGCGTCTGCAACGGCGTCGTCCGCCATCATCCAGGAGATGAGTTCCCGCTCGGCCCGTGGCCTGGGGTCAAATGCCGGGGCCTGGGCCGGTTGAGCCGCCGCACCCGGGTCCGGTCTGGGCGCGCGCTGGCGAGGCGCCTGACGGAGCGCCTGGATGACCGTGCCTTCGTCCACGCCGAATTTCTCGGCCGTTTCCTGGATGAGGAAGCGCCTGCGCGCGCCGTCTTTGACGCGGGAGAGGAATTCTGCAAGGATGGCGGCGGCCCTGGCCTTGCCGTCGGCCGTGGAGAGGTCCTCGCGCGTGGCCACCCAGGCAATCAGGAAGTCCAGGGCGGGTTGCGCGCCTTCAATGAGGGCCAGAAAGGCCTCCGACCCGTGTTCCCGGACGTAGCTGTCCGGGTCGTGCCCCTGGGGCAGGGAAATGACACGGACTTCCAGATCGACCCCAAAGAGCGATTCCACTCCCCGGACGGCGGCGGCGATTCCGGCCGCATCGCCGTCAAAGACAAGGACGGCCCGCTCGGCGTAGCGGCGCAGCATCCGGGCGTGGTCTGCGGTGAGGGCCGTGCCGGCAGAGGCCACGACATTTTCAATCCCGTATTGCGCCAGCGCAATGAGGTCCATGTAGCCTTCCACCACCAGGGCCGTGCCCTGTGTGCGGATGGCATCGCGATCCTTCCAGAGGCCGTAGAGCGTGGCGCTCTTGTGGTAAACCGGGGTCTCCGGTGAGTTCAGATATTTGGCCTGTTCTTCCGGGTCCAGGGCGCGGGCGCCAAAGGCCACGGTGCGGCCGGTGGCCGAGTCGATGGGAAACATGACCCGGTTGCGGAAGCGGTCGTAATGGCGGTTGCCGTCGCGCCGTGGCAGGGCCAGGCCGGCGCGCTCCAGGGTCTGCGGGTCTATGCCGCGCCTGCCGGCCACGCCGAGCAGGCCGTCCCAGGCATTGGGCGCATAGCCCAGCGCAAAGGCCTCGACCGTTTCCTGCGTGATGCCTCGGTCCTGGAGATATTTCAGGGCCGCCGCGCCGGCCGTATCTTTCAGGAGCAGATGACTGAAGTATTTTCTCGCCAGTTCGTTGGCCCTGTACAGCGCATCGAAAGACGCCTGCTGTTCCCGGTCCTCCGCCCGGAATTCCGGAAGCTGGACGCCGGCCTGGTCCGCCAGTTTGCGGACGGCCTCCACAAAGCTGATGCGTTCGATTTCCATGACGAATTTGAACACGTTGCCGCCGGCGCCGCAGACGAAGCATTTGTAGATCTGCTTGTCCTGGGAGACGTTAAAGGACGGGCTGTGGTCGTCGTGGAAGGGACACAGGCCCAGGAAGTTCTTCCCCCGCCGGGTGAGCATCACCTGGTCGGAGATGACGTCCACGATGTCCACGGACTGCCGGACCTGTTCGATGATGTGTTCCGGAATGAGCGGCATGGGTAGGTATCCTGCGACTGAACGAACTGGAAAATTTGGCCTTGTGGAAGGCCCTGACGCCGTGCCCCGGGTGTCCCAGAGGGCTTCGAGACGGCTTGACTGCCCCTATCCTCCGGGGGACACAGGCCTAGCCGGCGTATGTCTCGGCAAAGCACTGCAAGGCCGGAGAAGAAGTGCCTCGGAGCGTCGGAGCCCCTTGAACTGTGCATCGGAGCCTCGGAGAAACGAAGCGTCGGAGCATGTGTCGATTCTGTGCGTAACCTGTTTGCCGATCCGGTTGCTCAAGGCTTGTCATCAGAAGAATCAGGAAGACAGACGTGGCAGAAACGGTCACAGGTCAAAAATCAAGAACGGTTCGCTCTCCGTTTCCCCGTTTCCCCGTTTCCCCGTTTCCCCGTTTCCCCGTTTCTCCGTTTCTCCGTTTTTGCTCTCGACTCTCGACCCTCGACTCTCGACTGCCTTTACCTTCTCTCCACCCACCTGCCGTCTTCTTTGATCAGGCCGATTAATTCGTCCACCGCCGTGTCTGTCGGGATGTTTCGTTTGACGATGTCCCGGCCGCGGTAGAGGGTGATTTTCCCCGGGCCGCTGCCCACATAGCCGTAGTCTGCGTCGGCCATCTCGCCGGGGCCGTTGACAATGCAACCCATGATGCCAATTTTGACACCTTTGAGGTGGTCTGTGCGCTGGCGGATGACGGCCGTGGTTTTCTGGAGATCGAAGCGGGTGCGGCCGCAGGAGGGGCAGGAGATGTATTCGGTTTTGCAGATGCGCGTGCGGGCGGCCTGCAGGATGCCGAAGGCGGTTCGGAGGAGAAACTGCTGGGCGATGCCGGGCGCTTCGATCCAGATGCCGTCGCCGAGGCCGTCGGCCAGCAACCCGCCCAGGTCCGTGGCGGCATATAGCAGGCATTCCTCCTCGGCAAGATCCGGGTATTCCCGTTTGACGACGACCGGGACGGGGCATTCACGCTGCATCAGGTCGACAAAGGCCCGGCGCAGTTCGGGCATGGCATGCCGGTTGTCGGTGCGGAGGACGAGGACGGCGTGTTCGTCTCTTGCGATGGCGTCGAGGACTTCCTGCGTCAGGTCGGCCCGCGTGACGAGGACAAGGTTCAGGGTGTCGGAACGCCGTTGGGTTTTCAGATATTGCGCGGTATCGAAGATGGGAACCGCATCTGCGGGCGCGTCCATTGCCAGCCAGCGGTCGGCATCCACGATTCTGCCGAGGGAGACCGGGAGCCCAAATTCCAAATCCGGGCTGCCCGGGTAGATGAAGTCGGGGGCTATGTCGTCGATGTGCCACTTGTCCGGGGGCGCATCGTAGCGATAGCCGAGGGCGATGAGGTCTTCGGGACCGGACAGGTTGCCTGCGCCCAGGACGACGACCGGCACGTTGCCGCCCCCAATGCGGCCGACCGCACGCGTGTTGCGCCGGGTATAGGTGAACGGGTCGATCGGGCTGTCCAGCACGGGTGGGATGGGGGTGTGCCCCGGCCGCCGCGCGTAACGCCGGACCAGGCTGAGGGCCACGGGGATCTCGGCCTCCGGTTCTTCGGTGAGAGAGACCCGGACGGTGTCGCCCAGGCCGTCTTCCAGCAGCGACCCGATGCCAAGGGCGGATTTGATCCTGCCGTCTTCGCCCTCTCCGGCCTCGGTGACGCCCAGGTGGAGGGGATAGGCCATGTCTTCGGCCGCCATCTTGTGGACGAGCAGGCGGTAAGCCTGGATCATGACCAGGGGGTTGCTGGCCTTCATGGAGAGCACGATGTCGTGATAGCCCAGGTCTTCGCAGATACGGAGGAATTCCAGGGCGGATTCGACCATGCCCAGGGGCGTGTCGCCAAAACGGCTCATGATCCGGTCCGAGAGGGAACCGTGGTTGGTGCCAATGCGCATGGCCGTGCCGTATTCCTTGCAGATCTTGACCAGAGGCGCAAACCGCTCCCGGATGCGTTCCAGTTCGGCGCTGTAGTCGCCGTCGGAATACTCGATGGTCTGAAACTTCCTTCGGTCGGCGTAGTTCCCGGGGTTGATGCGGACCTTTTCCACCAGGCGCGCCGCAAGTTCCGCCGCCCGAGGGGTGAAGTGGATGTCCGCAATAAGGGGCGTGCGATAGCCTCGGCTTCGCAGTTCCATCTTGATGGCTTCGAGGTTCTGCGCCTCGTTCAGGCTCGGGGCGGTGATGCGGACGTAGTCCGCGCCGGCGTCGATGATGCGGACGGACTGCGCGACCGTACCCAGTGTGTCCATGGTATCCGTGGTGGTCATGGACTGCACTCGGATGGGGTTGTCCCCACCCATCGGGATGCTGCCGACGGCGACCTCACGGGTGCGGTAGCGGACGTATTCCGTCAGGGATTTGCAGTAGGTTTTGTCTGAGTAGTTGGACATTATAAATGGATTATACTCAATTATCGGCCGATGTCAAGCGCCACGATGGTGACGCCGCTGCCGCCCTCGTTGAAGCCGCCCAGGCGCTGGGATTTTACGCGGGGGTGATGCTTGAGGAAGTCGCCGAGTTTTCGGCGCAAGGCGCCTGTGCCCTTGCCGTGGATGAGGGTGGCCTGTTCCGTGCGGGCCAGGAAGAGGTCATCCAGGTATTTGTCCACGACATCGGCGGCCTCTTCAAAGGTCAGACCGCGCAGGTCTACTTCGGTGGAGACGTCCTGGGATTCCGAAACGCGCACGGCGGGCTTTGAGTCTACCGACTCCGATGCCGCCTTTTCTCGCAGTTCCAGATCGCCGGGGGAGAGTTCGACTTTAAGGTTGCCCACTTCGACCAGGACGCGCCCGCCGTCGGCGGGCTGGGTGAGGACGGCGCCTTCCGATCTGAGTTTGTCAACCCAGACCCTGTCGCCCGGTTGCAGGGCCGGCGGGGGCGTCTTGTCCGAGGCCTCGTCAATGGCCCGGTCGAGTTCCTTACGAGCCATCTGAATGCGGTCTCGGGCGTGCCGGATGGATGCCCTGTCGGCCTGCTGATGCCGGATGTCCTCAACCGTGCGCTCGATGAGGGCATTCGCGTTTGCCAGGATGTTTCTGGCCTCTTCCTGTGCGGTTCGTTTGAGTGCCCGCTCCCGGCGTTCCACGTCTTTGAGGCGGGTTTCGTAGTCGGCTTTCAGGCGGGCCAGTTCCTCCCGGTTGGCCTCTGCCTGTTCGCTGGCTTCGCCGTAGCGCCGGTAGGTTTCATCCAGTTGCGCAATAAGCGATTCTACCCGCCGAACACCGCTGCCGGCCATCCGGGTGGCTTCGTCCACAATGGGGTGAGGCATACCCAGCCGGCGGGCAATCTCAAAGGCATAGCTGCTGCCGGGGACCTTCTGCCGGAGTTGAAAGGTGGGACGGAGGGTTTCCGTGTCGAAGGCCATGGAGCCGTTGGCTATGCCGGGGGTGTCGTGGGCAAACGCCTTCAGCGCGCCGTGGTGGGTGGTGGCCAGGATGCGGCAGCCCCGAAGGGTGAGGTCCTGAAGCAAGGCCATGGCCAGGGCCGATCCCTCGTCGGGGTCCGTGCTGCCCCCAATCTCGTCCAGCAGAATGAGGGAACCCGGGCCGGCTTTCTGACAGATGCCGATCAGGTTTGCCACGTGGGAAGAGAAGGTGCTCAGGTCGTCTTCGATGGACTGCGCGTCTCCGATGTCTGCAAAGACCTCGGAGAAGACCGGGAGTTCGGATTTGGGCTGCGCCGGAATGGGGAGGCCGGCCTGAGCCATGAGCGCAAGCAGGCCCACGGTTTTGAGGGCGACGGTCTTGCCCCCTGCATTGGGACCGGTGAGCAAGAGCGCCCAGGATTCCTCATCGCCAAGGGTCAGGTCCAGGGGAACGACCGCATCTGGCCGGACCTCATCCTGGAGGCGGAAGACCAGGAGCGGGTGCTGTGCGCCCCGGAGGACGATGCGTCCCTCCTGGTTGAGCACCGGTTCTGTGCCGTTGAGTTCCCTGGCAAAGGCCGCCTTGGCGTAGATGGCGTCGAAGGCGCCGAGGACGTGCAGGTTGTCCATTAACTGGGTGTGTACGGCCCCAACGGCCTCCGCCAACTGCCGCAGGATGCGGTGGACCTCTTGCTGTTCGGCCAGTTCCAGTTGCCGCAGCCGGTTGCTCTGTTCCACCGTGCCCATCGGCTCCAGGAACAGGGTTGCGCCGCTGGCGGACTGGTCGTGGACAATGCCCTCCACGCGGTGTTTCTGGTTTTCCCGGACGGGGATGACGTAGCGTCCGCCCCGGATGGTGACCAGCCGGTCCTGCACGACGTTGTCTGGCAGCCGGTTCAAAATGGCCTCAACCTGTTCGCGGACCGCCGTGCGGAGGCCCTCTATGCCCCGGCGGATGCGGCGGAGTTCCGGGCTTGCCGAGTCTTTGACTTTTTCCGCCACAGGGTCGATCGCCCTCTGGAGGGCCGCTTCCAGATCGGGCTGCGCGCTCAGACCGGCAAGCGCCTCCCAGATGCGGGGGTATTTGCCCTGCCGCTCGGACATGTAGCCCAGGAGGCGGTGGGACGCGTCCAGGATTTCCCCGATTTCGAGAAGTTCTGCAATGGTGAGCGCCGCCCCCGGCGTGGCGCTGGCCATAAGAGACCGGCGAACATCGGGGATACGGTGAATGGAGAAGGGCGCATCAAAGGCGATGAGATCGACGCATTCCAGCACCGGACGCAGCAACCGGTCGATGAGGACGGGATCGTCGGTGGGGGTCAGGGCTTCCACGGTCTCTCGGCCCATGGCCGACGCGGTCCGCGCGGCCATGCGCGCTCTGATTTTGTGGAATTCAAGCGTTTCAAGGGTGCGT
>Ga0272441_10016160_pt1 | contig 10357 bp, 9 predicted proteins | sample SSMProp6N_FD_193582 | JGI IMG/M metagenome (GOLD analysis project Ga0272441, IMG submission 193582) | Marine sediment archaeal communities from Little Sippewissett salt marsh, Falmouth, MA, United States - SSM-Prop-6N | ecosystem: Environmental > Aquatic > Marine > Wetlands > Sediment ... | reverse complement strand
CAGCTCGATACCACTGTGCTCAGCGGTTTCATTCTGAAGCACGAAGACCTTTTTCTCTGGGTGACAGCTGGGCATTGCATTGAAGAACTGAAACGACTCAAATCCCGGTGTGCGAACGTCGGCCTGCAGTGGCTGGACGAACACCCGAACAAAAAAGCACCATCGCTGTTCGTCGATTATGACTCTCTGATCGAGCTCTCGTTCTCCAGGAATGATGACCAGCTTGATGTCGGCATCGTGGTGCTCCGCCCCCTGTGGCAGAAAGCCTTTGACAGTAACCCAGCAAAGAAGTGGCTGCCGGAGCCCGCATGGCGACCTGTTCAAGATGGCTGTAGAATCCGTGATGCCTTTCTGATTGGGTATCCGCACGAGTGTATGCAGTGCACTGAGAAGCTGGTAACCAAAGCTGGCCATCGCTATGTCAGAGGGACAAGCGCCTCGTGCTACCTGAGAGTAGAGGTGATCCCACCGCGTGATAGTGATGAGTACGGAGGATTCTGGAGAAAGAACAGAATCTACGGCCGGGTCCGGGTGGGTGACGATTCGGACGGTGCGCTGAGAAGTGTCGAGGGCATGAGCGGGGGACCGCTCTGCGTCATCTTCGAGCAGCCCGATGGCCTTTCGTCGATTCGTGTCCTCGGCATTCAGAGCGCCTGGGTTCAGAGCGTACAGATTGTCTCGGCGACCCCGTTTGACCAGGTTGCCAATGCGGTCGAGATAGCTGCCCAACGAATCCGAGAACAGACACAGGACAACCCGCCTTCTGGCCGCAGGAGCGAGTAAGGTTTACGGCTCGGGCCAGTCGCCGGCGAAGACCTCGACGGCCGGGCCAGTCATCAGGACGTGGCCCGTGGCCTCGTCCCACAGGAGTTCCAGGCAACCGCCGGGCAGGTGGGCCAGGATCGCGCGGTCCGTGCGGCCGGTGAGAACGCCGGCCACGCAGACGGCGCTCGCGCCGGTCCCGCAGGCCTGCGTGAGCCCCGAGCCGCGCTCCCAGGTGCGCATGGCGACCTCGTCGGCCGAGCGCACCTCGACGACGTGCACGTTCGTGCGCCGCGGAAACAGCGGGTGATGCTCCATCAGGGAACCGAGTTCCCGCAGGTCCACCGCCGCGGCATCGTCCACGTAGAACACCGCGTGCGGGTTGCCCATCGACACGCAGGTCATCTCCAGGGCGTGTCCCGCGACGTCCACCGGCACGTCGACCACTCGATCGCCGGGAAGCCTGACGGGAATGTCCGCAGGCGCGAGGCGCGGCTCGCCCATGTCCACGCGGACGCGCTCGATGCGGCCGTCCGCGCCGGGAAACAGGTCCAGCGCGAGGACGCCCGCGCCGGTCTCGATGGTCAGGGGATTCTTCCGCGCGATGCCGTGATCGTGGACGTACTTGGCAACGCAGCGGACGCCGTTCCCGCACATCTCGCTCTCGGTGCCGTCGGCGTTGAACATCCTCATCCGCGCGTCGGCCGCCGTGCTGGGCAGGATGAGAATAAGGCCGTCGCCGCCGATGCCCGTGTGGCGGTCGCTCACGCGCCGGGCGAGCGCGGCAGGGTCGGCCACGGTCTCCTCGAAACCGTTGACGTAGACGTAATCGTTTCCGGCCCCGTGCATCTTGGTGAATCGCATGGTCTGTCGCTCCTTCGCGAGGACAGTTCGGCGGCGGGCGATTATACCCGCCGGCCCCGGCCGATGCCAGAACCGCCCGACACAAAGGGGGTTGACTGGGCCGGACGAGGTGCGAACATAGGGGTCTGTACCCATGACAGCCGCAGCGCGCGGCGAAACCCGTGTCCGAGTTCAAGGGAGCCTGAGAGATGATGAAGATTTCGTTTTCGAGCCTCGGCAATCCGAAGATGCCGCTGGCGGAGTTGGCCGACATGCTCCACGTGGCTGGGTACGACGCCATCGAGCTTCGCTGCCGGCCGGGCCAGCACGTCCACTGGCAGGACACCCCCGAGCGGCGCAAGGAGGTCCGGGCCATCCTGGCCGACAGGAACCTCGAGGCGGCCGCCGTGAGCACGTACGTCTTCATGGCCAATCGCGACAGCGGCGGCCCCGACAAGCCCGACACGCGGAACGAGGCCGAGAACATCGAGGAGCTGAAGCGCTTCGTCGATCTGGCCTCGGACCTCGGCGCGAAGAACGTCCGCGTCTTCGGCGGGGCCGTGAGCGAAGGCGAGACGCACGACGACGCCCTGCCCCGTGTGGCGCGCATCATGGCCGCCGGGGCCAAGGTCAACCCGGAGATCAACATCGCCCTGGAGACGCACGACGTGTGGAACACCGGGGCCATCGTGGCCCGCGTGCTCGACCAGGCCGGGCGGCCCAACTGCAAGGCCCTCTGGGACGTCCACGGTCCGCAGCATGCCGGCGAGCCGCCCGAGGACACACTGAAGGCCCTCAAGAGCGAACGCGTCGCGTACCTGCACGTGAAGGACTACTTCACGGTGCCCGGACAGGAGCGGCCGTACCAGTGCTTCATCGGGGCCGGCGAAACGCCCATCCGCAGGACCGTCCAGTTGCTCAAGAAGGCCAGGTGGTCGGGGTACCTCAACGTCGAGTGGGAAGGCGTGTACCACGACTACATGCCCGACTGCGGCGCGGCCATCCCGCAGGCGATCATGAAGCTGCGCGAGTTCCTGGCCGAGTGAAAACGCACATCAAGTAGGCGTGTCAGACCGGCCCGGCGAGAGCCCCCGCAGAGGGGCGACTGATAGCAGCCACGGGCTTTCCTGCCCGTGGCATGCATGGGCAAGATGCCCATGCCACGTGCCCAGCGGCCTGCTAGATTCGGAACGCCGCCTTGACGCAGCCGGTGCGGCCCTTGCGGACCACGGTCTGGAACGCCCGCTTGTAGTCCGACAGCGGGAAGGTGTGCGTGAGCAGCCCGTCGGTCTTGAGCCGCCCGTCGAGCATCATCTCGTGGACGACTTGGTAGGTGTGCCGCCGCTGGGGATCGCTCTTCTCGTACGAGCGCCCGTGGGCACCCATGATGGTGAGTTGCTTGTGCGTCACGGGGTCCCAGTCGACCCACCGGGCGTGGCCCATGCCGATGATGACGACGGTGCCTGCCGCCCGGACGATGCGCAGGGCGTCCTCGGTCGTGTTGCGCGACCCGACGGCGTCGTAGACCCTGTCGGCCCCGCCGAACAGGATCGGCTTGCCGAAGATCCCCTTGTGGACGGGCGTCTCGAACAACCGGCCGAGGTAGGCGTACATACCGGCTTTGCCGTAGTCGGACGGCATCACGACCAGGTCGGCTCCGCGGTCGCGGCAGAGGTCTCTCTGAAACTCGTGCCGCGCCATGACGATGATGCGGGCCCGCGACCCGACGGCGCGGACGGCCGCCACGACGCCGATGCCGATGATGCCCGCGCCGAGGACCAGGACGGTCTCGTCGTCGCGCGGCGGGCGCAGCAGCACCGCGTGCAGGCAGCAGGCCAGCGGGTCCACGAGCACCGCCTGCTCGTCGGTCAGGGCGCCGGGCACCTTGAAGAGCTGGTTCTTGTGAGCCACCACGGCCTCGCTCCACCACCCGCCGGTTGCGGCGTTGAACCCGATGGTCATGCCCGGGGGGAGCGACCCCTCGGCGAGGTTGTGGCAACTGGCCACGAGACCCTCGGCACACATCGGGCACACGGGGTCCATGCCGCGCGTCACGCACGACAGCGCCGGCTCAACGTTCACGCGGTCACCCGGCTCGAAGCCCTCGATGGGCCCGCCCAGTTCGGTGATGCGGCCGACGTTCTCATGGCCCAGGACCATCGGTGTCGAGACGAACGCCCTGGCGAAACTGTCCGGCGGGTTGCCGAGCATAACCATGGCCATGTCGCTGCCGCAGATGCCCCCGAGCGTGGGCCGGATCTTCACCCACTCGCTCGACGGCAGCTTCGGCTCGGGCCAGCTCGCCGAGTAGCGGATCTTGGCCAGCGGGCTCCAGTAGGCGCCGGTCCAAAACCTGCCCAGCAGCTTCAGCGGGATGTAGCGCACTCGCGGGATGTCGTTGACAATGGCTCTCATCAGGGGTTCCCCGTCAACCGGCGATCGGCAAGACGTGAGAAGGCGGACATCCGGTCAGCGACGCACATTGTAGGCGGCCGGCTCAGCCCGTCAAGGGCCAAGCCCGACGGCGCAGGCGGCGGATGCATTGACCCGGGCGCCTGCGGCCCATAAGATAGGGGCGTATGGCCGACCTCCGCGACAAAGTCCGCGAGCTGCCGCGCACGCCGGGGTGCTACCTGATGAAGGACGCCCGCGGGACCGTCCTCTACGTCGGCAAGGCCAAGAACCTGCGGAGCCGCGTGGCGAGTTACTTCGTCGACGGCGCCCAGTTGGCCCCCGACAAGCAGCGGATGGTCGAGCAGGTGGCCGATGTGGATTACCTCGAGACGGCGGACGAGGTGGACGCGGTGCTGACCGAGGCGCGGCTCATCAAGGACATTCACCCGCCGTACAACATCCGCCTGACCGACGACAAGACGTTTCCGTACCTGGAGATCACGACGCGCGAGGAGTTCCCCGGGGTGTACCTGACGCGCTCGCCTCGCGAGAAGTCGAAGCTCTACGGGCCGTTCGCCTCGGTGCGCGGGCTGCGGGCCTCGCTGCCGGTGATGCAGCAGATCTTCAAGTTCCGGACCTGCGACCTGGAGATCCGGGCCGGCGACCCGGCCCTGCGATACCACCGCCCGTGCATCCTGCACGCCATCAGGCGCTGCTGGGGACCCTGCGCGGGCCTGGTCTCGAAGGACGAGTACCGCAAGAGCATCCGGAGGCTCCAGAGCTTCCTCGACGGCAAGCGGCAGGCCCTGCTGCGCGCCATGCGGAAGGACATGCAGGCCCTCAGCGACCGGCTCGGCTTCGAGGAGGCCGCGCGCGTCCGCGACCAGATCCAGGCCATCGAGAGCCTGGCCGAGCGCGGCGAGCTGGACGTCCACGTGCAGCCCGAGGTGTTTCACCGAGACCCCGCCGAGGGCCTCAAGGCCGTGGCCCGCCTCGTCGGCCGGCCGGGCGTCCGGGTCATCGACGGCGTGGACATCGCCAACCTGGCCGGTCGGGAGACCGTCGGCTCGATGGTCCGATTCATCGACGGCAAGCCGTTCAAGGCCGGATACCGGCGATACCGCGTCCGCACGGTGACCGGGCAGGACGACTACGCCGCCATCGGCGAGGTGGTTTTCCGACGGTTCCGCCGCCTCAGGAACGAGGAGCAGGTGGCCCCGGACGTGCTGCTCGTTGACGGCGGCCCGGGGCAACTGGCGTCGGCCCTGGCAGGCGTCCAGGCCGCCGGCGCCCAGGGCGTCGCGGTCATCAGCCTGGCCAAGCGGGCCGAGGAGGTCTACCTGCCCGACCGGAAGGAGCCCGTCCGGCTGCCGCGCACCAACGCCGCGCTGACGCTGCTCCAGTACGTCCGCGACGAGGCGCACCGGTTTGCCCAACACTACCACCACATTTTGCGGCGCCGGAGCATCCTGGGAGCACGGACGTCCGGGGGCCGCTCCCGGCGGCGGCGCGGCTGACCAGCCCTCGCATCTTGCCCATTTTCCGGCCTGCCGGACCGCATTCCTGATTCTTGTGTGGTCCATTTGCATGCGCGCAGAGGTGGTGGTATACTGACACTGAGGATGCGACCGGATTTGCCGTAGAGGGGTCCCGAGATGAGCCGCAGAGGCAAGAGAATCCAGCCCCGGTGGACACACTGGATGTTCTACGTGGACCCGAACGCCCCGGCGCCCGCGAAGGTGCTGAGGCGGTTCGGCGCGTCGCAGATGGAGTTCGACATCGCGTTCCTCGAGGACATCCTGGCCCGCGATCCAAGCCACCCGGACGCCATGCGAACGCTGGCCGAACTGTACACGCGGAACGGCCAGCTGCGCAGCGGGCTTCAGATGGACCGGCGGGTTGTCGCAGCGAACCCGCGCGACGCCGTTGCCCATTACAACCTGGCCTGCTCCCTGGCGCTGACCAAGCAGTTGGACGAGTGCTTCCAGGTGCTGCGGCAAGCCATCCGCCTGGGCTACCGCGACATGGAGCACATGTCGATGGACGACGACCTGGAGGTGGCGCGGAACGACCCGCGGTGGCTCGAGCTGTTCGAGCTGATCAAGGTCTGATCGCGCGGCGCGGACCTGCCCCGAGAGAAACCGACGGCGCCTGCCGGAAAGCTTCCGGCGGGCGCCGCTCTTATCGACGTCGTCCTTGGCTGCGCGACCGATCGCCCCAGAAGCGGTTCCTCGCGTCGGGCGCGGTCAGAGGATGTAGCGGGCGAGGTCGTCGTCGCCGACGATGTCCTTGAGCTGCTCGCGGACGTACGCGGCGTCGATGGTGATGTCCTTCGTCTCGAGGTCCGGCGCGTCGAACGAGATGGTCTCGAACAGCTTCTCCATCACGGTGTAGAGCCGCCGCGCGCCGATGTTGAGCGTCCGCTGGTTGATGTCGAAGGCCATGTCGGCGATGGTTTCGACGGCGTCGTCGGCGAACTCGACGAGCAGGCCCTCGGTGGCCATCAGCGCCCGCTGCTGTCGCGTCAGGGCGTTGCGCGGCTCGGTCAGGATACGGACGAAGTCGTCCTTGGTCAGGTCCTTCAGTTCGACGCGGATCGGGAAGCGGCCCTGGAGCTCGGGCATGAGGTCGGACGGCTTGGCCATGTGGAACGCCCCGGCGGCGATGAACAGCACGTGGTCGGTCCGCACGATGCCGTGGCGGGTGCTGACGGCGCTGCCCTCGACAATGGGGAGCAGGTCTCTCTGGACGCCCTGGCGGGAGACGTCGGGCCCGTGGTGGGGGTCGCCGCCGGCCACCTTGTCCAGCTCGTCGATGAAAACGATGCCGGAATCCTGTGCGCGGGCCATGGCCTCGGTGACGATGCTGTCGCGGTCGATCAGCTTCTCGCTTTCCTGGGCCGCGAGGAGGTCGCGGGCCTCGGCCACCGTGACGCGGCGCGTCCGGGTCCGCGACGGCATGATCCGCTCGAAGACGTCCTGGAGGGCCGACATTTCCTCGCTGCCGGCCATGCCGGCGATCATGCCGACCTGCGGCCGCTCCTCGATGGCGATCTCGACCTCGCGGTCTTCGAGCCGGCCGGCGCGGAGCATGTCGCGCAGGCGGTCGCGGGTCTGGGGCCGGGCCTCGTCGCCGTCGCGCGAGGCACCGGGGAGCAGGGCGTCGAGCAGCCGCTCCTCGGCCGCCGCGGCGGCAGGCTCCGCAACCGCCGCCAGCGCCTCATCGCGAACCATGTTGATGCTGATGTCCACCAGCTCGCGGATGATCGACTCCACGTCGCGACCGACGTAGCCGACCTCGGTGTACTTGCTGGCCTCGACCTTGTTGAAGGGGGCCTTGACCAGGGCGGCGATGCGGCGGGCGATCTCGGTCTTCCCGACGCCCGTCGGGCCGATCATGATGATGTTCTTCGGCGCCACCTCGTCGCGCAGGTCCGCCGGCAACTGCCGCCGGCGCCACCGGTTCCGCAGGGCGACGGCCACGCACCGCTTGGCGTCGTCCTGACCGATGATGTACTTGTCCAGCTCGTGGACGATCTGCCTCGGGGTGAGTTCGCTCACGGTGCTACAGCTCCTCGACCGTCAGGCGGTCGTTGGTATAGATGCAGATCTCGGCCGTGATGCGCAGGGCGTGCTCGACGATCTCGCGGGCGCCCAGGTCGGTGTGCCTCAACAGTGCCCTGGCCGCGGCCACGGCGTAGGGCCCGCCGCTTCCGATGCCGATGACGCCGTCCTCCGGTTCGATGATGTCGCCCGCGCCGCTGACGATGAGCGAGACGTCCTTGTCGACGACGGCCAGCAGCGACTCGAGCCGCCGGAGGACGCGGTCGGTCCGCCACTGCTTGGCGAGTTCCACGGCGGCACGCCGGACGTTGCCCGCCGAGGCCTTCAGCGTCGCCTCGAAGCGTTCGAGCAGGGCGAACGCGTCGGCCGCCGATCCGGCGAAGCCGCACATCACGTCCTCGCCCACGCGGCGGATCTTCACGGCGTTGTGCTTGGCCACCGTGTCGCCCAGGGTGACCTGGCCGTCGCCGCCGACGACGACCTTGCCGTTGCGCCGGACGCTCACGATGGTGGTTGACCGGGTCCGTTCCATGGGGGGCTCCTCGGTTCGGCACCGTCGGGGCGGCGCAGCGATACGCCGAAGGCGGATCGCCATGGTCTTCTGCCCCGGCACTTCATGGCGACCCCTGCGGTGTCGCCATGCCACCCTCCTGCGGGGACTACTCGGCGTCGTATGTCACGAGCGAGACGACTCGGTAGTCGCCGAGCCGGCTTCGGCCGTTCAGGAACTCCAGTTCAATAAGCAGCGCGATGCCGACGACGGCGCCGCCGAGCGTCTCCACGAGGCGGCATGCGGCGGCCATGGTGCCGCCCGTGGCCAGCAGGTCGTCGACCATCAGGATCCTCTGGCCGGGCCGGACGGCGTCGGTGTGAATCTCGACGGTGTCGGTGCCGTACTCCAGCTCATAGGTCTCGGACGTCGTCTCGGCGGGAAGCTTGCCCGGCTTGCGAATGGGCACGAAGCCGACGCCCAGTTCGACGGCCACGGCGGCGCCGAAGATGAATCCCCGTGACTCGACGGCGGCCACGAGATCGACGCGGTCGTCGCGGAAGGCGTCGGCCATTTGCCGCACGGCCTGGCGCAGGGCGCCGGCGTCCTGAAGCAGCGTCGTGATGTCGCGGAAGACGATGCCGGGCTTGGGGAAGTCGGGAATGCTTCGGATCAGCCTTCTCAGGGTGTGCTTGTCGCGGCCCATGCGGCGGCCCCTCCACTCGGGCAGTTGACCCGGACTGTGCCTGACAACTCCAGTTCGGGCACGAAGCGCTCTGTCAGCCAAAGCCTGAGACTCGGGCGCGGCCATGGTACGGGAAGTCTGAATCTAATTGGCGACTTCGGCTTCTGGCTGCTCTTGTTCTTCGACGTCGCCTTCCCGGCGGGAAATCGCTTCACTGATGCGCTGGAGTGCGTCGCGTTCGATCTGGCGAACGCGTTCCCGGGTCAGCCCGATCTTCTGGCCGATCTCCTTCAGGGTCATGGGATCGCGGCCGTCGAGGCCGAACCGCATTCTGAGTATCTTCGACGCCCGCTCGTCGATGCTCGAGAGCAGTTCCGTCACGATCTCGGCGCGGTGGTTGTCGAAGATGGCTTCGGCGGGGTCCTTGGTGCGGTCGTCGGCCAGGAGTTCGGAAAGCTGCATGCCTTCCTCGTCGTCGCCGTGCCTGACGGGCGACGTGAAGGCCCGGGTCACCCGGGCGACGAGGGCGGCCTTCTTCATCGGCAGGCCCATCTCCCTGGCAGCCTCCTCGGTGGTGGGCGGCCGGCCGAGTTCGCCTTCGAGCCGCTGCGCCGCGCGGCGCCACTTGCCGATCATCTCGACCATGTAGGCCGGAATCTCGATGGGCTTCGTGCTGTTCATCAGGCTCCGCTTGATCGCCTGGCGGATCCACCAACTGGCGTAGGTTGAGAAGCGGCAGCCCATGCCCGGGTCGAACTTCTCGACGGCCCGCAAGAGGCCCAGGTTCCCTTCCTCGATAAGGTCCAGGAACAGCAGGCCTCGATTGCAGTAGTTCTTGGCGATGTTCACCACCAGGCGGAGGTTGCTGCGGATCATCAGGTCACGAGCCCGCATGTCGCCCTTGCGCAGGCGACGGGCCAGCGATGTCTCCTCGTCGGGCGTCAACAGCTTGGCGCGATTGATCTCACGCAAGTAAAGCTGCAGGCCTGATTCCATACGACGAGACCCCCTCGAAGCCTGCCATCTTCAGGAACCGCACGCGGACGTGACCGGCAGTTCCCACGGCTGGGCGCTCCATCGCGGCCGATGCCATGTCTTGTCGGCACCGGCGGAGGAACATCATCACGGATAGGCGGCTGAGTCGGATGAGATGAACCCAAGCCTTGGCCCAGCACCTCGTATTAGAGCAAGGTCTGAGTGCTTTGGCAACAGCTTTTCTTGACTTTTTTTGCGCCCTAACACCGGCAAGCCCATGAGCTTAGGAAAAGGGACCTGAAAAGGCCCCTTTCCCCGCTTGACTCTGATCCGGACATCTCGTCACCGGACACACTGGCCCGGTGCACTGAAGGCCCGCGCCCGTTCCGTGCCCGGACCGGCACACCCGATGAGGGCCCCAGGGGCTACTCCGCGGTCTTCTTCTTGCGGGTCTTCCGAGGCTTCTTGGGCTTGGCACTCGGGGCCTCGGCGTCGTCGGTCGCAGGCGGAGCGTCTTCTGTCGCGGCGGTCTCCGGTTCGGGCTCCTCGGTCTCCGCAACCGCAACGTCTTCCGTTGCGGCGGTCTCCGGTTCGGACTCCTTGGACTCCGCAACCGCAACATCTTCCGTCGCGGCGGTCTCCGGT
>Ga0272441_10016159_pt1 | contig 10357 bp, 7 predicted proteins | sample SSMProp6N_FD_193582 | JGI IMG/M metagenome (GOLD analysis project Ga0272441, IMG submission 193582) | Marine sediment archaeal communities from Little Sippewissett salt marsh, Falmouth, MA, United States - SSM-Prop-6N | ecosystem: Environmental > Aquatic > Marine > Wetlands > Sediment ... | reverse complement strand
ACCTGTTTGTGCCCCGATATGACGATCGTCGCCCCGGTTATCTGTGGCGAAACAACGGCTCGAGTTTTTCCGACATCACCTCCGCCGCCGGCATCACCGGCACCGCACGCCAACGCAGCGCCTGCTGGGGCGATTACGACAACGACGGCGATCTTGATCTCTACATCACCACTGCCGAGGGCGGGAACCTGCTCTACCAGAATCAGGGCGACGGGTCGTTCCTGTCCGTGGATGAAGGGGCCGGCGCCGCCGGCAAGGGCCACGACGCCATCTTCGTCGATTATGACAACGACGGCGATCTGGACCTCGCCATCGCCCGGGAGGATACGTCCAACGTTCTGCTTCGCAACAACACCGACAACACCGACTATCTGAAGGTGCGGGTCATCGGCGCCGGCGAGGGCGGGACGAACAAGGCGGGCCTCGGCGTGCGGGTGGAGCTTTACGCCGCCGGCGGGACGACCCTGCTCGCCCGGCGCGAGGTCGGCGTCGCTCGCGGATTCGGGGGCACCGAGCCGTTGTGGGTTCACTTCGGCGGCGTGACCAACACCGACACCTACGTGGTCAAGGTCCACTTCGTGACGGCCGTGCAGACGGTGACCGTCGTGCCCCGCGACGTCTCCACGACGATCGGGCCCACCACGATCGAGCAGATGCTGACCGTCGAGGAGGAAGGGGCCTCGATGCTGCGGCTCATCCGTTGGATGGAGGTGGACCCGCTGCAACCCTGAGCGGCCCGGTCGCCCCGCCGGGCGGGGAAATGGGCCAAAGTGGACCGGCGAATTCGACGACATCCTTGTACCAGTGCCCCCTTGCCCCGAGCGTGAGACCATCGCGTGAAGACGAAACAGGTCGTTGTTGAGCTGCTTCCCGGCCGCATCGACGTCGTGGTGTACGACGGCGGCCGGCGCACCGGCTTCCACCGCCTTCCGATAACCCCGCAAAGCGATGCCGGCGAATGGGCCAAGATGGTGCGCCGCAGCGGCGCATCCCTGCGGTCCGTGGTCGAGCAGATGGGCGTGGGCGGCTGTCCCGCCACGGTGCTCTATCGCAGTCCGACCCAGGCGGTCGACTTGGCGGACTTCGCCGTGCGGTCGGCCGGGCAGGCCGTTGAGGCCGCGACGCTCAGTTGCGCCGACTCGCTTCCCTACTCGGCCCTCTCGGCGGTGTGCGAGGGGGCGATCATCGGCCGCGATGCAGGCGGCCCGACGCGACAGATGCACGTGGTGGTCGCCGCCGAGCGGGAAGACATCGCCGAGGCCATCGTGCAGATGACCGAGGAGGCGGGCCTGAAGCTCCTTTCCTCCACCCCGCTGGACGCGGCCGTCATGGCCGGCTTCATCGGCGCGGCGCTGCGGGAGAAGGCCGCCCGCCAGGGCCGGCTCTACATCGGCGAGCACACCTCATTCTTCGTCATCACCAACGCCGGTTCACTGCTCTTCAGCCGGCGCATCGACCTTGGCGTGGCCTCGCTGGCGCACAGCCTCACCCGCCCCATCTGGGTGCCCGGCCACGATGAGTCGATCGAGTTGGATGCCGCGACGGCCCGGGACATTCTGCATCGGCACGGCATACCCGATCGTGACGTGATCGTGCACGAACCGCTCGCGCTCCCCGGCGCGAAGTTGATCCCCCTTCTTCAGCCGGTCCTGCAACGCTTCATCGTGGAGCTTCGACAGTCGCTTCGATTCGGCCTGAACGAAGAGGACCGTACGGACCTGGCGATTCACGTCACCGGTCCCGGATCGGCGATCCCCGGTCTCGTCGAGATGATCGGCGAGGAACTGGGCGTCGCCGCGAGCAGTGATGCGGCCGGCGGCGATGGCCAGGCGTCCCCGTCGGGCTTCACCGCCGGTGAGCTGGCCGATGCCCTTGGTGATCAGGGGCTCCTCCGGCGGCTGAACCTCCTGCCGCGCGAGGTGGCGTGGCGACGGCGGATCGCGCGATTGCGCCGCTGGCTCTGGACCGGCGCCGCCGCGGCCCTGGTCGTGATCGGCGTGGACGGCCTGCGATACCATGCCCGCGTGGCCGATGTTCGAGTGGAAGCCGAAGCGCTGGCCTCGCGCATCTGCGATCTGGAAGCACTGCAGGCCACGGGCCGGAAGCTGCGCAGCGCCCTGGAGACGATGAACGAGCTGGAAGGGACGATCGCCGAAGAGGTCGGTGCGGCCGTGGACCACCGCGCCTGTCTGCAGGAGTTGACTCGCATCACGCCGGACACGATCCGGTTCACCGCGTTGGCCTTCCATCGCCTGTCCGGCCAGACCATGGGCACGGTGACGGGGTATGCCTTCCAGCGCGGCAGCGCAACGGCGCGGACGGACCTCGAGGCCTTTGTCCAGCGGCTGCGCGAGAGCCCGCTGTTCGAGGATGTCGTGCTCGGCAACGTGGCGGTGGGTTCCATCGGGGCCCTCAAGGGACAGCGGTTCGAGGCGACGTTCGCCGCGGTGGCCATCCCGACGGAGAAGGAGGCGAAGGAGCAGATCGCCGCGGCCGAGGGAGGATCGACCCGATGAACGGACCGCTCGATCGACAGTTGATCGCACAGATTGTCATCATCGTCGCCGTCTGCGCGGGCGGATGGATGACGTTCGTGGAGCCGAACATCGACGAGCTGCACCGGCTGGAGGCCACCATCGCCGAGGCCTCAAGCAATCCCTTGCCGATGGGTCAGGAGAGCATCGAGCAGATGGCCGACCAGTTCGCCCAGGTGCGCGACCGCTTCCGCCGCATCGAGGTCAGGAACGAGTTCGCCGGCGACTCGACCCGGATCTACGGGCTCATCATGGATCTCGCCGAGGAGCACGGCGTGACCGTGCAGCGACTGGACCCCGGTTCGGACCGGCGCTCCAACGATGAGGAGGCGTCGGTTCGCTTCACCACGCTGGACATGACCATCGAGGGCGGATACGAGCAGGTGGCGGTCTTCCTGGAAGCGGTGGAGGAACTGGACGGTTTCATTCGGCCCCTCACGCTGAGCATCACGCCCCGAGAAGAGGACGGGCGCTCCTTCGTCGAGGCCCGCTTTGCCTGTCAGGCCGTCCGCTTCACCTTGCCGCAAGAGCTGACCGCGATGGTGGGAGGGGCCGATGCCGACAGTTGAGACCAAACGGAGGCTGTCTGCCGGCGGCATGTTCATCCTGCCGCTCGTGCTGGTGAAGGTGACCGCGCTGGTGGTCGGCGGGACGGGACCGGCACAGGTGGCGGCGGCACCGGACGTCGTCGACCCGGCGCCCCTCCAGCCGGTGATGCTTGCCGAGCGCGCCTGGTCGGAAGAGCAGCGGGCCGCCGTGCGCCACATCGCCGAGCTGCTGGATGAACCCTTCGGGCCCACGCCCCTGTACTACGAGCCTCGCGGCCGGGAGTCGGTGCCGATCTTCGAGGATCCCCAATCCGATCCGGCGCCGGAGTTCATCGTGCAGGCGATCCTGTCATCCGCGGCGGGCAACACGGCGCTGATCGACGGCGAGGCCTATCGCGTGGGGGACGTGATCGGCCGGACCGAGTGGCGCATCATCGCCATCGACGGGGCGGCCCGTTCCGTCACGGTCCTGGACCCGCGGACCGATCAGACCACGACGCGCTCGGTCCAGACGCCCCGGTAGCGGCCGGTCGCCGCCCGCCGCCGGCTCACCGGCATCCTTGCGCGATCGATGACATGACGCGGCAGGCTCCGGGTCCGTGCCGGGACGGGTGGTTCGGTGCATCGTGCCGACGTGTCCCGTGTCCCCGGCTTTGCGACATTCACCGATCGGTCGTTTGTGCGACAATCGCTTCGCCGGCCGGGCGATCGCCCGGTCGTGACGGGCCGTCGAGAACCTCTTCGCGTGTGTCGGCGGAAGACCGTCTGATGGAATGGGCCGGTGCGATGATCGCAGTGGCCGTCAACGGAGGTGCCTGATGCGGACAATGCCGGCCTGGATCGTATCGTTGACGTGTTTGATCGTGACGGCGGCGGCTCAGCAGCCCGAGTCGACGGGCGAGGTTTTCGATTTCGATCAGGACCACCCCGCGGCCGGCGCGTGGGTGGGAAGCGCCACCGCCGTCGGGGGGCAGACGGCGTTCGTGGCGCTGACCGCCCGGTGGGGCGATGACGATCAGTGGTCGGTCAAGATCACGGTGCCGGCCGCCGGGCTGCTCCACACGGAGTGCGCCGAGATCCGGTCCTCCGGCTCGGAGTTCGCGTTCACCCTGCCCGGTGGGCAGGCGCGTTTCGCCGGGGTGATCTCCGATGACGGCCAGGCGCTCCGGGGAAGCATCACGAGCACAGCCGATGACGCGCCGGAGAGTGAGCCGCAGCCGTTCACCTTACGTCGGACCGTGTGGACGACCGATCTGCCCGAGCCGCTGGCGTTCTCGGGCGAGCTGAGCGCCCAGGGGATCGGCCTGCCCATGACGATCGTGCTGGCCCGGACGCCCGGCGGCAACTGGGTCGGCCACCTGGACGTGCCGATGCAGATGCTGCGCGACTTCCCCTTCATCAATGTCACCCAGAGCGAGGAGGGGACGATCACCGCCGACCTGCCCGTGCCGGGCGGCGCCGCCATCGAGGTGCGCATCGACGAGCTCGAGAAGCGGATGACCGGCCTGTTCCGACAGAGCGGGCTGGAGATGGAGATCGATTTCACCCGCGACATGAACTACAGCTACCGCGCGCTGGTTCGGCCGCAGAATCCCCAGCCGCCTCTGCCCTACGAGGAGCGCGAGATCACGGCCGCGCATCCCGGTGGCTTCAGCCTGGGCGGCACGCTGACGATCCCGAGCCGCGAGGAGTTCGGCGAGGGGCCGTTCCCCGTCGCCGTGCTTATCTCCGGCTCCGGCCAGCAGGATCGCAACGAATCCCTGCTGGGCCATCAACCGTTCCTCATCGTCGCCGACTATCTGACGCGGCACGGGATCGCGGTCATGCGCTACGACGATCGGGGGGTGGGGGCCTCGCGGGTTGATGACATGGCGCTGGTGCTGGAGGCCACCAGCGAGGATTTCGCCACCGATGCGCTGGCCGTGGTCGAGCATCTGAAGACGATCAGCGAGATCGACGGCGCGCGCATCGGCCTCATCGGTCACAGCGAAGGGGCCATCATCGCCCCCATGGTCGCGGGGATGTGCGAGGACATCGCCTTCATCGTGCTTCTGGCCGGCCCCGGCGTGGTTGGCAGCGAGGTGATCGTCAAGCAGGCCGAGCTTTTCATGCGGGTGGGCGGCGCCGACGAGGCGGATATCGAGGCCCAGGCCGTGGTCCGCCGCGAGTTGAACGAGGCCCTCGTCTCCGGCGAGGACGATGAGCGGGCCCTGGCGTTACTGCGCCGACTCATCGAGGTGCAGAAAGATGAACAGGGCGAGGCGCTCACGGAGGAGCAGATCCAGCGGGCCCTGACCGCGGCGGGCAAGATCATGCTCAACCCCTGGATGAAGTTCTTCCTGGGCTACGATCCCCTGCCCGCCCTGCTCCGGACGGACTGCCCCGTCCTGGCGCTGAACGGGATGCTCGACCTGCAGGTCTGGCACGAGCAGAACCTCGAGGTGATCGAGCGCGCGATGAAGGATGCCGGCCGCGACATCACCGCCATCCGGTACGAGGGGCTCAACCATCTTTTTCAGCCGGCCGGGACGGGCGCCTTCGCCGAATATGTCCGGATCGAGACGACGTTCGATGAGCGGGTCCTGGCGGATATCGTCAAGTGGATCGAAGCGAAGGTCGGCCCGCTGCCCTGATGAACGGTCGGGCCGGGCCGCCGGCGGCTGCCCGGTCTGTTGTCGCGGCCGGTTTGACGGCTCGCGGGCCAGCCGAACCAGCCCCGGTTGCCTACGATGAGTGACCCATGATCCCGGTGGCGGCGCCGAGCCGGCCGCCGGGAGCCGGTGGGGCCGGCAGCGTCGTCGGACCTCGCCGTTTTTCCCTTGAACCGGCTTCGCGCCATGTCAGAACGAGAGATCGATCAGCCATGACTCCCCAAGCGACCCTCGCCGCCGCCGGCACGAAACAGAACGAGATTCTCACCGCCCTGAGCCTGGACAAGCATCGCTGGATCGCGCCGCCGGAGAAGGCGGGCGACGGCTGGGCCGTCAGCGAAAACCCCACCACGGGCGAGCCCATCGCCGCCGTCAAGCAGGCCACCGCCGCCGAGTACGAAGCGGCGATGCAGCGCGCCCAGGAGCGCTTCAAGAAATGGCGCATGGTGCCCGCGCCGCAGCGAGGCGAGATCGTCCGCCAGATCGGCCTGGAGCTGCGCAAGTTCCAGGAGCCGCTGGGCGAGCTCGTTTCCCTGGAAATGGGCAAGATCCGAGCCGAGGGCATGGGCGAGGTCCAGGAGGCCGTCGACATCGCCGACTTCGCCGTCGGCCTCTCCCGCCAACTTTACGGCCTGACCATGCACTCGGAGCGACCCGGCCATCGGATGTACGAGCAGTGGCACCCGCTGGGAACCATCGGCATCATCACCGCCTTCAACTTCCCCGTCGCCGTCTGGGCGTGGAATGCGATGATCGCCGCCGTCTGCGGCGACACCATGATCTGGAAGCCCTCGCGCTCCACTCCGCTCGTCTCCATCGCCACCCACGAAATCTGCAACCGGGTCATGAAAGAGCATGGCCAGGAAGGCGTTTTCGAGCTGGTGATCGGGCGCGGCTCCGTGATCGGCGAGCTGATGAACAACGACAAGCGCATGCCGATGATCTCCGCCACCGGCTCCTGCGTGATGGGCAAGCGGATCGCCGAGGCCGTGGGCAGGCGGCTGGGCAGCACGATCCTCGAGCTGGGCGGCAACAACGCCATCATCGCCACCGAGGGCTGCGACCTCGATCTGCTGCTTCCGGCCGTTGTCTTCGGCGCGGTGGGCACGACGGGCCAGCGCTGCACGTCCACGCGACGCCTGTTCCTGCACGAATCCATCTACGATGACGTCGTCAAGCGCCTCCTCGGCGCATATAAGGGCATCATGGATCGCATGGGCGATCCGCTCGATCCCGACACGCTCATGGGCCCGATGGTCCACGCCGAGGCGGTCCAGGACATGATGAACGCCCTGGACAAGATCAAGCAGCAGGGCGGGAAGGTCATCTTCGGCGGCAAAACGATCGATCGTCCGGGCTGCTTCGTCGAGCCCACGCTCGTCGCGGCCGATCACAGCCTGCCCATGATCCAGGATGAGACGTTCGCCCCGATCCTCTACATCCTCAAGTTCCGCACGCTGGAGGAGGCGATCGAGAATCACAACGACGTCGTGCAGGGCCTGTCCAGCGCGATCTTCACCAACAACTTCCGCCACGCCGAGACGTTCCTCAGCCATCGCGGCTCCGACTGCGGCATCGCCAACGTCAACATCGGCACCTCGGGCGCCGAGATCGGCGGGGCGTTCGGCGGCGAGAAGGAAACCGGCGGCGGGCGCGAGAGCGGCTCGGACTCCTGGAAGGCCTACATGCGCCGCCAGACCTGCACCCTCAACTGGTCCACCGACCTGCCGCTCGCGCAGGGGATCAAGTTCGGATAAACGGCGAAAGGCGAAACGCCGAAAGCCGAAAGCTGAAAGCTGAAAGCCGAAACGCCGAAATGAGAATGTCACGGGCCTGCCGCGTTGTGCGGCAGGCCCGTGTTGGCTTCTCTGGGGTGATCGAGCGCGAGGCCTGGCTCAATGGGCGGCGTGGGCGGCGAGGTATTGGGCCACGCCCTCGGCGGTGGGCTTCATCGCCTCCTCGCCGGGCTTCCAGTTCGCCGGGCACACCTCACCGTGCTCCTCGTGGAATCGAAGGGCATCGAGCACACGCAGCGCCTCATCGACCGAGCGCCCCAGCGACAGATCGTTGATCACCGCGTGCCGGATGATGCCTTCCCGATCGATGAGGAACAGGCCGCGGAGGGCGACGGACTCGTCGTGCAGCACGCCGTAATCCCGGGCGATCTGCTTGTTGAGATCCGCCATGAGCGGGAAACGAACGTTGCCGATCCCGCCCGCCTCGACGGGCGTGTTTTTCCACGCCAGATGGGTGAACTGCGAGTCGATGGAAGCGCCGATGATCTGACAGTTGCGCTCCTGGAACTTCGACAGATCCCGGTCGAAGGCGATGATCTCCGACGGGCAGACGAAGGTGAAATCCAGCGGATAGAAGAAGAGAATGACGTACCGGCCGCGAAGGCTGCTGAGCGTCAGCTCCTTGAAGGTGTTGTCGGGCATGACGGCCTGGGCCGTGAAATCGGGGGCCTGCATCGTCACCTGCGCGGTCATGGATCGAATCTCCTCGTCAGAAAGCGGTGTTGAGTGAGCCCGCCAGCTTCGGTGGCAGCATCCTTGTCATCGGCGGGCAGCCGGTCAAGCCCCCGGAAGTTGGAAGGATCCGCAGGCCGGGATTCCGGCGCTGACGATCCGGGGCCGGAATTCCGGGGCCGGGGGCTGGTATTCCGGCGGCCGGGGGCCGGGGGTTGGTCGTGCATCGCGGTATGGTGCTTCCGGTAGGTAACAGCGCGGGCCGGTGGATTCTTCCCAACACGACCGAGGTCATCGCAATGCTGCCCATGATGAGAGTGCTCCCCCTTGTGATCGCCGCCGCGACAGCGCCCGCCCCCGGCGCCCCCGGCGCCCCCGGCGCCCCCGGCGCCCCCGGCGCCCCCGGCGCTTCCGGCGCTTCCGGGGGGCCCGGGGGCTTGGAGCAGGCGCTGGCGCTGCTTGATGAGATGGATGCGACCACCATCTCCGTGGACTATCAGGATGAACGGCTCGTGAACATCGTCCGCGACCTGGACGAGCGAGCGGCGATCTCGCTGAGGGCCGACTGGGATGCGCTGAGCGGGATCGGCGTGCACGAGCGCGATGAGGTCACGCTCCGTTTCGACGGGGCAGGGCTGTCGACGGTCCTCGCCGCTCTGGCGCTGCAGCTTGGCGACGAGTTCGAGCGGCCGATCGTGGAGGTTCATGCCGGGCAGATCGTGCTCACCACCCTGGGCGCGACGACCGCGATGTGCCAGACGGATGTGTACGACGTGCGCGATCTTCTCCTGGATGCCACGGTCCTTCCGGCGCTGCGCGAGGAGGTGCCGCCTGTGTCGGAGGAGGCATCGCGCGTGCCGTCGGCTGCCGATGAGGGTGCCGGGGATGCCGCCGCCGCGGAAGCATCGTCCAGTGAGGCGCCTGAGGATGAGGGCGGCAGCGGGAGCGACACGAAGAGCAGGGAGGTGGACGATTCGCCGGATGCGCCCGCCGCGGCCGGGGTTGCGGAGTTTCCGCTGCCCGAGCTCGCCCCGCCGGCCGGCCAGGCGCCGCCCCGGCCGCTCACGGCGGGCGAGGAACTGATGACGCTCATCGCCGAGCACGTCGATCCGGAGGCCTGGCTGGAGTACGGCGGCAGCCGGGCCCGTATCGGCGAGCGGGACGGTGTGGTGATCGTCACCGCGCCGGCGACCACCCATCGCAAGTTCCGCGATGTCCTGCGGCGCCTGCGCCGGGCCAACCCGTCGGCCGTGACGCTCGAGGCCGCGATCGTCGATCTGCCGCGCGAGGTCTTCGCTCGCCTCGCCAGGCGCTACGAGCTTTCCAGCGGCGCTCTGGGCCGGGCGGTCATGCTTGCCGACGAGGCCGATCTGCGCTGGCGGGCGACATCGGCCGTCGCGCTGGGCGAGAAGCTGTCGGCCGAATCCGAGCGCGAAGGCGTGGAGGTGAAGCTGGCGCTGACGCCGCGCCTCGATCGGGAAACGGGCATCCTGCGCATCGAGGTCGAGGTGCAGTCAACCGACGGGGGTGATCGCCGATCGGTCATGACCACGATCGCCCTCCCGCTCAGGCAGGGCGGAGCGGCGATCGAACTGCCCGCCGCGGCCGCGGGCGAGTCCGTCCGTCTGCTGGTCCTGATCCCGCAGCGGATGTGATGCGGGGCTGCAGGTGCAGCGTGCATGATGAACCGTTGAATAGTCCACTTAATCTCGGTGAGTCCGCCGGTAGCGTCTCCTTTCTCGCAGGGTGCCGTGGTCTGAGTCTTCGAAGGCCACGTGGCCTTCCGCTTCGCTCCCCACGACGGCACCCCCGGATCCCGCGCTGCACCTCAACTGAAGCCGCTCCAGGCCCGGTGAGTCCGGCGATCTTGTGAGGTGCGCCGCGCTCGGCTTCCCCGCAGGTTGGCTCGTCCCTCCCGGAGGTTAATTCAACTGTTCAATAACTGGTGGTCTGGAAGTCGCCCACCCCCCGGCCCCCTCCCTGGCAGGGAGGGGGAGATGGCGAAGGTCAAAAACGAACGGCCCGCCGCGGTCGGGCGGCGGGCCGGGAAGCTCTCTCAACTGGCACCGCGATCAGGAGGCGGGCTGCGCCTCCAGGTACTGCTCGACGCTGCGGATGTCGGGGATGATCTGCGGAGTGAGCCTGAGCGTGAACGT
>Ga0272441_10016158_pt1 | contig 10357 bp, 10 predicted proteins | sample SSMProp6N_FD_193582 | JGI IMG/M metagenome (GOLD analysis project Ga0272441, IMG submission 193582) | Marine sediment archaeal communities from Little Sippewissett salt marsh, Falmouth, MA, United States - SSM-Prop-6N | ecosystem: Environmental > Aquatic > Marine > Wetlands > Sediment ... | reverse complement strand
TCTTTTCGATATTGAACTTGAGCTTTTCCCGGTTCGCCTCGTCATCCACTATGGGTGTTGTGATCGGGGGTATGATCTTTCGCTTCATTTCTCTCCTCTCTTCCTGGTTAATCCTATCTGTTAGTATGCGTCCGCCCTGCGAGTTCACAATTCATATCGGGGAGCGATCCTCAGTGATCCGAGGTCTTTCGGTCATGAAGTTGATCACGGATATATCTTTTTGAGATAAAAACCATGCGCCAGTCCATCGACTTCCATACATCAGATCCGTCAGGGATATTATCTGCAATAAAAATGAAGGTCAAGGATTTATTCCCGGCTGGCGAAGCCAGGACACAGGACATGCCGTCTCAGTTACCGCTGCGGGCGGCCGACGGGGAGGGTCGGGAAGCGGTCACATTGGCATTGACAGAGGATAGGATTTTACTATATGTCCTTACTGTATGTTCTACGTATTACCAGATATTGTCACTGAGGAGGAAGTATTATGCCCCATTCAACGTACATGCGGGACAGAATCGGTTCCGCCGTTATTGTCCCCGACGAACCGGTAGTCGCCGGGTCCTACACGTCATTCGACCTTATCTACACCGCCGGATTCTTCGGTATCGACGACTCGGGAAGTATCAAGATAGTGCAGCGCTTTGCAACGGATATGGCCAAGATCCAGTTCGATGATCCGACAGCGCCCAATTATGTCTCTATCGAGGCCAGCAACAAGGCCGTCCTTTCCTACCACTGGGATGTAAAAAACAACATCCGTCCCTGGGGCAAGACGCTCTATATCAAGATCGTCAAAGGATACTTCAGGGAGGGGGATCAGATCATCGTCCGCTACGGCGACAAACGGCAGGGGTCACCGGGCGTCCGCATGCAGACCTTCTGTGAAGATACCCTTGAATACAAGGTCCTCGTCGATGCCTTCGCCACCTATGACTATGTAGAACTCCCCCAGAGTCCCACCATCAACCTGGTCCCGGGATACCCGGCACGGTGGAAGGCGGTCCTGCCCACGACACGGCGGCCGAAGGAGACCTTCCGTCTCTCCATCAAGGCCGAAGACCGGTGGGGTAATCCCAGTGACCGGACTGACGCAACGGTCTTCCTGCGACCCTCCCTCCCCGTTGCCGGACTGCCCGGACAGATTACCTTTACACCCGGTATGATGACGTCGGTCACCGAAAACCTCACCGTCGACACGGAAGGGGACCTCGTCATCGACGTTACCGATGCATCGGGGACAATCCTCACCAGTTCCAATCCCTGCCGCTTCGACAGTTCGGCCGCGCTGCTCCCCTTCTGGGCCGACATGCACGGGCAGAGCGAGGAAACGATCGGGTCGAACTCGGCACGGGATTATTTCAGTTTCGCCCGCGACAAGGCCTTTCTCGATGCCACCTGTCATCAGGGAAACGATTTTCAGATAACCAAGGAGTTCTGGCAGGAGATCAATGACCTGACCAGAGAATTCGACGATCCGGGGCGATTCGTCGCCTTTCCCGGCTATGAATGGTCGGGGAATACCGGTCTCGGTGGGGATCACAACATCATATACCTCCGGGAGGGGGAACAGATCCACCGATCATGCCATGCGCTGGTCTATGACCTCTCCGACGCCGACACCGACCGTCACACCACCAGAGAACTCTTCGAGACATTGAAGGGACGGGATGTCTTCGTCTACGCCCATGTGGGCGGCCGTTACGCCGACCTGAGCGTGGCCAAGGAGGCCGATATCCAGCCCGCCGTGGAGATACATTCCGCCTGGGGAACCTTTGAATGGCTCCTGCACGATGCCCTTTCCATGGGCATGACGGTGGGCGTCGTGACGAACAGTGACGGCCATAAGGGTCGTCCCGGCGCCAGCTACCCCGGTGCCTCCATGTTCGGCTGCTACGGCGGTCTCACCTGTTTCCTCGCCAGGGAATTGACCAGAGAGGCAATCTTTGACTGTTTGAAGCAGAGGCACCATTATGGCACCACCGGTGTCCGCATGGTGCTCGACACACGGATATCCCCCGACGTCATGATGGGAGACTGCGTCACACTGAACAGTGATACCGTCGATCTCTCCATCGCGGCGCTTTGTCCGGAGGCGATAGAGCGTATCGAGATATTCAACGGGACCGAGCGCGTGGAGACCATCAGGCCCTACCGGGCCGATGACCTGGGACGGCGCATACGGGTCATCTGGGAGGGTGCCGAATATCGCGGACGCGGACGGGAGACCATCTGGGACGGCGCGGCCGCTATCGAAGGCAACAGTTTCGAAGACACCGAGGCCATCAATTTCTGGAACCAGGAAAATCAACTGGTGCAGGGAGACCCGGCCAGTCTCTCATGGAAATCACTGACGACGGGTGGCCTGAGCGGTTTCGAGGCCCTCCTGAAAGACCCCGCGGCAGGCACAGTGAAGATAGATACCCCGCTCCTGCAGTGCAGCCTGAAGGTATCCGACATCGGCATTGACGATACCGTCTTTGACGCGGGAGGACTGGGCAGAAAGATCAAGGTCTGCAGGGTCCCCGATGACAATACCACCCGCGAGATGGCCATCACGAAGCAGGTAAAACTGAAGGCAGGCAGTGTCAATCCCCTCTATGTCAAGGTGACACTGACAGACGGCCACATGGCCTGGTCCAGCCCCATCTATATCACGGCAGAATAACACAAAAGGGGGCGCCGCCTGTGGCGGTGCCCCCATGGATCTTTCTGTCTTCGGAGTCAGGCCACTGACGAGGCAAGATCCCTATATCCCCACCCGCAGCCGGTAGGTCACCGTCACTGTTTCATCCTTCGGGACCGGTACGTCGAATCTGACGGTAAAGGCATCGACCTTTGTGTAGGGATGGCTGGTTTCGATGACCTGCCAGTTTCCAAAGAGGGGTTCGACGACACCCACCGTGATATCCTCCTCCTTGCGGTTTTTCAGCGTTATTTCCCACTCCGTTTCATAGAGCTTCGTCGAGAGCTTCTTGAAGTCCTGCTGCCGCCGCTCGGCCACGATATCGAAGGCCTCGCCCGTTTTGAGTGACACCTCTTCGTTCTTCGGTGTGTGTTCTATCCGGTCCTCGCCGATGAACTGCTGGCTTCCCCCCGCATCCCTCTTGTAGAGCCGCATGATCCCTTCGGGCAGCGGCATGCCCAGGCTGTTATCCTTTGCATTTCTGAACGTGATATAGACGGCGACGGGATTCCTGTTCTTACCCCCTCGGGCCCTGTTCGTGAAATGGGCACTCGTTCCCCGGACGAGAAATTCCTTTTTGATGCCCACGCTCGTCGCTTCGAAGAGACTTATCTGCTTGGTCTGCCGGTCCTTGATCGTCGTCTTTCTCTGAAGATCGTATATGTGGTATTCATAGAAGGCCTTTTCCTTGAACTGCGGCTGGGCCGCCGATTCCATGACCATGCCTTTCATGAGGGCATCCCTGGCCTGTGGCCGTCTCTCGGCACGGTTGACCTTTCCCGCCACCAGCTGCAGCACCGCATCGTTGTAGGTGGCACCGCTCTTGTTGTCTATGGTCACCCATGCCGAGATGTCGGTAGCTGTATCGTCTTCATTGACAATCAGGACATAATCGGCCTTCCATGATATCCCGCCCGTCAGGTATGAGACTTCGAGAACATGGGGCGCCGTGCCGCCGTTCTGATAGAGCCAGGTCAGCGTCGGCTTCGCAATGAGGTTTTCGGGCAGTTCGGGGAGCACCTTGATCCCCGGATGGCCCAGGTAGATCTCACCGCCGATACGGTAGACCTGTCCCTGGTTGTTGCTCAGGAGTTCGGCCTCCACCGTCTCTTTCCGGTCCTGATACCGGTTCCAGTCGATGATCTTGATCGCCTTTCCCACATACTTGTCGAGCAGTTTCTTCTCATTCATGAGGTCGTACTCGTAATTCTGTTCGAGAACGGCGAAGAGTTCGGGACTGTTGAGAGAGTGTATGTGAACCGTGACGGGGTTGATACGCGACGCCACATCCATGAACCGCAGTTCACCCTCACCGGCGGGGATGTCCACCCGTCGTGTCTCCTTCACGAGACCAAGATTGCTGTTGTAGACGGTGACGTCAACGCCTGTCCGGTCTCCTGCCGTGCTCTTCGCCACTGGCACCTCTCCCGGTGCCGCCGTGGCGACAAGCAGTACCATCACACATACCAGTGTTATCCTGAGTTTCATCATGTCATCCCCCTCTCACTGTGCCAGTGGTTATCAATGACTCGAATATAGCACAGTTTTCATTTCCTTCCTCACTTTTTCTTCCACTGGAAGGATCGTCCCACTGACGATGAACTTTTCAGTGACCCCCCCAACGAGAGGGCACTATTCATTTGCGTTAATCCGTCCATGTCTGCTAGATACAGGCACAGGAGGATCTAGATTGACTGAAGGAAGAGAAGGCAAACGGGCATTAAAGCGGCAGCTCCTGGAGATCATCCGTTCCGATAACTGGGAAGAGAGGCTGGACGAACTGGACGGCCTGCCGCCGGCGCAGGTAATCAATATATTCATATCATTCTTCTGTGATACCGATGAAGAGATCAAATGGCGCGTCGTTACCGCAACGGGCAGCATGGTTTCGCGCCTTGCACAAGAAGATATGGAATCGGCCCGCGTCATCATGCGCCGCCTCATGTGGACGCTGAACTGCGAATCGGGCGGTATCGGCTGGGGGGCACCCGAGGCGATGGGCGAAATCATGTATCGCAACGATGTCCTTGCCCGCGAATTTGCCCGGATTCTTGTATCCTACGCCATACCGTCCAGTGACAACTTCCTCGAACTGCCGGCGCTGCAGCGGGGGGTCCTGTGGGGACTGGGCAGGGTATCGCAGGCACACCCCGAACTGGTACAGGACGTCACCACGGCCCTCCCCTTCTATCTTTCATCCGACGAGGCGTCACTGCGGGGCCTGGGCGCCTGGCTGACGGGAGCCACGAAGGAAAGGGAACTGACCGGTGTCCTGAAGACCCTGGTCGATGACAGAGCGGACATGGACATCTACTGCGACGGGACCCTGCAGAAACGGCAGGTCAGGGACATGGCGCGTGAGGCGCTGACCATCATGGAGGCCCGATAGCTGCTCGTCCATTGTCCAGTGACAGCACAGGGCATGAACACCCTGCAACGGAACACCCCCTATGCTCAAGACCACTGGCATCCTCATCACCGGCATCACGGCAATATCCTTCGCCGCCATATTTATCAGGTTCTGCGACGATGTCCCCGCCATCATGATCGCGACCTACCGCCTGTGCATCGCGTCGGTGATCCTCCTGGCCATCGTCAGGATCAGGGGCCGTTCACTGAAGGGAATCGGCAGAAAAGATCTCTTCCTTTCGCTTCTCGGGGGCCTGTTCCTCAGTCTCCACTTCATCACCTGGATCACGTCACTGAAGTATACGTCGGTGGCGAGCAGCGTCGTCCTCGTCACCACCAATCCCATCTTCGTGGGAATCTTTTCCTGGCTCCTGCTCAGGGAAAGACAGAACATCGAGCTGATACTGGGGATCGTCCTCTGCTTTTTCGGTAGTGTGCTCATCGCCCTGGGCGACGGCGGATCGCAGGGATTTACACTGACCCACCGGGCGCTGACGGGGGACCTGCTTGCCCTCGCCGGGGCGGTCATGGCGAGTGGCTATCTCATCGTGGGGAGCAGGGTGAGAGAGCGGCTCGACATCCTGACCTACATAACCGTCGTTTTTTCCATCAGCGCCTTCTTTCTCCTCGTGACATCGATGGCGCTGGGCATCCCCTTCACAGGATACCGGGCCGGCTCCTACCTCTTCATGGTGCTCCTGGCCGTCATTCCCCAGCTCATCGGGCACACATCGCTGAACTGGGCCCTCAAACACCTCAAGGCGAGCATGGTGGCAATCACGATCCTGGGAGAGCCGATCGGGGCAACCATACTGGCATACCTCTTTTTCACCGAATCGGTGGGCGGCATGCAACTGACAGGCATGACGTTGATATTTGCCGCCATCATCATCGCGTCACGGAAGGGAAAGAAGCCTGAGCACTGACTTGCATTGCACCTATCTGGACAACGATGTCCACGGCCACAACGCTGCCCGTGAGTACGACCCCGGCATGCAGGCACGCTCAGCTTGCAAAAAATCTTCAAAGCCATTATTATGTTCACAACCAGTGGCTGTTGTCCGGTCTCCCGAGGAACATGATCCCGCACAGAGGCAGATAACAGGGCTAGCACATCACAGGGAGGATACAATGATGCATCAGTGGTCTAAAAGGTTTTTTGTCTTCGGAATATTCGCAACCTTACTTATCCTTGCAGCCCAGCCGTCCGGTGCCCAGAGCAACCCGTCGGCCGAGTCGTGCGCGGGGCTGGGAATGATCGACGTTCAGTGCTACAACTGTAACACTGGGGAGTACCTCGGTATGATCAATGTTCAAGCGGAATACGACGATTACAATAAGGACTGTTTGAGAAGTAAAAATGAAGCCCGCGGCAGGTGTGCCGGCGCCTATGGCGTGCCGGAGGACACCATAGGCATGAAATGGAAATACACCATCGGTATGACCAACTGGAAGAACTACTATCCCCGGAACAACTGTCCCTCTGCGCAATGGTGAAAGACGAGTAATCCCGAAGCGTTGCAGCAACACAAAGGGGGTAAGGTCTTGCAATGCCACAGTACATCGGTGTATATCGAAAATCCCACTTTTTGACTCCTTGTATCACAACCGGCACGCAGCCACGATGCCGGCGATTCATCGCGTGGTAACGCAGTGTCTTGGAAATACGGGCAGTGTCCCTCTTCTCCTAGCGGTAGTAGCCGGTGCCGATAACCCATCCAAAGGGTGTGAAGGGGAGGACGTATGATCTCTTGGGGACTGCTGTGGTCTCTCCCTTCCTGGGAAACCAGTACTCTACATAGCCGCCACCGGCTTGGGCCTGTGCCATGAATTCCTTGATATAGAACGTGCCCTGATGATCCCTGGCCTCGATTCGATTCTTTCCTTCCACATCTCTGCGGCCATACAAGACGACATTGACGCCGTCCGTCGTGTCGGCCCAGAAATATCCCTCAGTGCCATAGCGCAGTTCCCGCAGAAGGTCGGCACCGAGCTTCTGTGCCTGTTCGAGGGTCATATTTCCCCGTCGATGTTGGTCATAGATCGCCTGAAGCATGCTCACCGCCGTTTCGACCTCACTCTTGATCAACAGGTCCTGAGCCGCCGATCCCCCCTGCGCTGCAGCCTGCGAAGCGACAGGCAGGCAGAGAACCATTGCATACAGAACCCCCACACACACTGCCATCAATACCTTTTTCATACTTCCTCCTTCGATAGTGTTACGTTACTCACTGCATGACCCCAATATCACCGACAGGGGTGGAGCGTGGCACACGGCCTGTCAGGTGAAGGGCACGGTGCGACATGCATCACTGGAACATGCTGTCGAGATAGGCCTTTTTGGCCTCACACCTTGCAGCAAGGATGGTATCCCTGATCTCCAATGCCTTGTCCCCTCCCTTCATGATGGTCACCTTCCATGGCCTCTGCTGCAGGACGACATGCACATACATGGCATAGGTTTCGGCAAAATCGTCATACATGTTCGTGGCGGCATAGAGAGAGACGAAATCCGTTTTCAACAGGTGGTCGTAGACCTCATATATCTCTCCCGATGTCAGGGGCGCATCCTCGAATGTATAGTACTTGACGTTGCTCCTCTCGGTGAAGGTATCATCAAACCTGCTTGTGCCCTGCAATCCACCGACAAAGGTAAGCCAGGACAACCGGGTAAAGGGCCACTGCTCGGGAGGACCTCCCACGAACCAGTTCGGATGTGCCCCTTTGGCGACACCGACTATATGGCCCACTTCGTGTAACAGGATATACTGTATCGCCGCTTTTCGCGCATCCCTGCCTTCCTCTTCGATTTCCGCCTCAATGCGGTATGTCCCCTTCGTGGCGAAGGGGCTGTTTTCTCTCCAGGAAATCCATTCATTGGCCCTTTTATCCAGGGAACCGACATCCATGACGATAAATCCCCATGTATTCGTTTCGAAATCCCTGAGCAATTCCGCATACGCCGTCCCCCCCAGTTCTTCAACGAGGAAAACCGCCACGACGTGGTCATTGATATGCCCCTTCACGATGCCGGGCAGTTCCGTATATGCGTCGACGATATCCGCGGCGAAGGCGGGATCAAGCACCGGTTTTCTGGGCCTTTCGGTATATCCCTGTAATTCATTGTCTTTTCTTATATAGTCAAGAATGATGTCCGGAGCAGGCAGGATTCGATCCCTGATGTCCTTTTCTACAAGCGCCGACCAGGTGGACGCGGCCCGAGCTTTATGGTCCTTCAATTCATTGAATAAGGTCTCTTCATCGGCGGCATGAAGAGGAAACGCCCACAGCAACACCAGTGACAGTACCAGCAGATTGTGGATTTTTCTGTTCATGGTCCTCCCCTCGAGCATGCGTGCCCGTCGGAGTCCGGCGGCAGCACACGACGGCACATGGTTTTTCCGGCAGTGGGGTCAGTTCTTGAATTTTGCATTTCGCTCTGCCGCATCGAACAACCCTTAATCACAACAACCCCACAGTACTCCCTATCCCTGACCCGTCAGGAGGAGACGAACGATCGCGGGGACGATCTCCTGTGCACGTTGATCGAGCTCCTCGTCCGTGAGATTGGCAATGGGGTGCGGCACGGTCAGGAATGTATAGTGCGGAAGGCCCCAGGCCTCGGCCATGGCCTGTCCCGTCTCAATGAAACAATCGGTGACAATGGATGCCGCCGGTATGCCATGCTTCTCCAGGAGGATCCCGTCGAGCACACTGCCCGAACTGCAGGATCCTCAATCGCCAATGCCGGCGATAGCGACATCGCACTGGGCGGCAAATTCGTCGAGTACCTCCTGATCGACGGGCGATCCCGATGTCCGCTTGCTGCGCATGATGTGGCTGCGGGCCCCGTGGTCCATCTCCAGGATGGCGGCAATCTTGACCAGCAGTGTGTCCGAATTGAACTTGGTATTCTCGACGAGCCCGATCCTGAGGTCTCGAAGTGAGGGGGGTCGCGGGACAAAATCGATTGTCTGCGGCTTCACTTCAAAGGTGGGATCAAAGATCTTAAATGTTTCCATACAGTCCTCCGTGTCGTCTCCCGTTTGTTATGGCAGACGTATTTCTCTGGTCACGCTTTCCGATGCCTTCCTGGTGCCCCACCCGGGGATATATGCGGACTGCACGCCGGCCCGTCCGCCGGCCGCAACCACGACGAGATCTTCCGGCGTGGGAATCAGGGGAACCATCCGTGCCTCGTCCTCCCCGTCGATCGCACCGGGCATAACATGAATACGCTTCAGTTCTGCCTGCGATGTCATGGTGTGTTCAAAACAGAATCGCCTGATATCCTCCTTGGAATAGCCGTCGTCGGCAATGACCCGCATATGCTCGCCGGCAATGACGAGAAAATACTGGACCCCCTTCCCGACGCCGGCTGAGATGCGCATGTGGGCGCAGGCCGTCGAAAGGACACCGTCGGCGGTATTGCTCAGCTGATTGGAAAACTGATGGGGCGCCAGGGCGGCAAATACCGTCACGGTGCTCTGGTCCCGGCGGAATCCCCGTTCCACATGGACGGGCTCCCAGGGGCTTTCCGCTTCATTCTCGGCGATACAGAAGGTATACTTTCCCCCGTGACCGAGGGAACTGCGGTCGAGACGCCCCGGCAGGGTCCCGATGACGTTGCGCATCACCAGGCGTACCGCGCGCCCGATGGTGGCATTGGCCCGCCATCCATCGGCAAAGAGGTTGCCGCCGCAGTTGATCCCCAACTCGCGGGTAATGGGACCATTCACCAGGATCAAGACGGCAGAACCGCTGGTACTCGTGGCCGGGCCATGATAGTTATAGCGGGGATCACCGATGGCCTCGATGGCGGCGACGATCACCGGCATGTATTCCGGCCTGCAGCCGGCCAGTACGGCGTTGATGGCTACCTTCTCTGCCGTGACGGATACCTGACGATCGGCGATGAAGGTGATCTCCGCGTCGGGATCGAGGCCGCCTGCGTCGATCATTGCACGGACACTCGTTTCCGTGGGCGGCACGACGGGCAGACCATCGGTCCACCCCCTGGAATAGTACATCTCAATGGCAGCCGTCAGGTCGTCGGTCTCATCACGGCTCCCGTGAACGTCCCCACGTGTCATCCCCCCACCCCCTTCATTCATATATTCATACATACAATACTTACTTAGAGTATTATAGCATCCACTGGTGCCGGTCAAGTAAATTAGCACCGGGCAGGCTCTTGGCTTCCGGATCGCGAGTCTGCAGGGGGTCCATGAAGACCGGCAACCCCCCTGAGAGAACCGGCCG
>Ga0272441_10016157_pt1 | contig 10357 bp, 10 predicted proteins | sample SSMProp6N_FD_193582 | JGI IMG/M metagenome (GOLD analysis project Ga0272441, IMG submission 193582) | Marine sediment archaeal communities from Little Sippewissett salt marsh, Falmouth, MA, United States - SSM-Prop-6N | ecosystem: Environmental > Aquatic > Marine > Wetlands > Sediment ... | reverse complement strand
AAAATCTTTTTTATTTTTTCCATTTTAATAATCTCTGTGTTTAGATTTTGAAATCATTTTCTTGGCTTTTTTCATGCGTATGAATTCTTCTCTTTCCTTCTCTTCCAATACAAGTTCAATGCGATTAACAATCTCACTGTACCTTGGAATAAACACATGCTTCAGGGCATTTACGCGTTTCTGTGTTTGTTGGATATCATATGCAATTTTAAAGGCGGCTCCTTCAAGTTCAGCCAATTGTGCAATTTGTTCCACCACATCACTGAATTCATTAAAGGTTTTGTCAAGCATTACACTTGTATTAGCAAATCCGTACTCGGGTGTTACATCTTGTTCTCTTTGAAACTTGACAAGAGGTACAGTTACACCCATTATGCTTCGGTGATCAAGAACAAAATTCTCTTTTAACGAAAAAGCGAGAGCTACATTTTCCACAGACTCAGAACCCATAATGACTTTTGACTCGACCAAATGTTGAAACGCCCTAGCAAGAATCGAGTTTATTTCTTCCCTAAGCTTTTTTGCGTCATATGTAAAGTGCCTCAATTCTCTCATCAGAACGTCCCGTTTTCTTTCAAGCAACTCAAGCCCAGACTTGCTCTGCTTTAATGTCTTTTTCGTTCGAATCAAATTGATTCGCGTTGGACGGACTTCAGTAACTGGCATGAATGTTATACCTCTGCACTTCTTTTTGGGTAGTATTTTTTGAGGTATTCTGTATGAATTCTTGTTAGTTCGTCTTCAGGTAGAATTGACAGAAGCTCCCAAGCTAAGTCCAATGTTTGTTCTATTGTTCTGTTTTCTTGTTTATTTTGTTTCAAGAATTTCTGCTCAAATTGTTCTCCAAACTTCAAGTAGTCCTTGTCTCTGCTGGAAAGACTCTCTTCACCAATTATTGAAGCTAAAGAACGCATCTCGATACATTGAGCATACGCGGCATAAAGTTGACTTGCAACATCCCCGTGGTCTTCTCTTGTCTGATCTTTACCGATGCCGTCTTTCATGATCCTTGAGAGACATGTTAGGATGTTTATTGGCGGATAGATTGATTTTTGTTCTAAATCACGGTCTAAGACAATTTGTCCTTCTGTGATATACCCCGTGAGATCTGGAATTGGATGGGTTATATCATCATTGGGCATAGAAAGAATAGGCATTTGAGTTATTGAGCCACTTTTGCCCACTATACGCCCAGCTCGTTCATATATACTCGCAAGATCGCTGTACATGTACCCTGGATAACCTTTTCTGCTAGGTATCTCTTCCATCGAAGAACTAACTTCTCTTAATGCTTCACAGTAATTGGTCATATCAGTTAATATAACAAGGACGTGAGCATTCTTTTCAAATGCTAAGTATTCAGCAAGAGTTAAACCCGTCCTTGGAGTAATGAGGCGCTCGACAGTAGGATCTTCAGCAAAATTTAGGAAAAGTGCTACATTTTTTATGGCGCCTGTTTCCTCGAAGCTGCTTCGGAAGAATGTTGCTTCATCATGTTTAAGACCCATTGCGACAAAAACGATGTAAAAATCTTCTTTTTTCCCTCTAATTTGTGCTTGTCGCGCTATTTGTGCAGCAAGTTCATTGTGTGAAAGACCGGGTCCTGAAAAAATTGGAAGTTTTTGTCCGCGCACTAGGCTGCAGGTTCCGTCAATCGCTGATACACCAGTTTGGATAAAGTCTCGGGGGTACTCTCTTGCAGTGGGATTTAATGGAAGACCATTTACATCTCTAAATTCTTCTGAAAACGGTTTTGGATTTCCATCAATTGGTTCTCCAAAACTATTCATTACTCGTCCAAGCATTTCAGTTGAAACAGGGATTTCAAGAGTTTTACCGAGAAAACGGATTCGTGTTTCAGACAAAGATAAACCAGTTGTTCCTTCGAAAACTTGTACAACTGCAACTTTCTTTGATACTCTTAGAACTTTGCCTAATCGTGTTTCGCCAGCAGGCGTGATTACTTCGACTAATTCATCATATCCCACATTTTTGACGTTTTCAACAAGAATTATTGGTCCAGAAATTCGTGATACGCCTGTATACTCTAAGCCTGTGTTAACCACCACATTATGCAACTCCTTTTTCTAATTCTGAAAATTGATACTGTATCTTTTTGCTCAATTCGTCGAGAAGACCAAGTTTTTCGTTGGGTATCTCTCTCATTCGCCTAATTTCTGGCAAAACTGACAAATTGATTACCTTGAATAAGGGTACGCCTTTGTCCACAACTTGTTCTGCACGATTGTAGAATTCTAGGATCGTTGTTAACATTTTGTACTGCTTAACTGGCAGACAATAAGTATCAATGGGGTCTAAGGCGTTTTGTTGAAGGAAAACATTCCGCAAAATCTTCGCGGTTTCCAGAATAAGACGTTGCCTGTCAGGGAGAGCGTCGGGTCCTACAAGTTTAACTATCTCATTCAATTCGTCTTCTCTTTGTAAAAGGAGCAAAGCCTTATCTCTGCTTTCTCTCCACTCTTCGCTAACATTTTTTGCCCACCACTCTGTAAGGTCATTCACATATCCCGAGTAGCTTTGTATCCAATTAATTGCAGGGTAATGACGGGCATCAGCTAAATCTTTGTCTAAAGCCCAAAAAACACTGGTAAAACGTTTTGTGTGCTGAGTTACGGGTTCCGAAAAGTCTCCACCAGGGGGCGAGACAGCTCCAATTGCACAAATCGAACCAGTTCGGTCATCTGAACCTAGCGTTTTGACAATCCCAGTTCGTTCATAAAACTCTGCTAACCGTGTTGGAAGGTATGATGGAAATCCTTCTTCAGCAGGCATTTCTTCAAGCCTTCCAGAGACTTCTCTTAATGCTTCAGCCCAGCGGCTTGTTGAATCAGCCATTAAAGCTACAGCATATCCCATGTCTCGATAGTATTCGCCAATCATGATTCCCGTGTATATGCTTGCTTCTCTTGCAGAAACGGGCATATTACTCGTATTTGCTATCAGTATTGTTCTTTCCATTATTGGTCTTCCAGTTCTAGGGTCAGTTAACTTTGGAAAACTTGTTAGAACATCAACCATTTCGTTTCCTCGCTCGCCACAACCGATGTAGATGATTATGTCTGCATCAGACCATTTTGCTAGTTGATGTTGGGTTACAGTCTTCCCAGTTCCGAAGCCTCCAGGAATTGTTGCTGTTCCCCCTTTAGCTATCGGAAAGAAACTATCGATTATCCTCTGACCTGTGATCAGAGGCGTTTTTGGTAAAAGTCTCTGCTTATGTGGTCGAGGTTTTCTGATAGGCCACTTTTGGGACATTTGTAATTCAATTCGGTGTCCATCAGAGTCCAGTGTTGCTATTGTGTCTTTTATCGTGTATTCTCCTTTTTCAGCAATCTCAACAACTTTTCCTTGAATGTTTGGTGGAACAAGTATTCTGTGCTCAATTAACTTAGATTCCTGAACTGTTCCAAGTATGTCCCCGCTAATTACGTTCTTTCCAACATCAACTTTTGGGTTGAATTGCCACATCTTATTTTTTTGAAGAGCGGCGGTTTTTGTTCCTCTCTTAATAAAGGGACCTGTTTCTTCTTTTATAACTTCTAAGGGCCTTTGAATTCCGTCATATATGTTTCCAATTAGTCCTGGGCCTAATTCTGCTGAGAGGGGTTCACCAGTTCCAAAAACGTTTTCTTTTGGTTTAAGTCCACTGGTGTTTTCATAAACCTGAATAGTGGCTACGTCACCCTCTAAGCGGATTATCTCACCAATAAGACGATCTTTACCGACCTCAACCATTTCATGCATTTCAGCTTTTGACATTCCATCCGCTTCGATAACTGGACCAGCTACTTGAATGACCGAACCTTTTACTTGAATTGTTTAAGCCTCCCCTTAGAACAACATTTTCGCAATTTTGATTCGAAGAGTGGGTCTGAGCACGTGTAAACGTTTTTCAAAGGTGTTATCATGGGACAACTTTCCATCTGTAGTTTTGACTACACAGCCTCCAAGACAGTTTACGGGTTCATTAGCCCGTGTCAAGTTTTTTTCCAACTTTTTAGACAATTCGTCAAACATCCTATTTTTAAGCAGTTTTTGATCTTTCGAATTCACGTATACAACCACTTTGTCAGAATCAATTTTTTTGGCAGCTTCTTCGATGAGTGCCAAGAGACAAGGGGGGTAACTATCGGTTTCAACAAACTGCTTCAAACGAGTGAGCACTTTATCAAAGACGTCATTAATGTAGTTCTCTTTTACTTGAAGTAGTCTGTTTCTAATTACAATTTGCACTAAAGACTGCATTTTCTTTTGCTCTAACTCCGATTTCTTTTTCGCATCAGTTAATAGGCTAGAACGCTTGCTTTCAGCTTCCGTTTTTGCATCACTCAAAATTTCTGCAGCTTTTGTTTCGGCATCTCGAATGATTTTTTGTGATTCTTTCTTAACGTCATCCAAAATTTCATTTGCTATAGATGCTAACCCTTCTGCTATACTTGCCATATATTACACCTCTATACTTTAATTCCTATAGCCTTCCCTACTATCCTAGACATGTCAATCGCACCAGACGGTCCAGATCTCCCTGGGAGTTCAATAATCAAAGGTGCTATTCGGTTTAACCGTAATTCGTCAATGGTTTCTCGCAGGTCAGTAGAAAAGTCTTCACTGATAATTACAATAGCGACATCGATAGTTTCAACTGTTTTAACTAAAGTGCGTCGGGCTTCATCAGCTGTAGCAACTTCAACGCCAGTTATGCCAACTAATTGAAAGCCGGTGACCATATCGCGGTCGCCTATAACAAATGCATGCAATTTAAGTTTCCTGAACAATGTTTAAATTCTGTGAGGTTAATCAAGGTTTTGCTGGCATCGCTTTGCGTCCTGAAAGAATGACTGAAACCTCAATAATGTGCCTAAAAAAGGATTTAAATCGCACATTAGAAGCTTTAGAGGATTTTGGTAGTTTTCACATAGAAAAAATAGAGGGAGAATCTGAAACAACAGAATACGGACAGCTAACCCGAAGAAGCGAAGAAACACTAAGAAAACTTGACACAATAATCACGCAACTTAAAATCGAAAAAACTGGACTCTTAGACATTTTCAAAGCAGAAAAAATAACAAAAACTGAAATTACTGCTGAAAACTGGCGACAGCTTCAAGATAATGTAGAAAACGAAGTCTCGAAATTAGAAAGTAATGTAGCTGCCCACACAACTTCAATTAAAACTATTGATGAAGAAACATCCAATCTTAATCAGCTTCATCGCATGCTGACAATACTTGACCGCTTCAACATAAATTTGGAAGCATTAGAAGAAATGCAGTTTGTTCATGTAGCAGTTGCAACTGTCCAATCAAAGGACGTACGCGAACTTGGAACAGCACTATCAACATATCCAAGAATATTTCGTCATCGTCCAATAACTAAAAGTCAAGAGTTCGTATTTCTTGCAACAAGTACCAAACACAAAGATGAAATAGAGAATATCCTGAAAAGTCATCATGCCCAAAGTTTTCAGCTTCCCGGAGGTATACCAAAAAGTCCAGCTAGTGCATTAGAAAGAGTTAACGCTCGAATAAAAGAGCTCGTGCAGAACAAAACAGTAGTTTTTGACTCTCTTGAAAAGCTTGCAGAGGAAAATGAACAGCGCCTTCTCGCACTAAGAGAAACTGCACAAAACATCTCAAACATATTGAATACCAAAAAGAAGTCTTTGGAAACAAAACACCTAGCAACAGTAAAAGGCTACATTCCCAAAACAGAGTTTGAAAAACTCGAAAGAAAAATTGATGACAAGTTGGACCAAAAAATACTTGTAAAAGAAGAGGTCACGGAGTCTGAAAATCCGCCAACGAAAATACAAAATCATTCGTTCATAAAACCTTTTGAGACCATAACAAAACTTTATGGTATCCCACACTACGACGAAATAGACCCCACACCGTTAATCGCCATAACATTCCCTTTGTTATTTGGTTTCATGTTCGGCGACGCAGGACATGGAATAATTCTGCTTACTGTCGGATTAGCATTGGGGTTACTAATTAAGAAAAATGAAGGAATCCGCAGTTTTTCAGGTATTCTTGCAGCCTGCGGTATAGGAGCAATTTTTGCGGGCTTACTTTTCGGAGAATTCTTTGGTAAACACCTGTTTGCACCGTTATGGTTTGACCCTTTTGAAGATGTCACAGGGTTTTTGATATTCACTCTTGTTGTCGGTACACTACAAATAATGAGCGGGTTTGTTTTAGAACTCGTCAACTTTGTATTAAAAGGAGAGCTGGTTGATGCCGTAGCAACGACGCTTCCTAAAATCCTATTTTACATAGGGGGAATATACTTGATTGCAGTTTATCAACTAAGTTTTGATCGTTGGCTTCAAGGACCAATTTTATTCCCGCTAATTCCATTTATTTTTCTGATTTTTGGAAAAGGAGCAATAATAAAAACTTTAACGGCGTTGGGTCACCCACCTAAAAAGACTGGCAGTCACAGTTCCCTTATTGAAAGAGTTTTTGAAAGTGGCGATTTAGTCACGCGACTTCTTAGCAACACAATGTCTTATGCCCGAATTTTGGCTCTATTGATGGCTCATTGGGCCTTGCTTCTTGTGACATACACAATTTCGGACATGGTTTTACAAATACCAACTTTAGGCATAGTTTTAGGGGCAATAATAATCGTGGGAGGAAACATATTTGTGATGGCTTTCGAGGGGTTAATTGTCTTTATTCACACTCTTAGGCTTCATTTTTACGAATGGTTTAGCAAATTCTATCAGGGCACAGGAGTTGTTTTCAATCCTTTCAAGCAAAGCTACCGATATACAAAACTCATATTCAAAAAGTAAACAGACTAGGTTCTAAAAAAGCAGCCAACTCAAGATGTCAGCCTTTTTCCTACCGTATTCTATTCCTAAACTTATCGCATTAAGATTACGTAATTCGTTTTCCTTTTTTACAATAAAAGCTATTGGTGACTCAATATTAAATGGGTCACCGATGTTGGTCTTTTGTACATGCTGAAATACGTCACGTTTGAATGCTTTCTCAGCCCCAGAAAGTGTTTCTTCAGGTGTTTCAGCTTTTGCAAATAATCTTTTGTAATAACCTTGCTTAACGATGTTAAAAGCAGATTCAAAATCTTTTGCCATCAACATCGATTCGATTGTTTGTTCGGGAACGTTGTAAACGTTACGTGAAAGTGCCATTCTTATCCAGTGAGTATCATAACCTAAAAGTTTGGCTCGAAGAATGGTTAGAATATTAAGACGGTCATTTTCCCTGCTCACATAAAAGGAGGCGAGTTCCTGCTCAGTTTTAGGTAAGTCTTCAAGTGATTTTCCAAGTTTTTCATAAAACAATCGATCAAGAAGAACATCAAAATATTTTGTTGAACCTGTTTCTTCATATTTTTGGAGACCAGTAATCAACGAAGGTCCATAATCGGTAGTTTGTAAAACGTCTACAACAGATTTCACTTGAAGGGCAATAACGGCTTTCAGAATAATTTCTTGTCGTTTCAGAAATTTTTCCACGGGTAAGTAGAGTTTACGTGTTATTTCATCACTGGGCAAACCGATGCTAACTGCTCGTAAAATAGTTGTGATGTTTTCTTGTTCAAATTTTAGCAGATAGGTTTTGAGGAATTCCGAAACAAAGTCAGGAGTGTTTTGCACCATTTTAATGCAGACGTCAATGAAGCTCTCCCGAAAAGCTCTTTCAAAATCGTTTGCTTTGTAAGGGGGGGTCATTTGTCCAAGCTTTTTTCCGTAAACAGTCTGTCCTAATTCAGAAGCAAATTCAGTTAACGTTTTACAATCTACCAATCGTTCTAGCTTTTGTTTACTAAGTAAATGGCTCTTTTCAACACCAATCTTGACTAAAACACTGGAGTATAGCTGTTCTTTGTTCAAACTTCGATTTTCCCCAATACTACATTAAAAACGGTGTCTACAGTTTTGTCAAAATTTTTTTCTACTCTTGCTTTCAATTCTTTGATCGTTTTCTCATTTTTTTCTAGAGCAATATCCCGTTCCTTTGCAGCTTCTTTCAACTGCGTATTTACTAGTTCCTTTGCTTCTGCTTCAGAATGCTTTTTTGATATTGAAAGCAGTTTTTTAGCATCCGTCTTGGCAACAGCTAGTAACTCTTGGGATTTTTTCATGGTTTCCGAGTTAATCTGCTCTGCTTTGCTTTCGATTTCCTTTAACTCTTCCCAAATTCTTTCCATAGCACTTCAAGGTTATAATCGAAATATGGCTTCTAAAGTTTTCCATTTTTTTAAAAAAAGTTCTTGATGGATAGATTGTGGGGGATGTCTCCCTATTCTTCCGCTACGCCCATCTTGTTTGGAGTTAAATTGAGTGCGCAAATCAATATTTTTTCTGGAAAAGTTTGAGACAGCAGAAACGGGCCAATTCTATGGTTCTTTGAGGGGTTTCCAGAATTGTTGGTAGCCAATTATGAATAAAATTAGTGTTGTGGAAATTGTGTAAGAAATAAGCGTCCATGAAGCCAGTAAGGCGAGAGCCATGAACGCCAGCAAGAAGGGTACAAAAAGTCCTATGTTCATGCGCGCGCAGGGGCGTTAAAGGTAGAGCAATAGTAGAAAAACCTGAAGATTCAGTAATTGAATTTATTTGCACTTGTTGGAAAACTCCATACGCTACTTTAAGATATATAGGAAATATTCCAAAAACTATCATGATATTTTTTGATAAAAAGGAATTATTTGTTTTTGAAAAAAATCAACCAGATTTAACTGAACCCTCCGCACTATTGTCAAACAATTCAAGCTTCATTTCTTTAGCTAACGATTACTTCAACATGTTATGGAGGAATCTTGAAGAAGAAAACCCAAGGGTCAATTCTTCTATTTGAATATAACACTATTACAATTGAAAACTTCTTTTCATTATTGGTAACTTCCTAAAATATTCCTTCAACATACTGTTCTTGCATCTATTTTTTAGTCATGTAAAATACTGTTTTCAACAATCTTATGCTATTAGGATACCAATATGGAAAACAGAGCAAAAAAGACAAAGAAATTAGCCAATCAGTTTTGAAAAAAGAATTTCGGGCGTTGACCTCAGGAAGCTGGAAGCCACGCTTTCGAATATAACAAGCAGGTTTCTATTTCAGGGGCACATACATTGATGATCTGGATGCGCCGATACCTGGAGAACCGTGCCTCACTGGCTTGTTTGTGATGGCGAACTCTCCCAAGTAGCTGCCAATCATTTCTGGCACAATGTCCACTGGCGTGAACTCTTTTCCGTTGTGAATTAGAATAGTGGCACCCACCATCTCTGGGAGGACTATCATGTCGCGGGAATGGGTTTTGGCTGATGCCTTTTCGCCCTCTTTCTGATTTTTCTTGGCAATTCTGATGTTCTCTAAGAGTGATCTCTGTGCAGGATTGAGTCCTCGCTGTAGGCTTCGGCGTTGCCGCGACGGAAGTAACTTTATGAACTCGTCCATAGACATGCCTTGCAGTTCCTCGATTGAATGTCCGCGGTAATTGAATTCTTTTTTCGGCATTTTGTGTTCACTTATCCCCTCTTTTGTATCTGGATTTATTAAACATTTCTAACGCTAATCAATTAAATGTTACAACGAAATCAGGATTTATGCTCCCTTCTAGACTTGTCTTCGTTTAACTCTGCTGCCTGGGCTTCTTGCAGCGATTAAACCAACTTTTCTGCCTGGAGGAGCATTCCTTGAAACTGTTGTACATTTACGTCCACCCTTTCTGCCGCTACCGAAGGGATGACAAGCAGCTATCATAGCTCTAGCAGAAGTGCGAGGATAAAGATGTCCCTTAGCTTTCATTAGATGAAACTTGGTGCCAGCCTTTAGGAAAGGTTTCTCTGTTCGTCCAGCTCCTGAGATTACACCAATTGTTGCTCGGCAATGATCGTTCACGTATTTGGTTTTTTTGGATGGAAGCTTCACAAGGGTTCCTTCAGGTGTATGCCCCACGACAGTTGCGTATGCTCCAGAGGAACGAACCATTTTGCCACCGTCTCCAGGAGATAACTCAATGTTACAGACCATGGTGCCTTCAGGTATCTTACCCAAAGGAAGAACATTTCCGATATCCACTACAGCTTCCTCACCGACCTGAGTAGGCTGACCCTCATAGACGCCCTCGGGAACTACAGAATAATAGGTTTCTCCAGTTTCAAGCTTCACGGCAACCATGGGTGAGCCTCTTCCAGGATCATGGACTATGCCCTTGACTTCTCCGTTGATGACCCCTTCCTGTTGTGTAGCGGACATTGAAGGATACTGAACTGGGGCTACCCTCTTATGAGATGATGCCCTGAAAGTTGATGTTCCTCTTCCGCGTCTTTGAACTCGAATACGTTTACCCAATTGTT
>Ga0272441_10016156_pt1 | contig 10358 bp, 9 predicted proteins | sample SSMProp6N_FD_193582 | JGI IMG/M metagenome (GOLD analysis project Ga0272441, IMG submission 193582) | Marine sediment archaeal communities from Little Sippewissett salt marsh, Falmouth, MA, United States - SSM-Prop-6N | ecosystem: Environmental > Aquatic > Marine > Wetlands > Sediment ... | reverse complement strand
GCGGAAGTGATTATTTTGTAGTAAAGAGTTTTGTTGATGCGGTAATTAATGATAAGCCCAGCCCCATTGATGTATATACAGCTATGGATATGACGCTTCCCGGGATTCTCGGGTACCGGTCCGCGGTAGAAGGAAATATTCCTCTTGAAGTGCCGGACTTCCGGAAAGAGGGGGTCAGGAAAAAATATGAAAATGATGTTTGGTCTCCTGATCCTGATGACCGGACTGTACCGGGGCAGCCGTTCCCCTCTGTACTTGGAGATATAGAAATACCGGATTCTATTTATAAAATGGTTGATAAAATAAGGGAAGAGGGAAAAGTAACGCCTGAAGAAGCCAGACAATTATATGAATAGCTGTATTTATCGATAAACCGCGAAATCAGCAGTGGAAGGTTTTTTATTTTTAACCTCCACTGCATTTTTGAATTTGTCCTCGGGGGTTTGAGTGAGAGCTTTCACTGTCATATCCTTAACATTAAGTTTAAACCCCCAAAAAATCAGGAGACTATAATTTATATAACCGCTGTTTGTGACAGACTGATTTTAAGCTGTGTCGTCTTTTTTCTTGCCTGCAATTTTTTTCAATTTGGGAATTCTGCGGATATCGAAATTAAATTCTTTTTTAAAAAGGGATTTTACTTCAGTGTAGTTGATATGCAGTTCTGATATAAGCAGGTTTACCGTTGAAAGGAAATATTTTCGTTTTACCCGTGTTTTTGTATAACCGTTTATTCTGCACATAATAATGAAGATAAACAGACCGGTTACTGCTGCTGTCAGAGCCGTAATAAGCGGCGGATTCGGAACACCGCCGATTATTGATGTGATTATTTTTTTCGTATAGAAAATACAGAATACAGCTATTATAAAAAGAACAGCAACTGAAAACATCATACCCCAGAATCTATCTCTGAAAAGGAGATTCTCTATGTCCTTTTTTGTCTTCAGAGAGAATGTTTTAACTGCTGAAAGAAGAAGAGAGGAGGTGTCTACTTCAAATTGATCTTCATCATGTTCTTTCCTGTTTTCAGCTATTTTTTTTGGGATGGCTAATTTTTCAAGTATTTCCATACTGTCTTTAAAGAGTTCAAGAATGTCCCTTTTCTCATCAGATTCCAGGGAATTACTTTTATGTATCCTCTCGTAGTAGTCTTTTGTCAGATTCCGAATTGAAACTGCTTTATAGATGCTTACGCATTTCAGCATTCCCGCGAAAATTTGTTTCCTGAATTCCTTGGGAAATATTTCCCGGGTGTTCTCCGGGGGAACCAGTATCTGAAGAAGGATAGTAAAAATCATTCCTGAATCCAGGGAATAAAAATCCTTCCTGATAAAAAAATCTTCATATTCCTTAATATAATTTTCAATATCAAACTTTATGATAAGGCTGGATTCCCGGGGGAGGTTTACTGCTAAATCTTTTTCATATTCAATATGTTCCTGAATCTTCATGGCCTGCTGATGGATAAAGAGCTGAACATCTGTAACAGGGTCCTTTTTTGATTCTTCTCCCTCGAAATGTTTTTCTTCGTCTTTGCCGCTGAAAATATATTTCAGGGAATTAATAAATTTACCCATACAGTTACCTTTTTCTATACTTCGTTTTACTTGATTATACTATCCGGATACTGATTGATACAAGAATAACTTCGGTTTTTTCTTCTGAAACGAAAGTTGCATATTCCCTGTCAAATTCCCATAAATCGGGTTTTTTCGGACTGAAAATTAACCTGGCACGCTTTCTGCATTTATACATGCCCTCCCCAGGGAGGAGTACAATGCAGGGAGCAGAAAATGAAATTTAAAACCATCATTATTCTCATTGTTGCCGGGTGTATATTATTGACGGCATCAGGGTGCGCGACGATTATAAAAGGTTCCGATCAGGAAATCGGGATTTCCAGCACTCCTGAAAAGGCGGAATTGAGGGTTCTCGACAGAAATAACATGGAGATATTCAGTTCCAAAACACCGGCAAGTGTTACGCTGGACCGGGGAGACGGATTTTTTCAGAAAGCCCGTTATACGGTAGAAATAACAAAGCCCGGGTATGAAACTAAATCAATACAGCTGACAGGAAAATTAAACGGCGGCTGGTACCTGGCAGGGAATTTGATTTTTGGAGGCTGGATCGGCTGGCTTATTGTAGATCCGCTTTCCGGAGCGATGTGGAAGCTGGAACCGGATATTGTGAATGTGCGTCTTGACCAGGAAGAAACAGCCTTTCTGAGAAGCGGCGGAGAGGGCATTCATGTGGTTCTGCTGGAAGAGATAGGTGAGGATTCTTTAAAACGTCTGAATGCGGAAAGAATTAACTGAATTATAAAAGCTCCCGCAATTAACGCCTGCTGTGAAGCATACATAAATTGCGGGAGCTGGTTTTTTATCAGAAATATCAGTTCACCTCTTGGGAAACTTTCTCCCCGGCCTTTTTCTGAGTTAGAAGGGACGCAATAATCAGTGCAAGAAAGCTCAGGGGAATAGAGATAATCCCGGGATTACTCAGGGGGAAAGGTGCTTTTTCCGGCGCAAGGCCGTACCGTATGAACATGTCAGGTGAAAGCATAATAATGCCCAGAGCTGAGACAATACCGGTTATAATTGAAGCGATTATCCCCTGGGCTGTTGTCCGTTTCCAGAACAGGAGCATAAGAATAGAGGGAAGATTCGCTGAAGCGGCAACGGCAAAGGCCCATCCTACCAGATATGCCACATTCATTCCCTTAAACAGGATTCCCAAAAGTATGGCGATAAGTCCTACCGCAACAGCGGCGATCTTTCCAGCTAAGACTTTTTTCCTGTCATCAAGTTTTGTGCCGAGGAAATTTGAAATGAAGTCATGGGCAACTGCACCGGAGGAAGCGACGATCAGCCCGCTTACAGTACCCAGTACTGTTGCAAAGGCTATGGCTGATATTACGGCAAACAGGACCGGGCCGAAGTACCGGGCCAGAAGGGGCGCCGCCATATTGCTGCTCTCAACATCAATAACTCCGTTTATCATTGCGCCGAGGCCGAGATACAAGGTGAGAATATAAAAGAATCCGATTGTGGTTATAGCCACGATGGTTGATTTCCTGGCAGCCCCGGGTGTGGGCACTGTATAGTACCGGATAAGAATGTGGGGAAGAGCGGCTGTGCCGAAGAATAGGGCGAGCATAAGAGATACAAAATTTAATTTGGAAATGGGCGTTGATCCTTCATCAACCTTAAACTTAAGTCCCGGGCGAAGCACCTTGCTCCCCGGAGTTTCTTCCTGATACCAGAGCTGAATTTTTTCCCCTTCGTGTTCAAAAATCAAGCTGGGAAACCGCACGACTGTACTGTCCTCAAGGGTGGAGAGAAAACGGAACGGCCCTAAGGGGCCTGTTTCATCAACAGATATTTCATCCTGAATAATTTCACTTACATGTCCGACAGAATAGAAACGTTCCTCTTCCTTCGGAGCCCCGTTGTAAAGCTGATTTCCTTCCGCATCTTCCGTAATGGAAAGGGTTTCAAAAAGAACTTCTTTTCCTCTTACGGTTTTGAGTTCCCACCATGTGCGGGTTCCTTCATTCTCGGCTTCAACAAATGTACGGCCGTTATCTGTATGCTCTCCGGTAATGGTGTATCCTGATGCTTCAGCTTCAGATGCTGTCATGGTGATAAACTGATGATAATCTTCAGAAGGATTTTTCGTAATGCCTTTGTTCAGCACAAGTACTACCACTACGAATGAAAAGATGACCAGAAGGGTGCCTTTCAGGAACTGCACATAAGTTGTGGATTTCATACCTGCGGTGGATACTATAAAGATGACAATCCCGCCGACTATTACCACGCCTACCCAGTGGGGCAGTCCCAGCAGGGGGGTAACCAGAGCGCCGGCTCCCACCATCTGGGGGATAAGGTAAAAAAGTGAAACGATCAGGGTGCTGATCCCTGCCATGAGCTGGATTCCCTTGGAATTGAATTTTGAGTCCAGGGCATCGGTAAAGGTGTATTTCCCCAGCCGTTTAAAAGGTTCGGCAATGACAAACATCGCTACAATCCACCCTGCGAGGTACCCGATGGAATAGAGGAATCCGTCGAACCCTGCAATGGCTATCATTCCGCAGATACCGAGAAAAGAAGCTGCGGAGAGATAATCCCCTGCAAAGGCGATTCCGTTTACTGCCCAGGGAATTGTTCCCCCGGCAGCGAAATATCCTTTTGACGATTTTGTCCGTTTGGCAAAATAAAAAGAGATTCCGAGTACAGCCGCAACAAAAACAAAGAAGATGATTACAGCAAGAGGCGAAGCGGAATAAATCATAGGTTGCTCTCCTCGTATTGCCGCTCTTTCCTGGAACATACGGCGTTGTAAATAAGACCCATGATAATGGCAAGGATTATAAGCAGAAATCCGTAGAAAATTGCCAGATTCAAGCCGAAAAGCACATTGATCTTCATACTCTGAGGCAGAATAGTGTTGATCGCAACAAAAACTCCGTACACTGCCGCATAAATGAAAAACAGGATAATGCCGATCCGCGTTTTAAATTTGATAACATCGGCCCCTTCATTGAAGGGGGTTGAAGAACTGTGGTCCATAATAATCCCCTGTTAATAGTTTTAACCACTATGCCATTGTTTCAGGAAATGTCAAGAGGTATATTTTTTTCGGGCCTGTTTACTGAAGGGCATTGCCGAGAAAGGAAAAACCAAGGGAGGATTGAAAAGAGGTTATTGCAGAAAGGATATTTTTCAGATTCTGCTGTTCCAGCTCCGTCAAATTTTCAAGAACCAGCATGTCGTTTATTCTCCGCAGTTCAGAATGGGCTTTTACCTGGTTCTGAAATCTGAGGTTCCAGAGGGAATCAAAGCAGAAAATCATTTCCTTCATTGTTTTCTCAGGCATTTTACCGAGGCCATGTACCTGTTTAAGGCGCTCCACAGTGCCCGGAGCGGTTATGCGGTTATGAACCGCATGGACCCGTGCCGCGATTTCCAGGGGTTTCAGTAAAGTTTTTATATTGATTGATTTTTCACCGTCGAGTTTTTCACCTTTTATTCTGCCGAAAATGTCCCTAGGGGTTTTATACGAAAGGGCGTCCTGTACAAAATGGATGAAAAAGGGCGGATTCCTGCTGATCATTTCAAGAATTTTTTCCTGAAGCTGTCCTGCCAGAGATTCCTCTCCGAAGGCGCACCGGAAATCGAAAAATACATTCATACCGATAAGGGACTCTGAATCAGGTCGGGTTATCCACCGGGAGAACTGGCTCAGCCATTCGTCATATGAGAGGCACCACTTGGGATTGGAAGCCATTATTCCTCCCGGGCAGTATCTGAATCCGGCTTGATTGAGTTTTGAGCATACTGCCTCTGCCAAATTCAGAAAATACCTGCGGAATATTTCGGTGTCCGGCCCGGGAGCTGCGTTAAATACTATGGCGTTGTCCTGGTCTGAGAAGATCGTCATTTCATGCCTGGCATTGCTGCCAAGAGATAGAAAGGCGAAAGGGACAGGGGGAGCGCCGAGTTCCCGGATGGAGAGTTCCATACACCGGGTGACAGCGGCATCATAGGCTCCGCCGATTAAATTCCTGAGAATATCAGATTTTACCCCCTGCCTTAGCAGGGTGTCTAAAATGGAAGGAAGACGTTTCAGAGTCTGGATAACATGTCCCAGGGTGCTGCTGCTTTCGATCTCTTCCCGGAGAAGCGGCATCTCTCTGCAGTCGAATTCTCCCTGACCTCCTTCCCTTGTTATCTGGCGGAAGGAGATAACATGGCCGTTTTTCTCGGAAAAGAAAATCCTGCTGGTTGTAATTATCACGTCAAGTATTCTTCCCTGCTTTGTCCGCACCTGGGCTTCGAACTCCGCTGAATCAGCCTCTTCCTTAATAAGTGCCTGAAGATGTTCGAATCCGAAACTGTTCACCGGACTTCCATCATCAAGAAGCCCCCAAACCTCCATGCCGGCGATCTCGTCTTCCCTGTAGTCAAGCATTCTCTGGAGCACATGATTTGAATAGACGATCTCGCCCCCTACCTCCAGGATGTACCCTTCTTTGGATGCTTCAACAAGGGCCCGGTACCGGTCCTTCGCCTCCTGCATCCCTTCCTCTGCCCGCCGGCGTTTCTCTTCGATTCTTCTGCTCTGAAGCACGATATAGAGAAGAAGGATAATCAGAGCGCAGGAAATCACACTGAAAATGATGATGAGGTTCCTGGACAATGCCCTGGTTTCTTCATCAATATCATGAATATATATCCCTGTTCCTATAATCCATCCCCACTCCGGGATCCCTTTTACGTAGGAAAGTTTCAATGCCGTACGTGTTGGATCGTCCTTCCACTGCCACAGATACTGGAGATATCCTTCATTGTTCTCTTCCACAAGTTTTACGAATTCGACGAACAGGTTCTTTCCGCTTTTATCTTCCTTGTCCCGGTAATCAGTTAAATCGCTTCCGATAAGTTCCGGCCGGAAGGGGTGCATAATCATTCTTGGATACATGTCGGTGATCCAGAAATATTCTTTACCGGTCTCTCCGTACCGTACCTGCTCTATTTCCGCTATTGCCTGGGCCCTGGCTTCCTCCGGAGAGAGGCTGCCGGTCTTTTCCTGATCTATAAAATAATGGATCACGCTGGCTGCTTCATTGGTAAGCTCGTGGATCATCTCTTTTTTCCCTTCCAGGAGGTTGCTGCGGAAGTAGGGGAGTATGATGATGAATACTGATGTGATGAACAGCACGATCGCCGCCAGGGTGGGGAAGACAATCCTCAGCCTGAATCCCCTGCTCTGTCTGGGGGGGCTGCCGTGAAAGTATTCGGCAAGTTCGGCTTTGCTGAGGATTTGCTCCTGCTCATTTCCCTTGGTCTGTTCGTGATATTTTGTCTGAAAGGTGCCGTTGGAAAAATCTTCTTTGCAGGGGATATATCCGCTGTAATCATCCTTTATATGGGTTTCGAATACCGACCGGATCTGCTCCTTTGTATACTTTCCTTCAAACTCCCGGTATGCTTCTTCCAGGGCTTCTCTGCAGTGCCTGAAGGTGCGGTGATTGTAGGGATTGTACAGGTCTTTTCTTCCGGTCCGGAGGTAGTGGCTGAATCCATCATTATCGAAGAGCCCGTCGATCCAGGAGTGGATGTCTTCGGCTGAGATTCCGAGCAGTTCTTTTGTATGCCGGGCATGCTCTTCGATGGTCATTCCGTGGTATTGTATCAGGGAAGGGGTGATTAGCCTATTAATTTTTTTGTGTGATTAAAATCAGCAGAGCTGTTTTTGCTGTATTTATATATAACCAAATTATTTTTTTGAAAAGGAGGCGTTTTATGCCGGCATACGCATCACTTGAGGACCTGGAGGCTGTTAACCGGAAACTGCAGGAGGTCCGGGAGAGTTATCCTGAGGCATACGTTGTTTTTACTGATTTATTTAAGTCTTTCCGCAAAGTGGGATACAAGAATATCTGCAAGATGCTTCTCGGGGAAGCCACGCCGAAAGAGCTGAAGGGGGTGTGAATATTACCCGATGTGAAATCTGCGGTGAGGAATTTACAACAGTACCGCAGTTGAAAGAAAACCTTGAGGTATTCAGAAATATTTACCGTTCAAATCATGGGCTTATTTCTCCTGATGAATGGGAATTCCTTTTAATTCATTTCTTGAGCAGTCTGCTTTGCCTGTTCGTTTGTTTCCGGCCAGGGATACTTGTTCCGTTCAGCCGCTTCTGCCAGAGACAAAATCCGTTATGGCCCCGGTACAGACACTTAATCAGCTTTCGGTCTTTACTGCAAAACTCCTTGATTCTGCTGGTCTTGAATTCCTCTTCTTTGATTTCCTAATCCAATACTGAAATGAGCCTGGCTTGAGTCCGGCCCCCTCACAGTACTTATTAATTGACCAGCCAAATGATCCCAGCTTTATTAAGCATAAGAATTATAGCGTCATTTGGTACCCAATAGTGGGACACTGATGACCCAGTAATTGAAGAATCGATAATCTTTCGCCATGCTCCTGAGGGGGGAGAATTAAAAATAATAAAAATGTATTTCAATATAATACAAATAATTAACTTGGAAAAATAACTTTTTGACCGTTAAATTGATAGCCTGGCATAATATTTGCAAAAAATGAATAGCCGATAGGCTGATACACTATTACCAAAAGGAGATAAATATGAAAAGAAGTATCATTTTATTTATCGTACTTGCAATGATTTCACTCATTGCGATGCCGATGTTTGCAGGCGGGCAAACTGAAGAGGCAGTTTCCGGTGACGAAGTGACCATGATGTTCATGCCGGGAGTTGCGGATCCTTTCTATTACATGATGGAAAAGGGTATCAAGGCGAAGGCCGAGGAATTGGGAGTTAATCTTATCGTTGCCGAATTTCCTAAATCCTGGGGACCGGAAGCTCAGGTGCCTATTCTTGAAGCCACTGCCGCCAGAGGCGGGATCGACATGATTTTAATTGCTCCCACTTCGGTGGATGCGCTGGTTACCCCTTTAAAAAAGCTCTATGATGAAGGTATTGAAATAATTACCGTTGATACCTTTCTCGGCGACGGCAATTACGCTGTAGACAGCGAATATTCTTTTCCCTTAAGCTACATCGGTTCTGATAATGAAAAGGGCGGAAAGGAAATCGCTGACGAACTTGCCTCCCTCATCGGTGAATCCGGAAAAGTCTATGTAAACACTACAAACCCTGATGTTTCCTCTGTTGCCGGCAGGGTCCGGGGTTTCAAAGACGGTATCACCGAATATCCTAATGTTGAACTTGTCGGTATCGACTACAACCTGGATGTTCAGCAAAAAGCCACCGATCAAACCCTGGCCGCTCTTCAAAAAGAACCCGATATTGTCGGTATTTTTGCGACGAATGTATTCTCATCCCAGGGTGCCTATCAGGCTGTTGTAAACGCTGGCCTTACCGGTGCTGTCAAAATAGCCACATGGGACGCCACTGTCGATATGATCAACGCTCTAAGAAAAGGCGAAGTGGATCTCGTTTTAGCACAGAAACCTTATGAAATCGGTTCACTGGCTGTGGAATGGGGTTATAAATATCTTACTGCTGGAACAGAAATCCCCAAGAAAGTAATTCCGGGATTCGAATTCTTTACACAGGCCAATGTTGATGACCCTGATATGGATCAATTCATTTATAAATAGAAAAAGTTCCGAAATCGTCGTATAATCAAGTAACCGGAGCCCCTCTATGGGGCTCCCCTTTCAAATGCGGCAGTGTATTTTCCATACAGAGGAGTGGAGATTTGAACACTAAATTTGCCGATACAATTCATGAAAAAAAAGGTTTTTCTTTCATCGCTCAAAACTGGGCGGCATTCTTTCTTTTATGTTTGATCGTAGTCTTCAGTTTCACGGGCAAAGGTTTTTTAAGTATTGCTAATTTCCAGAATATCCTCCATTTGGGCGTCATTGCCGTTTTAATGGCAGCTGCTGAAACCTTTGTAATTATTACCGGAGGGATCGACCTTTCCATCGGCTTTGTAATGGGCTTCTCGTCAGTTACCACCGGAAAAATCATTCAAATACTTTATGCAGCGGGTGAAGGTTTGCCGGCCGGAGAATGCATCGCAATAGCCGTACCGATTGTTCTTATAATGAGCATCATTCCCGGCTTTATCAGCGGCATCCTTATAGCCCGATATAAAGTCCCTCCCTTCATTGCCACTCTTGGGATGTGGGGAATAACGAACGGTATTGCCTTGAAAATCAGCGAGGGATTCCCGGTAGCAATGCTGCCGGATGTGTTGACAAAGATAGGCAACGGTTATGTGTTCTATGTTAAACCCGGCAGCGGAGTAAGCCTTTTTGGTCTCCCTCCAGGGATCGGAAACGAATCGATCCGGGAATTCACCCGGCTTATCCCCAATTCATTTATATTTATCATTATTGTGGTAGTGATCCTGTGGCACTTTCTGAAAAATACCACCTTCGGGCAGCATACCTATGCTATCGGGGGAAATATAGATGCGGCGGAACGGGCGGGTATAAACGTACAGCGGCATTTAGTGAAAATTTATATTCTTTCGTCATTTATTGCGGGACTTGCGGGGGTCTTCAATGTTTTTCAGACCGGAATCGGCAATTTTACCCCCTTTGGTGCAATGTATGAGCTTTTTGCCGTTGCGGCTGTTGTTATCGGCGGGGCTAGTCTTATGGGCGGCAAAGGGGCTATTTTCGGTTCAATCATCGGAGTGTTCCTTATAGCTTTTCTTGAAAACGGTCTGCTTATTTCAGGAGTTGAGCCGTTCTACCGTTTTATTGCGGTAGGACTTCTGCTTATCGTAGCCGTTGTAATCGACAGGTTTTTTCCGGAGTTCTCTTAATATGGGGAAGGATAGCATG
>Ga0272441_10016155_pt1 | contig 10358 bp, 4 predicted proteins | sample SSMProp6N_FD_193582 | JGI IMG/M metagenome (GOLD analysis project Ga0272441, IMG submission 193582) | Marine sediment archaeal communities from Little Sippewissett salt marsh, Falmouth, MA, United States - SSM-Prop-6N | ecosystem: Environmental > Aquatic > Marine > Wetlands > Sediment ... | reverse complement strand
AGGACCGTGTTGGACAAACCTCTGGTGTACCTGTTGTGGCGCCAGCCGCACCGCAGGGTAGCTATGTTTGGAAGGGATAAGTACTGAAAGCATCTAAGTACGAAGCTCGCCTCAAGATGAGATCTCCTTTAAGGGACGTTAAAGACTATAACGTTGATAGGCTGCAGGTGTAAAGGCAGTAATGTCAAAGCCGAGCAGTACTAATTACCCGTAAGCTTTCAAAAAAAGGTATTTTTTATTATTAATCTCGCTGTTGCTCATGTTAAGATATAATCAGACCAAAGACAAAAGGCAAAAGATAAAAGTAGAGACGCGCTTCAGCGCGTCTGGAAAGAAAAATCAGAAACACTACACTGTCAAGTCAAAAAAGTCTTAGCAACGTCTGGAAGATCTTAAGGTGGTTATAGCAACGGGGTTCCACCTCTTCCCATTCCGAACAGAGAAGTTAAGCCCGTTAGCGCCGATGGTACTACGCAAGTGGGAGAGTAGGTCGCCGCCGACTTTTTAAAAAAAGCCCTGACACATAACGTGTCGGGGTTTTTTTGCATGGGGCCATCCTTCGCACGTCGTGCTTCGGAGGATAGAGCAGGGGGCAGGGAGCAGGGAGCAGGGAGATGAATGATGAATAATGAATATCGATTAACGAATGACGAAGTTTTAAGGTTCCCTGATTAAGGTTGATGTACGATTTATTAAGTTTAATTTTCAAACATTCAAACGCTCAAACCGTTCAAACCTTCATTTTAAACTCATTCTCACCGTGTCCTCCGTAGCTATCATCCCTGACTTGATCAGGGATCAGCGTAGGAGGAACTCACTCTCAACTTTTATCATTAATCCATCATTCCAGTATTCCAGCATTCCAATATTCCATTAAAAAAAGCCGTCCTGCATTTTTCAGAACGGCTCATAAAATTGGGATTTTGGTTATTGTGACTAATAAAACTTATATCTTTTATCAACTATATCAGATTCTTCTTTCAGGGCTTCAAACACCTCGAAACTGGCCCTTGCTTCATAAGTAGAGGCAAGCATGTTCCTTATGAGATCAGTATCCTGACCCTGCTCATTAATGTTTACATTGTTAACCGAGATAACAAAAATACCGTTACTACCTTTAATAGGTCCTGAAAGAAACCCTTCTGAGGCACTCGAGGCTGCTGCAATAATTGCAGGTTCAACACCTGCTCCGGGTATTGAATATGAATTGAAACTGATATTTGTTGCTTCATTAACCCTGAGGTCAAGTGCTGATGCAATATCTTCTATATTATTAAGACTTTCAGTTTCAGCCTCCATATCATTTATTATCATTTCGGCTTTCTTTTCTTTTAGAACGGCAAACCTCACATCAGATTCAACATCCTCCAGTTTGGCATAACCCTCCTCTTTAACATCAGTGCAGTATGCCACAATAAATTTATTACCAATCTCGAATACTGCCTGCTCACTTCTGTCGAGTACAATACTGTTCTCGTCTGTTTCGAACAGTGCCATTATGATTACTCTCGGTGATTCAAGTCCGGGTAATGTTTTCTGTTCAGGGGCAATCTCGGTGGCAAGTTTTTTATTCAAGCCTTCATCTGCAATTGCCTGGTTGAACTTTTGATAGGTATTATTTGTGCCGGCAAACCTGCTTGCTTCTGCATACTTAGTCTGGTAGGTAGCCGAACTGGGCTCAATGGCCCGTTCAACTATGCCCACATGATACTTCCTGGATTTGCTGCTCTGATCGAGAATCTCAACTATGTGATAACCAAAATCACTCTCAACTATATCAATGTCACCTTTGTTCCCTTCAAAACAGGCATTATTAAAGGGTGTTACCATCAGTCCTTCTTCAAACCATCCAAGGTCTCCACCAAGCTGTGCTGATCCCTGGTCGTCTGAATATTCTGTGGCCAGTGATTCAAAGCTCTCGCCTGATCTGATTAGCTGTAGCAGGCTGTCAGCTTCATTTTGTGCTGCCTCGTCATCACGATAGGCATTTGGTGAAATAAGTATGTGACGGACATGTACTGAATCAGGTCTGTTCTCAACTGCAATAAGTCGTGCAATCTTATAGGTTTCATTTTCAAGATAAGGTCCGTATACCTCTTCAGTATTTTCCTCCAGAACAAAATCTCTGATCATTTCAGGTATATCTTCAGCAGGCAGGAAAACCTCAAAGTGCCTGGTGTCAGAAGAAAGATTGATAAACTGCACTGGATTATCAGTCTCCCTGAACTCATTAATCAGGTCAGTAATTCCCTGCTCGGTGTTCATAACATCTTCTTCACTTGGAACAACTTCAAAATCAACATATTCCATGCTTCGTCTTGCCTCCTGTCTGTAATCTTCCCTGTGTTGATTATAGTATTTCTCCAGATCGGCCTTTGTCGTTGTAACAGCTGAATCAGGGACTGTTGAATACAGTTTCATAATATAGCTGAAATCCACTGTACTTGATGTTATATTATTCTCGAATTCAGCCTGTTTTGATGTTATATACAATCCTTTGGCAACAAGGTTATTGAATTTTGTGCTTGTCTTTTCATCAACTATTAAGTTTTCAAAATATAACCAGTAAGCTTTGGCCTGCGGATCAAATTCAGTGCTTTTCAGAAAATTAACCAGGAATGACTTGTCAAGTACACCTGTTTCCCTGTTGGCGAATAGCTCCTGTACAACGGGATGCGGTACATCTCCCAGGACCATTGATTCAACCTCGTCTGAGCTTACACCAAGTCCGATATTGTTGAATTCTTCCCCCAGTATTTCTTCCATTATCATCTTGTTCCAAATATCCTCCCTCATCGATTCGGACATGGCTTCGGTAATATTCGAAGTACCTGATAGTTTATATATCTCAGCCAGGTTCTGTAGTCTTTCGTCGTACTCCTGGTATGACACTGAGTGTCCACCAATTTCTGCTATTTCATAATAATCCTTCATTTTCCTTGTCTGTCCTCTCCCGCCACCAAGAAAATCACCCAGTATGAAGAATAACAGGGATACACCTATGACAACCGCCAGAAGTACACCTGCCCTATCCCTTAGTGTTTGTAATACTGACATTTATAGAATATTTTGGTTTTGCTTATTTTTTAGGCGACAAATATACTAAAAAGAGATCAAAAGGATTAAAAAAGTCAGTAAAGAATATCAGTTTTATGGAATAATGGAATAATGGCTGGAGAGATAAATAAAGTTGAGAGTGAGTTCCTCCTTCGCTGATCCCTGATCAAGTCAGGGATGATAGCTACGGAGGACACAGTGAGAATGAGTTTAGAATTAAGGATGATGATTAACGATGTTTCCAATATTTCATTTTTGCTCGCTCCCACGTGCCCGCCATAGCCTTTGGCGACGGCGTGCTGGTCACAATCGCAAGCCGCTCACGAGCTCGCCCCGAATTCTCGGGGCTCGTTTCCAATATTCCAATATTCCAATATTCCAAACTTATGGCACTGTCTTTAAAAATATCACCAATATTGTATCATCCATCACCAAAAGGGGGGTATATATCAAAAATATTAATAAAATGTTGATAACACCCCTTTTCAAATAGGGTATAACAATAAAAAGTATGTATTTTTACTGAAAATTATATCAATTATGGCAGAGTTACGTTTTAGTGCATTAAGGGAAGTACTTTCAAGGCAGACTATAGCACCTGCGCTTCCAAAAGAGAAAGTTTCAGAGTATTTTGGTATTAATGTTTTCGATCTTCCCAAGATGGAGAAGTACCTTCCCCGGGAGACTTATAAGTCTGTAAGGGAAGCCATTGACAAAGGGACTTCAATTAGCAGGGAGGTGGCAGACAAAGTGGCAACAGGAATGAAAGCCTGGGCGATAGAGAAAGGAGTCACTCATTATACACACTGGTTTCATCCATTAACTGACGCTACAGCAGAAAAGCATGATGCTTTTATTGAGCGTAATGATTATGAAGGACTTGTTGAGTCTTTTTCAGGTGAATTGCTGGTACAGCAGGAACCTGATGCATCCAGCTTCCCAAGCGGGGGAATACGTAATACATTTGAAGCCAGGGGATATACCGCATGGGATGTTTCATCTCCAGCTTTTATTGTCGGTACAACCCTTTGTATTCCAACAGTCTTTGTCTCTTATACAGGTGATGCGCTTGATTATAAAACACCCCTGCTCAAGGCGCTTAGTGCTCTTGACAGGGCAGCGGTAGATGTATGCCAGTATTTTGACAAGAATGTAGATAAGGTAATTGCCACACTTGGCTGGGAGCAGGAATATTTTCTTATAGATGAAGCTTTATACCATGCACGGCCTGACCTTGTGCTGGCGGACCGGACACTTATGGGACACCAATCGTCAAAAGACCAGCAACTTGCCGATCATTATTTCAGTTCAATACCTGAACGTGTAATGTCATTCATGGAAGATTTTGAGGTAGAGGCATTCAAGCTTGGAATTCCGGTCAAAACACGTCATAACGAAGTTGCACCTAACCAGTTCGAGTGTGCGCCCCTGTTCGAGGAGGCAAATCTTTCCGTCGATCATAATCAATTAATAATGGATATTATGAAGAGAATTGCACGGAAACATAAATTCAGGGTATTGCTTCATGAAAAGCCATTTGCGGGGATTAATGGGTCTGGAAAGCATAATAACTGGTCAATGGCAACCAATACTGGTGTCAACCTGCTTTCACCAGCAAAGAATCCAAAGGGGAATCTTCAGTTCCTTACTTTTCTCGTCAGTGCGATAAAGGCGGTAAATGATAATCAGGATCTACTAAGAGCGAGTGTGCTTACCGAGACTAATTCCCACAGACTGGGTGGGAACGAGGCCCCACCTTCCATAATGTCAGTTTTCCTCGGATCCTATCTCACGAGTATGCTGGATGATATTGTGGAAAAAGTGACCGATAAGAAAATGACCCCTGCTGAGAAAACGGAGCTTAAGCTTGGGATTGGTAAAATTCCCGAAATATTGCTCGATAATACTGACCGGAATCGTACATCACCATTTGCATTTACCGGTAACAGGTTTGAATTCAGGGCTGTTGGCTCTTCAGCCAGTTGTGCCCCGGCAATGATTGTGCTTAATGCTGCGGTGGCTGATACACTCAGGACTTTTAAAAAGGAAGCGGATGCATTGATTGCGAAAGGAGTTAAAAAAGACGAAGCAATATTCCAGGTTTTGAAAAGATATATCGTCGAATCTTCACGTATAAGATTCGAGGGTGATGGTTATTCTACAGAATGGGAAGAAGAAGCCCAAAAAAGAGGACTTACAAATATTAAAAGCGTGCCTGAGTCACTTAATCATTACCTAACCGAACATGCAAGGAAAGTATTGATAGACGGTGGAATATTCTCTGAAAGGGAGCTGGAAGGCAGAGTGGGAGTTGAATTTGAAAAATTTACCAAGAAAGTGCAGATTGAAGCACGAGTGCTGGGCGACCTGGCTGTTAATCATATTATCCCGACTGCCATAAAGTATATGTCTGAACTACTTGATAATATAAAATCCCTTCGCATGGTTTTCAATGAGATTGAATATGAAAAACTGGCAGGTGCCAGGAAGGAAGTTATAATGATCATCTCTGATCATATATCGGCGATGAAAATAATGGTTAATGAAATGATTGAGCAAAGAAAAAAAGCCAATGTGATTGAAGATATAGCAAAAAAAGCATTTGCCTATGAGAAGAAAGTAAAACCTTACCTGGATAAGATAAGGTATCATATAGACAAGCTGGAATTAACAGTTGATAATGAAATATGGCCTCTGCCGAAGTACAGGGAACTGCTGTTTACACGCTGACAGCTGGCAGCTATAACCACCCCGCCCTGACGATAACTTTGCTCTGTCAGGGCACCCCTCCTTTCAAAAGGAGGGGAAACTTCTCTTTCCCAATTCAACAATTTTCCAATTCAACAATTCAACATATCTTTTTGCATAATATTTGCTGTGTTTATGCCGTTAATCTGTTGCTTAATGTTTTCATTGTTATGATTAAGGATGAAAAACATTAATTTTACGCAAAATATAATGGAGGGATTATGTATAGGACAGTATTATTGCTATTTATTATAGTTATACCTCTAGCTGTATATCCACAAAAGAGGAAAGCGCAGAGAGCTTATGATGCCTGGGATGCAGGTGAATATTTTGAGGCAATTGATTTCTTCAAAGATGCTTATTCGAAAACAAGGGACAGGAACGAGAAGTCGGAATACGTTTTTATGGTTGCTGAATGTTACAGATTATCTAACAATTCGCGCAGCGCTGAATCCTGGTACAAAAAAATATCAGGCAGGGATAACGCCAGACCTGAAGCATCATACTGGTATGCTGAAACACTAAAGAAGAACGGTAAATACGAAGCTGCTATTGAGGCATTTGAGGAATACAAACAAATTGTTCCTTCCGATGCCAGGGCTGATCTTGGAATAAGGTCATGCGAGCTTGCCATCGAGTGGATGGAATCACCTCAACCTTATGAAGTGGAGGATGTAAAAGATCTCAATTCCCGTCGCTCTGATTTTTCCCCTGTATACGCAAGAGATGATTTTGGAATGGTATACCTTACTTCGTCAAGGGAAGAAGCAGCTGGCAAAAGAGAACATGGTGCAACTGGTCAAAATTTCACTGACATTTTCGAGAACAGGCTTGACAAAAAAGAGCGGTGGAGCACACCCATTCCCGTGAAGGATCTGAATACTGAGTTCGAAGATGGAGCGGTAAGTTTTACCTCTGACTTCAGGGAAATATATTATACCCTGTGCGAAATGGGTAATCGTGAAAACAGAGGTTGTGTAATAATGACAGCTAAAAGAAATACAGAGGGCTGGAGCCAGCCTGAAAGACTTGACATCCTGCCTGACTCCATGGTAGCAGCACATCCTGCAGTTTCACCTGATGGTCTGGAATTATATTTTGTGTCGCAGTTATCTGATGGCTATGGGGGCAAGGATATTTATTATATAAAAAGAGCATCAGTAAACGATAACTGGTCGAGACCCATAAATATGGGGCCTGATATTAATACCAGCGGTGATGAACTATTCCCGTATGTCAGGGCAGATGGAACTTTCTATTTTGCATCAAACGGGCATATAGGAATGGGCGGACTTGACATCTTCAAAGCTGAGCCCCAGCCCGATGGCCGTTGGCTGGTTGATAATATGAGATATCCGATAAATTCAAGTGCGGATGATTTTGGGATATGTTTCCAGGGAGAGAATGAGATTGGAATGTTCAGCTCTACTAGAAAGGGACGTAGCAATGACGAGATATATTATTTTGAACTGCCACCCCTTCGATTCAATGTAAGGGGACTGGTAAAAGATGAAAAGACAGGAGAGCCAATACCTGAAGCCGATGTTCAGCTGATTGCCAGTGATGGAACAACTATAAGGGATAATACAGGAGAAAGTGGTGAATTCAGGTTTATGCTCAATGAGGATGTCGATTACATTTTCCTGGCTTCCAAAGATGGATATCTTAATGGTAAGGAGAAGGAAACGACAAGGGGTCAGGATAAAAGCCGGGAGTTTCTGACGACAATTCTTATGACGTCTATTGATAAACCTATAGAATTGCCCAATATACTCTATGACTTTAATAAGTGGGATCTGAGGCCGGAATCAATGGTATCCCTTGATAAACTTGTTGAAACCCTCAATGATAATCCCAATGTCACCATTGAGCTTATGTCTCATACTGACTCTCGTGATACGGAGGAGTATAATATGGAACTATCGCAAAAACGGGCACAATCAGTTGTTGATTATCTTATTAACAAAGGTATTAATCCTGATCGCTTGTCTGCGAGAGGCTATGGTGAGTCGAGCCCAAAAATCGTTGATGAACAACTGGCTTCAGATTATAATTTCCTGAAAGAGGGATTCATCCTTAATGAACAGTTTATAAACGGATTGCCAAACGAAGAGCAAAAAGAGATAGCTCACCAGATAAACAGGAGAACAGAGTTCAGGGTGCTGTCTACAGATTATGAGGCAGAATAATTGATATGGTTGAAAAAGGTTGAAAAAGGTTGATAATGCCTACCTGCCGGCAGGCAGGAGTTGAGAATGAGTTTCTCCCAGGCTTTTGTCTAACAATCATTAAACTTGTTTCTTCCGTACTTGTATCTTGTATCTTCCGCTTGCCCTGAACTTTTGCCTCCCTGCTCCCTGCTCCCTGCATTGTGCGACGTAGCCAGGCACGAGTCTGGAGACTCGCGCCAGCGAAGGAGGAGCCTCAGCCTATATTCCTATATACCCCAATTCCTCAAGTATCTTCACGGTATTCACCACATCGCTGAGTCTGTTTTCGCCATTCTTCATCTGCCCGTCAAGTAGTACTTTGATCTCAAACACATTATTATAGCCATCACATAGCCTGAGTATCTCGTTGATATCAATCCTGCTTTCCACGGGGTATTTATCTGTTAGCCCGCCGGCTTCTCTCATGATACCCCTGCCTGCTCCATACCCTGCTTCAGCTAATTTGCCGGTAATCACAGGTTTCATTTTCGAGGCTTCATTTTCTTCTTTATCCAATGCGTAAGCAGGCATTTTGATCCCTTTACCTAAAGCTATCTGCCCGGCATACCAGTCAAATGATCTGTATACAGGATTAGATATATCATCGATGTCCAGTGCGTTTCTTTTCATAAATTCATCCGGATCGGATATACCAATTTCAAGAATTGAGTTAACGGTAGCTTTCTCATTCAGAGCAGCAGCCTTTATATAGTTATATCCCTTTTTATAGTTCTCATAAAAGTTATCCATATCAGAATTATAGAGCAGATCAATGGCTCTTCTCAGCTGAGCCCCTATTCTTTCGGCTGCATTACCTATCACTTCAGCGCCTATCTTCAGTCCCATATCGTTGTCTGCACCGGCAATAGTATAAGCAGATGCTGCAGTAATAACACAAACCCTTTTCATCTGCGTAGGATCACATTTGTCGGCCCTGTCCTGGGAGGTATGGTAATAAAGATCAGGCCATGTTATCATCATTATTCCGGGAACTCCTACAGCGGGATCATTAAACACTTCATGGTCTGACGATCCGTAGTGATCATCAATCGCATAATAGAATGGCTGGTCTGAACCGCTGGGAGCAACAATTCTCTTCAGGAATCCTCCCCTTCCGCTAAGGGCCAGTGCTGTCCTGTTGGTAATGCCAACATATTCATAGTAATTTTCCATTACATCATTCAGGTAATGTGCATTACCATATGTTGTTCTCTGAAGGCAAAGGAAAGATTTACTCTCAGCCATTTTCAATCCGACCATATCAAGGTTTATATTGCACAGGGTATTGCTCATCAGTGGCATATGTTCTTCGACCCATGGAATAGTACCTGAAAATTCAGGTATCCATAAGAACCTTATTGTTCTCTCAGGCCTTTCAATAATTCCATCGTCTATCATCGATTTTAGCATCCTGGCAACTTCAAGTATAGCAGCTGATCCTGATATATTATCATTAGCTCCCTGCTTAACATAGCCTTCAAAAAGGTGGGCGGTTAAGATTATTTCACCAGCTTCCGGATTGGTCCCTCTTATTGCACATTCGGGTACTTCAAGCTGATAATCAAGTGTTTGTGATTCCACTGTTGCATGCACTCTTATCTTTTCACCCCTGAGCAGCCTGTCGCGCAGTAGATATCCTTCCCGGGGAGGAAGAAAGAAACCGAAGGTAAGGTTATCACCCGTACTACCCCTTCCTGCTATTCCTGTTATAGGTATGGCAAGGCTCACCTCAAGAGGCCTTGGTGAATTAAAAGAAACTACTCCAAGTGCACCGTACTTAACTGCATTTGTATGCACCGAGCGTGGTGATCCCGAGCTAAGCACAATTTTCCCTTCGACCCCGGTTTTTACTATTTCTTCTTCATTGCCTGAACCAACCCAGACGAGTTCAGCCTCCACGTCGGTATTGGTACTTCCTGATGCCAGCATGGCTGTAAGATCACGGTAATCGGCAAGCTTGGTTAATCCCGGGCTGACTTCCCATAGTTCGCCACTTATGCCATCCCAGTAACTACCCCCCGGGTACCTGTTTACGATAATATCTTCCAGGCCATATTCCTTGAGTTTAGAAATCACATAATCAGTTTCAAGGAAGTTGCCGCTGTATTCACTGGCCGGCCTGTTATGGTTATAGGCACCCATTTCAATAATATGGGTCATGGCCGTCTCACCGGATGCTTCACCGATAATTTCATCCATTATCTTTTCCGGGAGGAGACTTCTGTACATTGAGTTTTGTGCATTAATCTGCAAGCAGATTAATGCTGAAATAAACAGAGAGATAATGACGTTCTTAATCTTCATTTTCTTATGATATTTTAAAGTTTGAATTGATCATAGTTA
>Ga0272441_10016152_pt1 | contig 10360 bp, 9 predicted proteins | sample SSMProp6N_FD_193582 | JGI IMG/M metagenome (GOLD analysis project Ga0272441, IMG submission 193582) | Marine sediment archaeal communities from Little Sippewissett salt marsh, Falmouth, MA, United States - SSM-Prop-6N | ecosystem: Environmental > Aquatic > Marine > Wetlands > Sediment ... | reverse complement strand
TCGTGACGGCCGCGCTGGCAGCTCTGGCCTACGCCCTGTCCGGACCGATCGCCGCCCTGTGGCGGCACCTGCAACACCGCCGCCCGGCGGGCGGAACCAACGTCACTCCCAGCGCACATCCTTGAGTTTGAGTTCGACCGATGTACGACCGTTGAAGGTGTTCAGGATCGGCATCCCGGCCACGTCAATGGTATGGACGACGACCAACTCGTCGGCCAAATCGCCCATTCCGAAGCCCACCGCTCGCATTCGCGCCGAGCCCTGGCCAAGCATGAGTCCGACCGTCCCGCCGCTACGCCCCATCCGTCGCGGCGGGGTCAGCACACGGCAACCTCGCACCACCACCACTGGCTCGGCATTTCCCTGGCCGAAAGGCGCCATGCGCGCGAGGTGATCCGCTAGGCGATGGTTCAGCGCCGCCAGTGGGGACTCGACATCGATTGCCAGCGGAGCGGCAAGCTGCTCGCTGCTGAGATGGGCATTGGCGTAAGCGATGAAGTCCTCGGCGAAAGCTTCCAGCTTCTCGCTTTCGAGGCGCAGTCCGCCCGCCATGGCGTGTCCGCCGAAGTTCAGCAGATGCCGCGAGCAAGCCGCAAGCGCTTCGCGCATGTCGAAGCCGGGCACGCTCCGCCCGCTTCCCTGGGCCCGCCCGTCGCCGTTGACCGACAGCAGGATCGCCGGGCGAGTAAAGCGGTCCACCAGCCGAGCTGCGACGATTCCGATCACGCCCGCGTGCCAATCCTGGGACCACAACACGATGGCGCGATTTCCGGCCGCGTCCAGGCCGCGTTCGGTCACCATCTCCGTTGCTTCGGCTGCGATGGCGCGCTCGGTCCGCTGGCGTTCCGCGTTCTGCTGGACGAGGCACTGGGCGATCTTGCGGCAGCGGTCGGGCGGGGCGTCGGTGAGCATCTCCACGGCCAGGCGGGCGTGCCCCATGCGGCCGCAGGCGTTGATGCGCGGGGCAAGCACAAAGCCCACGTGGAATGCGTCCACCGGTCCGCCGGCGAGATTGGCCGACTCCAGCAGCGCGCAGATGCCCGGGTGGCGGCTGTGCGTCAGCCCGCGCAGCCCGTGTACGGCCAGTGAGCGGTTCTCGCCGACGAGCGGGACGATGTCCGCGATGGTCCCCAGCGCCGCCAGGGACGTGGCATCGACTAGGAAGTCTCGCATGGGCTCATCGACGCGGTCGCTGCCGCACAGCGTTCGTGCCAGTTGCCAGGCGAGCTTGAACGCCACGCCCGCCCCGGCCAGATCTCCATTGGGATACTCACTTCCCGGCAGGCGGGGGTGCACGACGGCAGCCACGTCCGGCAGCTCCGGGCCAAGCCCGTGATGATCGGTTACCACGACCTCCACGCCCGCAGCCGTAGCGCGACGAAGGGTCTCGCCCGCGCTGATCCCGCAGTCAACCGTGATCAGCAGCTTCGTCCCGTCGGCGATGATCTTGTCCAGCGCCTCGGCGTTGACGCCATAGCCTTCCTCCAGGCGGTGCGGCACGTAGAAATGCACGTCGGCCCCGACCATGCGCAGGCAAGCGTGGAGGATCGCCACGGCCGTGATCCCGTCAACGTCATAATCGCCATAGATTACGATGCGATGTCCGGCCGCCACGGCCGCCGCGATGCGCTGGGCGGCGGCGACGGCTCCGCCGAGCAGTTGGGGATCGTGCAGGTCCGAAAGCTTGGGTTCAAGGAACGCCCGGGCGTCATCGAGGTCCGTCACGCCGCGGTTGTAAAGGACCTGGGCTACCAGCGGGTCGCTGCCGAGGCGGCGGGCAAGTTCTCCGGCTGCGGCGGACTTCGCCGTCACCTGCCACCGTCGCGAGTTGGGCCTCCATGCACGCGCTGCCATACCGGGGATTATAACACTCCGCCCACCACGGACCAAGGCGACGCAGGCGACTCGGCGCCTGCCAGTGCAGATTGCGCTTGCTTCGCGTGAAGACTGGGAGAATACTGCGCTCACGGAAGACGCGCCCGCCCGCCACAACCTGCACCCACAACGGAAGGAACACATGGCCCAGGCAAACGCTCAGGTGGCTGCACTCTCGCGAGCGCAGTGGTGGAAGCAAGTCGACTGGTGGCTGCTGCTGGTAACCCCCCTTTCGGTGGGAGTGGGCGTGGTGGTCAGCCGCGTCGCCCCCAACCTGTTCCACGATCTCCAATTGCACCTGGAGGTGCCCGCACCATACCTGATGATCCTGGTCGCGGCGGTCTATGTCGTCCGGGCTGCACGCACCCGAAGCCACCTGCACGTCCTGCTGGCGGCACTGGCCGTGATCTTCGCCCTTCGGGAGTTCCACTGGGACTGGATGCATCACAGCGTCTATTACATGCTGGCGGCGCTGGGCGGGCTGGCAGCTATCTGGGGGCGCAAGCTCGCGGCGGCAATGCGCGATTGGCGGCACACCTCCTGGGTGATGGCAACCTTCACCGCCTACGTCCTCTCGCAAATGATCGCCCGCCGGGCGTTCCGCAGCATTCCAGGCGAGCACGAGATCCATCGCAGCTTGGAAGAATGGGCGGAGACAACCGCTCATCTGATGTTTCTGGTCACGGCTCTGGTGGGTTCTTGGCGGGCGGCGCCGACGGACGCGGGCCGGCCGGAAGAATAGGCGCGGCCGGCGGCGGCGGCCGGCTCAGGTGACTATTCCGACGGGGGCTTTTTCTTCTTGGCCTGTTTGGCAAGCGCCGAGTATTGGAAGACCAATCCGATGGTGGCCGGCAGGGCGATCAGCAGCAGCAACAGATGCGCATTGGACCGCAGTGGCTCGTACAGCGCTTCGCGGACCGGACCCAGCCGGCAGAGGATCGCGACCAGTCCGCTAACCGTCATCACAGAGCCCTGCAGCGACGTAAAGACCATGATCACGGCCTTGAAGACGATAAACGCCAGCAGCCCCAGGGCGATAAGCCCGAGCAGCGCCCCGACCCAGGTGTAGTCCGCCAAGCCGGGCCGCCCGATCAGGCGCGCCGCATAGCTCCACATTCCGTAGCCCACAAATGCCCCGGCAAGTCCGCCCATGAGGCTTACGGCCGCCTTCATCAGCGGCCAGGCCAGCACCGCCAGTAGCACCGACCCCGCGACCGCGCTGAACACGGCCCCGTGCTGAACGGTCAGGTTGCGCCCCAACTCGCCGCCAACCATCGCGCCCAGGATTCCCGCGTTAATGATCACCAGCATCTTGAAGACTTTCCACCCCTGCAGCAGGTACACCAGCCCGCAGACCAGCAAGACCAGCGCCAGGGCTACGTCCATCGTCATTAGCGAATCGACATACTCGCCCTGCGACGGCGGGTCGAACTGCCAGACGCGCTGGACGAACTCCAGCCCCTCCTGCGGCGCTTCTTGATGGTTGGTCACCTGGGCCAGCATGGGTGCACCTATGTCTTCTTCCTGCTTTTCTTCTTTTCGGGCGGAGGCACTTCGGAGCTTTCGTCCTCTTCGTCGTCGTCCTCGCCCTCGTTGCCGCTGCCTTTGGCAGCCGCGGCAGCGCGACCCTGGTGAACCAGTGAGAACGTCGCCAGCAGCGCCCACACAGCCACCGGTATCAAAGGGTAGCTCCAGATGTGCACCCACCAGTCCTGGCGAAGCTGCGCCGCGGTGATGACCGGTCCACCCACCAGCGCCGCCGCCCCCAACAGCGAAGTCATTACGACGCGTGCCAGACCCGGGCGCATCGCCAGCAGCACCACCGGCCCGACCACGGCCGGGCACATCACGGCCAGCACCAGCGGCAGGTTCGCCTGACCCAGCGCCAGCAGCGCCTCGCCGGTGAAGCGAGCAACTTCCCCGCCCCAAACGCCAAGCTCCGCGGCTGATTCGATCGACGCGGGGACAGACTCCGCGGGCAGGCGGTCCAGGCAGCAAACCAGCATCGCTGCTGCCGCCACGGCGCCTCCGATGACTCCGCCCAGCAGTGCCCAGATCACTCGGGCGGCAAGGAACGCTATCACGGCGAGGACGCCCGCGGCCGAGAGGCTTAGAATCAGCGGATCGATCGAGACATGGTCTGCCAACAGCCCCGCGGCGAAGTAAGCGGCACCACCGGCCAGCAAGGCTGGCAGCGCCCGCGCGAAGCGCCGCCCCCACAGCAGCATCGTCAGCCCGGCCACGGCGCACACCGCAGCCGCGATAAACGCAGCAGCATCGCTCCACTGCGGAGCAGGGGCAATGGGTATCATAGCGACGTCCTTGTCGATGTCCGCAGACCGGGCGCCCTTGCGAAAGCTTAGCCTTCACGACGGCGGCGCACCGCCACCATCTCGTTGCGAGCCAGTTCCAGCTTGCGAGGCTCCTCCAAGCGGTCCAGTGCGCGTTGGAGGTTCTGTTCGGCCTGGCCGTACTGGTGTAAATATCGGCCGTAGAGCAGCCCGAGCATCAGGTAGATGTCGCCCACGTACTCGTAGTCGTCGTAGTGTTTGAGGAATCGCTCGTAGGCATCGGCGGCCACGGAGTGCTGCTCTGCAGCCATGAGGTGATTGGCAATGTCCAACTGCTGCGGGCGAGAGAGGACCGGATCTTCGGCAAGCTGCACGAGTTGGAGATACCTGGCCGCCGCGGTGGGCAGATCATGACGGTCGATGGCCTGGCTGATCTCCCGCCGTAGCGTCAGCTCGCGGGCTTCGCCCGTCTCGCCGGTTTCAGCGCCGACGGTGCGGCTGCCCACCCAGCGCGATGGTTCGCCCTGCCGGCGGCCGGTGTAGCTAAACGGATCGTAGCCCTGCGCCACCATGCGCTGATAGCGCGCCCGACGATGGTGCGACTTGATCAGGTTCAGCAGGTCAAACGAGTCGCGCGGCAACACGCGTAGCGCCAGCAGCGCCGCAGAAACCGCGATCCCGAACACGTAGCCGCTGCTGTGGGCGGCGTACGCTACGCCGGCTGCCTGGTTGCCCGTGATTCCCGGGGAGAACGACATCCACAGATTGATCAGCAACTGGAACAGCAGGAAGTAGAGGCTGGAGACCTCGAAGGGCATCAGCACATAGACCAACAGCGCCAGGACGGTCACCTGGCTGCGGGGCAGCAACACCAGGTATGCGCCGGTGACGGCCGAGATCGCCCCCGATGCGCCAAGCACCGGCGCGTCGCCGGCCAGCAGAACGTAGCCAATCCCCGCCAGTACCCCACCGGCCAGGTAAAACGCCAGGTAGCCCGCGTGACCGAAGCGATCGTTAATCGCGTTGCCGAACACCCACAGGAACAGCATGTTTCCGGCCAGGTGCCAGAAGCTCCCGTGCAGGAAGACCGACGAGAAGAACTGCTCCAGATTCGGGTTGTCCGGATGGAGCATCCATCCGTAGATGCGCGACATGCCGCTTGCGCTGCCGCCATGGTAACCCATGAAATACACGCCGATGTTGATCGCCAGCAGAGCGTAATTAACCCACGGCGTGCGGGTCATTCGGTAGTCGGTACGGATAGGGATGATCATGCTGCTTCGATTTCGTGCTTTCGTTCTCGGTACTTGCGCGTTGACGCCGACCGCATTATAGTTGCCCCGCGCGGCGCTCACCAGCAAAACACCCGGCGACTGTGCGGAGACGCCTTGTAAGACACCGCTCCCCGATATAGGTTGTGGCCTCTCTCCCTGGAGCGAGCCATGTTGGCCTGGAGCCTCTTGCCGCAGGACATTCCGAGTGCGTGGGCGTTCGTGCTGCTGGGCGGGCTATCCGTCGTGCTGCTCAGTGCGACCAAGGCAGGCTTTGGCGGCAGCATGGGGCTGCTGTCGGTACCGCTGATGGTCTACGCCTGCGGCGGAAAGACCATGCTCGCCACGGGGATCATGCTGCCGCTGCTGATCGCCGCGGACTATTTCTCCATGCTCTCCTGGCTGGGACGCTGGGACTGGCGGGTGGTGGCAATGCTGCTTCCCGGCACGGCGGTGGGTATCGCCGTCGGCGGGGCAATGCTGTGGGGCTTCCAGCAACTCGGCGACAGCCGGGGCGGTGAGGCAGCCAACGCGACGCTGATGCTGGGCATCGGCATCATCGCGCTGATGTTCGTGGCGATCCGCACGGTCCAGTCGCTGCGCCGTAGCCAACGGGCCTTCCGCCCCACGACGCGGCAAGCGGTGGCGGTCGGCCTGGCCGCAGGCGTGACCTCCACGCTCGCCCACGCGGCTGGACCGATCGTGACCATGTACCTCCTGCCTCAGCAGATACATAAGAGTCGCTATGCTGCTTCGACCGTGCTGTTCTACTGGATGTGCAACCAACTCAAGCTCGTCCCCTACTTCGCACTGGGGATGATCAACGTCCCCTCGCTCGGCGCCAGCGCGGCGCTGCTGCCCGCGGCCGCCGGGGGCGTGGCGCTGGGCATCTTCCTTCACCGCCGCCTGGGGCAGCGCTCGTTCACCGGCGCAGTGTATGTGCTGCTGGCACTGGCCGGATCGCACCTGATAATCGAGGCCACCCGGCGGCTCTGGGGCTGACCTTGCCCCCACGGCGGCGTAATGCCCCTTCGCGCGGCCTCATTGAGCGGTTATACTCCCGACGTTCAGATCTCATTAGTTATCGAGAAAAGGAGCCTCCTCATGCGTGAATCGTCCCGTTTGTTCAAGGGCCTCTCCTTGAGCGCCCTGTTGGCTGCCATGTTGGCGACCGGTTGCTCGAAGAAGATCGTCATCACCCAGTATCCGGCGTTCTACGACGGCAGCATCAAGACCATCGCCGTGACGCCGTTCCGCAACCAGACCAATCAGAAGGACGCTGGCAACATCATCTCCGACCGCCTGGCAGCAATGCTCATGGCCAACCAGACGTACAAGGTCTACAACCGCAACGATACCGGCGTGCTCAGCGACGAACGCGACCTGCAACTGGACTTGGGCGAGAACCCCAAACAGGTCGAGGCGATGTTCCGCAAGCTCGGAGACGTCGATGCAATCCTCACCGGCGTGGTAAGCACCTACAGCACCACCTCCAACAGCCAGCAGCGCCAGGACCCCATCTATCAGTACAATCCGCGAACCAAGACCAGCTACATCGCCGGGTATCGCACCTACACCTACACGCGAAACGAGGCCAACGCCGTCGCCACGGCCGCGTTGTTGCGGCGCGACGGGACGACGATCCACGCCACGGCCGTCCCCGCCCAAGCGCGGGCCTGGTCTGAGGGCTCGCCGCCCCAGCAGGACGTCTACTCGCTGGCCGCCAACGCCGCCAGCCATGTCGCCGGGCAGTTGCTCGAACAGTTCGCCGTGGTGAGCAAAGAGATCAAGGTAGACGCGGGCAAGGCCCTGCGCACCGCCAGCGAGCTGTATGAAGACGAGTGGACCTACGCCGACAAGTTTCCCGCCGACGAGGGCAAAATGTACGTGGTGGTTCAGCTGCCGGACTGCTGCGACCGCAACCGTTTCGCCCTTCGCGTCGTCCGCAAGGACCAACGGGAATACCTGGCCGAGCAGGAGGTCGTCTGGGACGGCAAGTACAACAGCTTCGGGTACGTGTTCGACCCCAGCGAGATCGCCGCCAAGGGCGGCGGACCCGGCGAGTACACCGTCAAGTTCTACTCCGGGCCCAAGCCGGTCTTTGAACGCAACTTCCGCATTCAGTAGCATTGGACCATCGGGCTTCGGCAATCGCTCTGCTATCAAGGCCAGCTTCGCCGGGCGACGCTAAGCTTGCACGGTGATGAACATGCGCGTGAAATCGCGAGCGTTTGGGATGATCCTGGCGGCGGTCGTGGCGTCCGCGTCGGGCTGCGGCAAGAAGATGTGGGTGATGGAGTACCCCGACTTCTACGGGCCGCAACTCAAGACGGTGGCCGTGGTGCCGTTCGATTCGCCCCCGCACCCAACGGCAGGACGGATGCTGGCGGACCGCTTGGCCGACGCCCTGCGGGAGAACGGCACGTACCGCATTGTCCGCCCGGCAGCCCTGCCGGAGGCGCCGCTGTCGACGACCCGCCCGGCGGACGAGGAAGAGGCGCTCGACAGGCTCCTGGATCACCTGCGCGAGCGGGGTGATGTGCAGGCTGTCATCGTCGGGACGATCGACCTGTTCCGCATCTCGCGCCGTGATTACTACTACCCCGTGCGCCGCTCGGCCTACTGGGGCCACGGCTACCGGGGCTACCGCGGCTTCGGATACGGGAACGGCCAGCCCTACTACTGCGACTACGAGCACTACGTCCGCAGCGAGGCGACCGTGGCAGCCGATGCCGCCATCATCCGCGTAATGGACGGGCAGGTGATGCACGTCGCCCCGGCGATGCTCGCTACAACCGTCAGCGAAGACTCCTACGCATCGCGCGGGGTCGCCGTGACGCTACTGGACGAGGCGGCCGAACACGTCATCGAGCGAATGGTGGACGAGTTCGCCGTCGTCCGCAAACGGATCGGAATCAATCCGGACCACGCGTTGCGGACCGCCCGCGGCGAAGGGGAGCGCGACTGGCTGTACGAGGACGATTTCACCGACACCGACACCAAGGCACTGGTCATCGTCCGCCTGCCCCGCCAAGCTGACCGCAATCCGTTGCGCATCACCGTCCGTCGCGAGGGGCGCGATGCGATCCTTGCCGAGGAGAGTTTCACCTGGCGCAGCGGGCAGGGCGCGTGGGTGATGGAATTCAGCCCCGCCGCTCTCGTCGATGCCGGGGGGATCGGAGAGTACAAGGTGAGACTCTATTCGCAGGGCGAGGAGGCCCTGAAGCGACAGTTCAAGATTCGCCGCAGCCGGCTTCGCTGACGCCGCGGCGATCAATCTGCCAGGATGGCCTCGATCTGCTTGAGTTCGTCATCGCTCAGCGGCGGGGCCTGGGCAGCGTCGATGTTCTCCTTGAGCTGCTCGACTTTCGAGACACCGATCAGCACACTGGTCACGCGATCGTCGCGCAGCAACCACGTCAGCGCCATCTGGGCGAGGCTCTGCCCACGGGCGGCTGCGATCCGGTTCAGTGCCGCCGCCTTGTCCCACGTCCCGGCCGCCTGGTGCTTGTCGTACCATTCGCGCCCGCGCTGTCCGGCCCGGCCCATGCGCGAGTCTTCCGGCAGCCCGCCAAGGTAGCGATCGGTCAGCACGCCCTGGGCCAGCGGGCAGAAGGCGATCACGCCCGTCCCCGCCCGCGCCGTCTGCGGAAACAGCCACGTCTCGCAACCGCGGTTGAGCATGTTGTAGTTTTGCTGGTGGATGACGATGGGCGACCAGTCGTGCAGGCGAACGGTCTCCACGGCCGCACAAAACGTCTCCCCGCCGTAGTTGCTCACGCCCGCGTACAGCGCCTTGCCCTGCTTGACGACCAGGTCCAACGCAGCCATCGTCTCCTCGATGGGCGTACCCGGGTCCGGGCGGTGATGGTAGAAGATGTCCACGTAGTCCAGCCCCAGCCGCTTGAGGGATTGATCGAGGCTGGCTACCAGGTATTTCTTGCTGCCCCAGTTGCCGTAGGGACCCGGCCACATGTCATACCCGGCCTTGGTGGAGACGATCAACTCGTCGCGGGGCATGTCCTTGAGGATTGCCCCGACGGCGCGCTAACTGTTGCCCGGCGGCGGCCCGTAGTTGTTGGCCAAGTCGAAGTGGGTTACGCCATGATCAAGAGCATAGTAACAGCACGCCCGGCAGGTGTCCTCGTTGCCCGGCTCGCCCAGCGATTGCCAGAAGCCCAGGCTCACCGCGGGCAGCCTCAGTCCGCTCCGTCCGCAGCGGCGATAGGACATCTTCTCATAGCGGTCTTCCGCAAATTGATGTTGGGGCATGTTCTTCCTCGTGTGAAGCAGCTAGTATAGCACTGCCGTCGGGGCCTCGCTCGCTACCGCCGGTAAGACAGAGGAATCTTCCGTCCAGCACGCGAAACATGCAAGCAATCATCGAGAGAATGGCCGACGCACCCCTGGTGTTCGACGGGGCGATGGGAACGATGATCTACGCCCGCGGCGTGTTCATCAACACCTGCTATGACGAGCTGAACCTGACCAATGCTCAGCTTGTAGCCCAGATTCACCGGGAGTACGTCGAGGCCGGGGCCGACGTGATCGAGACCAATACGTTCGGGGCCAACTCCATCAAGCTGCGCCCGTTCGGACTGGCTGAGAGCGCCGCCGAGATCAACCGAGCTGCAGCCCGCCTTGCCCGCCAGGCTGCCGGCGAGAATGTCTACGTCGCCGGGTCCGTCGGCCCCTGCACCCAGCCGGGGCAAATGCTGACCGACGAGGACGTATCGCTCGAAGTCGAGGCCGCCTTCCGCGAGCAGTGCACCGCCCTGGCCGAGGAGGGCGTGGATCTGCTGTTGCTGGAGACTTTTTCCAGCCTGCGCGAGTTGCAATTGGCTGCGCGCGTCGCCAAGGAGACACTGCTGCCTGTTCTGGCGTGCTTCGCTGCCGACGAGGAAGGGCGTACCGTTTCCGGCA
>Ga0272441_10016151_pt1 | contig 10361 bp, 4 predicted proteins | sample SSMProp6N_FD_193582 | JGI IMG/M metagenome (GOLD analysis project Ga0272441, IMG submission 193582) | Marine sediment archaeal communities from Little Sippewissett salt marsh, Falmouth, MA, United States - SSM-Prop-6N | ecosystem: Environmental > Aquatic > Marine > Wetlands > Sediment ... | reverse complement strand
CAATCTCTGGGGACAGTATGGGAATCTCAAGTTCCCGGCAAAGTTTCTCGTAGGTAGACACGCGATATTCGGGCATCGGGTGTTCATACCAGTAAAAATTCAGCTTCTCAAGCTCACGCCCCACCCGCAGGGCTTCCTCATACGTCCGGTACGTTCCCCACGGATCAAAGCTCAACACCATGTCGTCCCCCACCCGGTCGCGAACGGCCCGGCATACCTCAATATCCTGGTCGATGTGAGAGGGACGCCCCGGATCGGGCTGCTTCTTGACCGGATCCCAAAAATAATAGGGATGGATTTTGTAGTGCGGGTATCCCTCCGCCTTGCATTCTGCCGCATGCGCGCCATATTCCTCCGGTGTCCCCATATTCGGAAACGTGCTGGCATACGCCTTCACCCTGTCCCGGCATCCCCCCAGCAGCTTGTGTACCGGCACGCCGAACGCCCGCGCCTGAAGATCCCACAGGGTCATGTCCACAACGCTGAGCAAATTCTCTTCGATATTGGCCACCCACATCCAGTGCCAGAACCGCTCCCGGTCAAACGGGTCCTGCCCCACCAACAGGGATTTGACCCTTCCCTCCAGCACCGCCCGCTGGTCCGCCGTCATCCCATCCTGGTCGCCATGGCCGCGTCCCCCCAAATAATACCCCTCGGCGCCCTCATCGGTCACGATCTTGGTCACCGTCTGAAGCGCCTTGGTCTCCGGCAGCACAATCCCGTGTCGGCGCGGCTTTCTGGTAACCCAGAAAGGAATTACCTGTAAATCGACAATCTTCATATCATCCTCCTGTCCGAATCCGTCCCTCGCTCCATCTGTGCAATAGACATTTTGCATTTCTCATTTTCCATTTCCCAGCCTACTCAGCGCGCCGCTTCCACCAGTTCCCAGAACGACTTGATCGGCCGATTGGCGGGGCCCTCTCTCGTCTCCCGCACCCGAAGTCCTCGCGCCTGGTAATTCTCCAACGCATAGGGGTGGTCGTGAGAGCACGTGCTGAGCCACACCTTGTCGGCGCCCATCTCCCAGGCCCGTTCTACGGCACAGGTCAGCAGATGCCCACCCAACCCTCTGCCGATAAACTGCGAGAGCAGGCCAAAGGTCACAATCTGTACGCTCCCGTCCGATTGCCGCTCAAGCTCATAGTACCCGGCAGGCGTCCCGCCCAGGTAAGCGACCCACGTCTCCATCTCGTCCCGATCCGCGTGCGCATACCACCTGTCCTTTCCCCATTCGGTGCGCCCGCCCCAGCGGTAGTCAAACCCCACCATCGTGTGAAGGAATTTGTTGAACTCGGGGCATGGCGTCTCCATACGCTCGACTCGAAGGTCCGGGAAATCCGCCCGCTTCGGGCACAGATCTTCCGGGTTCGTCATCTCCAGAATGTATGTTTTCTTCCGTTCGGTATCCATTCTCATCAGCTCCTTTTAGACTCCTCAGGATAACCGGATCAAGCCTGAAAATCAAGCGACATATGCGGCGCCTCACCCCCTCCCCCGTCTCCCCTACCCCTCCGGAAACGTGTTGCACCCCGGTGGCGCCTGCCAGAAGTCGGACAGGTCGTGGGCGACTGTCCCTGCCCACTGCCGGATCACATCCCGCCCCTCGGCACGGCTGTCCAGCCTGTTCTGGACGGCCTCTCCATCCCATCCCTCCCGCACACGCGCCAAGAGCTCGGCCTTCACATCCGCACAGCCCGCGTCGTCTGCCCGGTCTTCGAACTCCTCCGGATCTTCGGCAAGATTGTAAAGCTGCGGCGCGTCATACCCGTGGTAGCGGTTCAGCTTCCAGTCTCCCTGCCGGATCATGCGCCCTGGCGCCTCCCTGGCGCTGACATTCTCAGAAAAAGCCACATCCGGCCAACCCGTCACACGGCCGTCCTCCAGAAAGCCCCTGAGGCTCCTGCCGGATGCGCCCGGAAGCGGCTCGCCCCCCGCCAGATCGATTGCCGTGGCGCCAATATCCAGCAGGCTCGTCACCGCAGACACACGCCTGCCCTCCGCCACCTGTCCCGGCCCGGCCCAGATCATCGGCACCCCCGCAGACCCCTCGTAAAAGCTGCTCTTCCACCACATCCCGTGTTCCCCGCCCATCTCCCCGTGATCGGACGTGTACACCACGACCGTGTGGTCCCCAAAAGACGAGGATGCCAGCGCGCTCAGCACGCGGCCGATCTGCTCGTCCATAAACGTCACCAGCCCGTAATAAGCGGCCCGCGCCTTGCGCACGGTCTCATCGCTCAGCCCGTTCACCCCCCGTTTCTCCCGCCAGAAACGGATGGCCGGGTGCAGGCGATCCATGTAGCCCTCCGGCATCCGGGGGATCTCGATCTGGTCGTAGTACTCATCATACAGCGCCTTCGGGCAGACAAAGGGACAGTGGGGAAGCACATAGCCCATCACCAGGCAAAACGGTCGGTCATCCTCCGCCCGGTCTCGCCCCTCAAGATACCGGCAGCACGCATCGGTCACCGCCACATCGTAGGCCTGATACGCCGTCCTGCCGGGGCCCGCAACCTCCACCGCCCTGCGAGATTGCCCGGTCGTTCCCCTGAGCGCCGCGCCGAGACCCGGCGGCGGTCCCCCGGGGAACGGGCACAACACATCCCCAATGATCCGGCGTTCGAACCCGTGGCGCTGGTCCGGCCCCACAAAGTGCATCCTCCCACCCAGCACGGCTTCGTACCCGGCAACCCCCAGCGCGTGGGCAAACGTCGGGATGTCCGACGCGAGCATACACCCGTTGGTCCACACTTCAATCTCCGAGCAATGCCGCCCGGTCAAAAACGTCATCCGCGAAGGCACGCACAGCGGAGACGCGCAGTAGGTATGCTCGAATACGGTTCCCCCCGCAGCCAGCCTGTCCAGGTTTGGCGTGCGGATGATTGCATCCCCCATACAACCCAGATTGCGTCGGTTGTGCTGGTCGGACATGATCACCAGAAAATTCGGTCTCTCGGCCATCGCTTCTCCTCCCTGCAAATCCTCAGCAAAAAGGTCGTGAGCCGGAACCCACGACCTTTCTCTTCCTATCTTCTCATTCCCTGTTATCCAGCGCCTGCCTGGCAAGCAGCGCCGCGTCCTCCTCTCCCGGCGAGTAGGGCCTCATCCGATACGAAAAGGAATACGCTCCCGGCAAAACGAGATACTGGGGAAGCGTGTCGGGTCCGCAACTTGCCGTGCCCAGCCCCCGCTGGCGCACATCCAGATTGAGGATCACCTCTTCCCGCGGCGTCAGCTCGTGGGTGTGAAACGCCCTGTACAGATCGTCGGCCGAGAAATGGCTTGCCGAACATTCCATCGGTTCTGTCATCACGAGAAGCAGGCCGGACGCGCCGGATGCCACCGTCAGCCAGCGCACATCCGTCTTGTTCCCGTGCTCCTGCGGAAGGATGTAGGGCACGTACTGGCCGCTCACCGTCCCTTCATACAATCCCAGGGCCGCGCCCCGTTTGCGGTCGCAGTAGCTTTCATGCGGCCCCCGCCCGAACCACCGCAGCGCCTCCAGGCCCGGCTGCAGCGTCAGGCTCACCCCGATCCTGGGCAGATCCGGCAACCGCTTGTCCGCCTTCACCGTATTCTCCACCCGGATATCCCCACTCGGAAACACCGTGTACGTATGCCGGTGTTCAAACCCGTGCGCAGCGCCCTTCCCTTTGGCCGTCTGCCGGATCGCAATGGAGACCGAACCGTCCCTGTGCGGCCGGACCGCAACGCCTTCTGTGGTGACCGCTATCTGGTCCAGCCCGGCCTCCAGCCACCGACCCAGGGCTTTCCGACGCTGGTCCGGCCGGGCCTTGATCCCGTCGTTGTCCGTAGGCGCGCGCCACACATTCAGCCGGGGGCCAGAGACGAGCAGTTCATGACCTTTCCAGCAGAGGGAACAGATGCATCCTGCCTCCTTATCGAGCGCCAGCGAAAAGTCCTGCGCCCGGATTTCTGCCGTCTTCGCATCCTCCACAAGCGAAAGCGCGCCGGGTGTCGACCTCACGATCTGCCTGCGTCCTGTCCCTGTGTAGGGCATCTGGAACGTCTCCCACGCCACCTCATGCCCTTTGTCCGCCCATGCGGTTGCCTTTGCCGTGGCAAACCGGAAGCAAAGCAGACACGTCTGTCCGGGCGCCATCGCCGGTTTCTTCAGCGGCAACGCGACCTCCTCGGATTCCCCGGGTGCCGTCCGCAATACGGGCAGTTTGCCCCTATCCACAACCACACCGTCCACGGCCATCTCCCACGTCCCTCGAAGCCACGCCAGCGTCGTGAAGTCCTGCTTGTTCACCACGACAATCTTTCCCTGGCGCAGCGACCGGGCCTTCACCGCCACCGGCTGTACGATCTTTTTGAACTCGTACATCGCCGGGTGCGGCGTGCGGTCCGGCCAGATCATCCCGTTGATGCAGAAATCATCGTCGTTCGGTTCGTCACCAAAGTCGCCGCCATACGCCCAGTATGCCCGTCCCTTCTCGTCCACCTTGCGAATGCCCTGGTCCACCCAGTCCCAGATGAACCCGCCCTGCAAGCCGTGGTATGTTCCGATTGCGTCCCAGTATTCCCCCAGATTCCCGTTGCTATTACCCATCGCGTGCGAATACTCGCACATAATCAGGGGACGGTCACCCCGCTTCTGCTTCGCCCATGCCACAATGGCCTCGATGCGCGGGTACATCGGGCATACGATATCGGTCGCCCGCTGCCCATCGTCCCACGTCATCCCGCTCTGATTGATGGAAATCGCGCCCTCGTAATGCAGCGGGCGGCTGGCATCGTAGCCCCGCATCCAGCCCGCCATCGCATCGTGGTTGGGGCCGTAGCCGCTCTCGTTCCCCAGCGACCACAGGATCACGCTCGGGTGGTTCTTGTCCCGCTCCACCATGCGCATCCCCCGGTCCACAAATGCCTGGGTGTAGCGCTTGTCCCGGCAAATCTGATAGATAAAATCGTGCGATTCCAGATTGGCCTCGTCAATCAGATAGATCCCGTAGGCATCGCACAGATCGTACCACGCCGGATCGTTGGGATAGTGCGACGTCCGCACGGCGTTGAAGTTGAACCGCTTGAGCAGCAGAATATCTTTCAGCATCGTCTCCCGGCTCACGGTTTTCCCGGTCACCGGGTCGTGATCGTGACGGTTCACGCCCTTCATCAGCACCGGCTTGCCGTTGATCAGCAGCTCCCGGTTGCGCACCTCCACGCGTCGGAAGCCCACACGGCAGGTCGTCGCCTCCACGGTCTTGCCCCTGGGGTTGTGCAGGCAGACCACCAGCGTATAGAGGTACGGCGACTCCGAAGACCATTGTTTTGGCGACTTCAACGCCGCTTCGAGCCGGACCTGGAGCCTCGGCCACACGTGTCCTCTATTGGACACCGCCACCTCGTCCGACAGGGGAGCTTTGAATACCTCCCGGCCTTTCGCATCGAGCAACCTTGCGGAAACGCGCCATCCCGGCTCGGGCGGATCGGAAAATCCCACCTTTGCCGTCACCTTGAGTCGCCCGCCTCTATAATCATCCTCAAGCTGTCCCAGCGCAAAAACGTCCTCGATATATGTCTGTCCGGTCGAATACAGGTACACGTCGCGGTAGATGCCCGCCATCCACCAGTGGTCCTGATCCTCAATAAAGCTGGCGTCCGACCAGCGGATCACCATAGCCACCACCGTATTCTCAACGCCGGGGGTCACAAAATCCGTAATGTCGAACTCCGCCGGCAGCCGGGAATCCTTGCTCAGCCCTACGGGCCGTCCGTTTACATACAGGCACAGCACACTTTCCACGCCGCCAAAGTGGATCACAACCCGCCTTGCCTGCCAGCTTTTGGGAATAATCACCCGCTTCCTGTAAACTCCGGTTGGGTTCTCCTCCGGCACCGTCGGCGGTTCGTTCTCAAAGGGCATCTGCACATTCGTATAATGGGGCCGGTCGAACCCCTGCAGCGTCCAGTTGCCGGGTACATCAACAGTCGTCCACTCGCCCGCGCGGCAATCCGGCTGCGCGAAATCTTCCGGCGCGGCCTCCGGCCTGGGCAGATACAGAAACGCCCACGTCCCGTTCAACGGCCTGACCCGGGAAGACTGCTCCCGGTCGCGGCTCAGCGCCGCCTTTTCGTTCTGGAACGGGATGAGCGTGGCGCGCGCCGGCAAACGATTGACGCCCGTGCATTCAGGATTTTCCCAGGGTCTGGATACAACCATATTGAGCATAGGATCACCTTTGAGAGTAGAGGCGAACCTCGTGTTCGCCCGATGGAGGAAAACGGTATGCCTTCACAAAAGCCGTACCCTATTCATGCAGCAGGATATCCCTTCTGTCAAGCGCTAATCAAGGTCCGGTTTGAGCCACATCCCAACAGAGAAGGGCGGCAAGTCCATGGACTCACCACCCTTCTCTGTTGAGGGCCGCAGGTCTACCGGAGGGATAGCCGGTTCATTGCGTAGCGCGTTCCTCCCCTTTCCTCAGATGGTGTCGAATCAGGATCTCCCCCACCCGCCCCTGGTTCTGATTCAGCCACCAGGAAAACGGGCGGCATCCGATTCCCTTCCTGGTCATTTCCGGCTCGACCCTTTGCGCAGTAGACGCTACCATTCTGTTGAGCATCTCCCTGTAGCCCGGCCAACTCCACGCCAGATTGAACCCATCCCCTCGCGCATCTTCTACGATCACCCGGACCAGATCCCGGATAAACCCCGGGTCGCGCCCCTTAAAGACCGCATCGAAGGATGCCGCATCCACATCCAAATCTGCAAACGCCAGGGAAGGAGCCAGAACCAGCAACGAAGCCATCGCGTCTGCAAGGTGAGCGCACTGAATCACTGGAAGGTAGGGATTCTCACCACCCGACGCATAGGGGGCGTGGTGGTACTTTGTGACCTGGGCCTCCATATCGGACCACCCCGCACATGCCATAACGCGCGCCCCCTTGACCGCGTGAAAACATCTCCGAAGAATCTGCGCCTCTCCGCGCGCATAGGGCAGATATCTCGATGTCTGGGTACACGCAGCCCACACACCCCGCGTAATCTCGGGATCATCAACGTGCAACAACAACACGCCCACATCCAGAAGAAGCCCCATCCTGAAGACCTGTCCGGCGGACGGAGCCTCCTGGCCACGGCGTTTCATCTCCGGAATCCCGCTATGGACGCTCAACAGCCTGAGCATGGCATAGGCGCTTAGGGCGCCATGGCACCAGAAGCAGCGGTCGTACTCCGGGCATCCAAGCGAGTTACCGGCCATCAGCGCTGCCATTTCCTGTTCGGTTGCCTGAAGAACAACCTTTCTGACCCCATCCTCCCCCAGCAACCGCAGGACAGCCTCAACGTGCCCGGTGTCCGGACTTCCGCCATGCGTTGGGCCTTTCAGGACCCTATCGTGCGCCAGGGCCTTCGCCCGGCCGGCCTCCCACGCCTTGAGTGCCAGCACGCGATCCTTGCCGATCACAGCGGCCATCCTGGCCCAGGGCTGCCGCTGTTCAAAGTACGTTTTAAGGGTATAATGCACCTCATACAGCGTGGCCATGCGGTCCAGTTGCTTCAGTGTATCATGCGTCAGGATCTCCTCTGCCCTGCGCTCAGCCGTACGATCAATTCCCAATGCCATAATAAGGCTCCTTGAGACATGGTTTCACTTCACCAGTTGCATCCGCCTTGTCTGCGCGCCCCCTCCATCTACAAGCCGGTAGAGATATATGCCGCTCGACACAGCACGGCCGCGGCCGTCCCTTCCGTCCCAGCGCACCCGATGGCTCCCGGCCTCCTGGTATCCCTGGACCAGTATGCGTACCGGCTGTCCCAGCAGGTTATAGACCACCAGGGAGACCTCCCCTGCCTCCGGCAACGCATACGAAATCTGTGTACTCGGGTTGAATGGATTGGGGGTGTTCCGGAGCCCATGTGCGCCCGCAACTGCCCCGGATGATGCGTGCTGTTTCCCCTTCCCCCCATCCCTCACCCGGATCTCGTCCGTTCCCTCAAAGGTCGCCGCCCCAGACGGGGCTGTCGCCAGGAATTTGCCGCTTATCCGCAAGGCTGCCAGAGGAGGCTCCACGACCGCCACTGCATCGGCCCTCAGGAACTTGAGCTTCAGTTCTGCGATGCCGTCTCCGTCCCTGTCCACGTAGGATGCCGCATGCGCCTTCGATCCCGGCCCCTCACCCGGCACAGGCGTTGTACTACCCCCCGGGCCAATCAGCCTGATTGTGAATGCATCGATATCCTCACATGTCCCATACATCTCGGCAACCGAGACGTATCCGGTCACCACACCGTGGCGGTTAGCGCAATTCAGAGTATTGGGATCAAAATCGAATGCGACAGGAATTGGCGCCACCTGAACCGTCACCGACGCAACGCCCGTGTTTCCCGACGCATCTGTGGCCTCAACGGTAATCACCATGTCGCCGCACGCCAGTGGAGGTCCAATCGGATCTCCAGGAAAAACCGCCACCAGGGGAGATGGATCGAGCGCGTCGGTAACGGCGTAGATGACATCGATCTGGTCCCCGCTCAGGAACATCGCACCATCTGTCGGGCTGCTGATGGTCACAACCGGGGGGGTCGTATCTGCCGCACCGGCCGTGACCAACTCGTCTGGAAGCAGCTCAATCCTGGCCAGGAACATATCCGAGCGGCCGCCGCCGAAACTGTCCTGGAACGGAGCCAGCATCGGAAAATCCGCCGAGCGAACGCGGCCGATAACCAGGGCATGCCCGGACGCATCCAGGGCAATGCCCTGGCCCTGGTCCTGCATGGCCCCACCTAGATATGTCGAGTAATCCAGCGCCCCCCCAGGTGCGCTCAACCGCGATACGAACGCATCATATCCCCCACCGGGAGCCGGCTGCTGGGCATTCGCCATAGGAAAATCCACCGAACCGGTCTCTCCCGTTACCCAAACGTTCCCGGCCTCGTCAACGACAATGCCCTGCCCTTCGTCGTACAGGCCGCCGCCCAGATACGTCGAATATACCAGCGATGAACCAGACGCGTTCAGCCTGGCCACGAACACGTCGTAACTCCCGCCAATTGCCGGCTGGAAGGCATTCGCCACCGGGAAATCCACCGAACGCGTCCGGCCAGTCACGCACGCGCTCCCGTAGGCATCCACGGTAACGTCGTAGCCCTGATCGTAGTGGCTGCCGCCCAGATACGTCGAGTACGTCAGCGACGAACCCAACGCGTCCAGCTTGGCCACGAACACGTCGCTGTAGGCGACCAAAACGGACTGGAATGCGTTCAAGACGGGGAAGTTCACAGACCGTGTCTCTCCGGTTACATACGCGCAACCGGCGTCATCCACCGCAATGCCGTAGCCGTAATCCTTGTCCATCCCGCCCAGATAGGTAAGATAGACAGCCGATGTCCCTGAGGCATCCAGCTTGGCCACAAAGGCATCGCTGGAGCCGCCGAAGACGCCTTGTGGACCGCCTGAGGCAGAGAGGTCGGTCGAATACGTATAGCCTGTCAGGTAGGCGCAACCGGAGGCACCCACTGCCACATCGCACCCCCGATCCAGGCCGCTGCCGCCCAGATACGTCGCATACACCAGCGACGATCCCGACGCATCCAGCTTGGCCACAAAGGCGTCGCGTCCCCCATTCGGGTCGGCGCTCAGAGGATTCATAGAAAGCCCCGTCACATAGACGGAGCCGGAGGCATCCAACGCAACGCCCGACCCCGAATCGTCCCCCGCCCCCCCAAGGAACGTGGCATAGACCAGCACCGGGTCAATCACAAGCGGACTGCCCTCATCGTAGGCCGCCACCCAGAACCTCACCTGGTTTCCACCATCAACGACGTACCCCCCAGGCACCTCCTGCCTGGCGCCGTCCACTTCCTGATAGATCACGGGCGCGCGCTGGACGACTTCACCCGCTCCCACACGCAGAAGCAGGTCGCCCTCATCGCTCAGATGCACGGAATCCGCGCCCTGGAAATCCAGCCGGATGTGCTCGGCATGCGCGCCGGGCGCCAGCACAATATCGTACTCGATCTGTCCCTGATTTCCGTAGAACACCACATCTACGCCGGGGTAGATCTCCCGGTATCGCACCCTGGCGTAATGCGGAACATCGGTATGCCACTGGGTCGGGTCTCGGCCAACCAGATAGTGGCTCCTGCCGGGCAGTTCCTGCACCCCGGTCAGTTCGGCGTCTGGGTTCGCGCCAACCAACCGCAATCGCAATACCGCAGCCTGTCTACCGCCATCACGCTGCACGTCCAAGTACATGGCAGCGCCACTGGGCGCAAGGCCCAGGCCGTAGCCGCTCCCCCGTGCCACAAACACCGCATCTTCACCGGCCTGTCCCAGGTTGGGCTCAAAACTCAGTGGCGACTGCGCGCAGGCCTTTCCGGACCTTTGCACAAT
>Ga0272441_10016150_pt1 | contig 10361 bp, 9 predicted proteins | sample SSMProp6N_FD_193582 | JGI IMG/M metagenome (GOLD analysis project Ga0272441, IMG submission 193582) | Marine sediment archaeal communities from Little Sippewissett salt marsh, Falmouth, MA, United States - SSM-Prop-6N | ecosystem: Environmental > Aquatic > Marine > Wetlands > Sediment ... | reverse complement strand
GACAGGGAAAATAGAAAATTCATAAGAAAGTAAATGCCAAACGCAATAAAGACTATTTGCAATATATTTTTTTTATTCATAGCGTATCCTTAAAATTTTATTGTACTACCCAACAAGTTAATATATGGAGTTCCGTAATTTCTGGGATTGTCTGAGCATGCTTATTGCAAAAGCCTATAATTTTGTCAAATTTTTAATTGTAAATTCCGCATTATGTGGGTAATGCCGTGGTTATACGGAATTCCGTATAATATGGGGTGAGCGTTCGGGGCAGGCAGGAATGTCGGATTTTTATTCCGGTAGTGATGGGGTGACTTTTGTGAAGCGGATGGATTCCGTCTTTCGACGGAATGACAGGCAGTAGTATATCGGGGTCAAGTATATCAGGATTTTACTGTATACCAATTTTTAAACATCCGGTTGATCGAAATTAGTATGGTGCCCCCAGATGTTACCTTTACCCCCGGCATCCTGCTGAGCTTGACGGCAGTGGCCTTCAAATTATCACCGTACGCGCGCACGTTCCCTGGCACTATCATTTTTTCCATTATACACCGCCGTTAGGTTGCGGTGTCTGTATTAGCGGGGGAACTGTCCCGTCAATTTTCAACAGCTACGGAGAGTTTCAAGCCGACGCTGTGCAGGACGCAGCACAGGCTTTTCAATTTCGGATTGCCCCGGCGTGATAGGATTCGATACAAATTTTCACGGTTGAGTTTTGTTTCGCGCGCCATGTCGGCAATGCCCCGTGCAAGCGCTACGTCTTTTAACGCCATTAAAAACACTTCCGGCGAGCCGTCTTCCAGCGCTGCATTTAAATATTCCGCCGCTTCGCATGGATCCTGAAGATCTTCCCTGAGATTCTTCTCATATTTTTCAGCTGCTTTGCGCATTATGTTCTCCCTTGAAAATCAGCCCAATATGCCTGGGTCGACTGAATATCTTTTTGCTGCGATTTTTTGGAGCCTCCGCAGAGTAAAATCACTATAGACGCCCCCGACCGCCCATAGTACACCCGGTATCCCGGACCGTAATCCACCCGCAACTCGTGCACGCCCTTGCCGACAGGTTTACAATCGCCAAAATTGCCGAGCCTCACACGATTCAAACGAACGCGTATCCGCGCACGAGCATGTCGATCTTTCAGTGCATTGAGCCAACTGTGGAATGGATTGTCTCCGTTTTCTGTTATATATTCGAAAAGTTCTATTGCCGGCCCCTCCATACTATTATTGTAGCTTTAAAACTACAAAAATCAAGGTGTATTTCAACTGGCATCCGGGCGCATCAGGTTCCGAGGCTGAACACCTTTTTGCAGTGAAGTCGCAAAACGGGCAATCTTCTTCCGGATGGGGAATTCTTTGCGGCAGGACAAAGCGAAAATGAGTACCACCTGCTGCGTGCGGACACGAGCAGACAATCCCATTATATCGGGGTCAGGTCTTCTCGTTTGACACAAGCGAAGACCCGACCCCGGTGTTGTCTGGTATACTTATGAAAGTTTTTTGGCGCCTGAATAGACCTCTTCCACTTTCAATACAGCTGCGGCATGGCCCGGATGCTTCTGGGGATTCCATGCTTTCATGTCGGTAAAAACAGCACCCTCTTTGTGGTATTCAATGGTTCCTTTGACCTGGAACGCCTTATCATCGTTGGTAATAAAAAGAATGGAACCCTTGCTGCCTGCAGAAATATTGCTGCGTGTTTTGTCAAAATAGTTATCTGCTATCACGAGTGAATCGTTATCAAATTTTTTTACGCACGTCGCATAAATGGCATTCGGTACACCATTGGTATCGACGGTGGTAAACACGATCGGGCCTTTTCTTGCATCCCATGCTTTGCTGACTTCTGCTGGTAAACCTGACATTGTTCCTCCTTTGGTTGAATGTTGCGGGTGAATAAAAAAGGTGACGCATGTATGCTTGAGGCTTTTGCGGCCCGCGCGATACAATCCGCCACTTTTTTCAGTTTCAAATCAGAGTAAACCGGTACTGAAATACCGTTCGGCCCTGTCCGGAAGCACGGTGGCGATAACCCAGTCCGGATGTTCTGCGGCTATCTGCCGCGCGGCCCATATATTCGCTCCGGATGACGTGCCGCACAGCAGAGAATTATGCAGCGCCAGTCCGCGTGTGGTGTTGATCGCATCGTCATCGGTGACTTCGATTATTCTGTCTACCAGGGACACATCGAGAATATCGGGGATAAATCCGTCGCCGATACCCTGGATCTGGTGCAGGCCGGGTTCATGGCCGAGAAGCGCGGACACGTTTTTGGGTTCAGCTGCCACGATCATGATATCCGGATTGTTTTTCTTGAGAAAGGAACCGACACCCTGGATGGTTCCGCCGCTGCCGACGCCCGAGACGAAAGCATCGATTTTATTGCCCGTCTGCCGCCAGAGTTCCGGGGCGGTATATTCATAATGCGCCAGCGCATTATTGGGGTTTTTGAATTGCTGGGGCATGTAGCCGTTGAATTCTGCAACCAGTTCCTCGGCCTTTGTAACCGAACCGGCTATGTTGTCGCTGTCAGGCGTCAGGATGAGATTGCCGCCGAGAACTTTAATGATATTTTTCCGCTCCTCGCTCATGCCTTCGGGCATGACGATATAGACGTCATAGCCCTTGGCAACGCCGACAAGCGTTATGCCTATGCCTGTATTGCCTGATGTCGGCTCAATAATTTTCATGCCCGGCTTGAGCTCGCCGCTGCGTTCCGCCGCTTCTATCATCGCAAGCGCTACGCGGTCTTTTATACTGCCGCCGGGATTCAGGAATTCAGCCTTGGCTACGATGTTTTCGTTCCTGAGCTTGATCAGGGGGGTATTGCCTATCAGGTCGAGAATGTCACATGCTTTCATGGTTCTTTACATCTCCTTGTGATGATAATCCTACTACGGTTACAGGTGCATGGTGCGGTCACCGACGATCATGTGCCTGCGCCATATGCTGCCGCACGAAGGCAAAGGCCTCCGGCAGGCGCGAGCGCAGGAAGCGGGTGTTGGGGGTGTCGCTTGCAAGGGCCGTTCTGCAGCGATCGAGTGCTTTGTTTTCATACAGCACGAAACCCTGCGGGGCGCGCGTGAGAAGCACGTGCGGAAGCTCCGCGTCAAGGCCGGCTATGATCAGGGCGTTCAGGCAGGCCCAGAACTTTTCAGCCCCTTCTCCGGGCAGGTTCAGCACGCGCAGCCTTGCATGCCCGGACCCGCAGGGCACGTTTACTGCATCGTTTCCGGCAGCATCGCGCAGGATGGCGGGGATCGCCTCAGGGGCAATGTCGCTGCGGCGCAGGCCCGATGCCTTGTCGCGGCTGATGCGTTCGTAGCGGCCGTGCGTGTGCAGGCTGGTGATGCGGCCGCGCGCGATGTCGCGTGCTATCTGGTCGATTGTCAGGTCTTGAACTTTGCGTGACAGGGTGTCGGCCGGCATGGTGTGTGCGCCGCCTGCCTCAAGAAAGGATGCGATGAAACGCAGGCGTTCAACGTCGCTCACCTCGCGGCCGACGCGGTTGAGTTTCGCCAGCAGGCGCAGCCTCTGGTCAATGCCCAGCGGGTGTGTGATCGATACCCGTTCGAAATCGATGAAGAGCAGTTCATGGCCGCTGTCGGTTGTGTGGATGAGGAAGTTGTTCAGCGAGTAGTCCTGCTGGAAAATGCCGGCCCTGAAGATACGGGCGGTCAGCTCCCCGAACCGGGCCGCGATCTGCAGGCGCTCTTCCGGCGTGCACATCTCCTTGTCGAAAAAAACATCACGCAGCTCCCGGCATCCGGGTACGAATTCGATCGCGACCATGCTTTCTGCCGGCAGCCAGCCGAAGGAGCGCCGCTCGGCCAGCAGCAGCGGCTCCGGGGTGGGGATGCCCGCGGCCAGGATATGGGCGGCGGCCTGGAACTCCTGGCGGGCACGGGTACTGCCGAGTGCGTATTTAAGCCTGCGCGCAAGCCCGCCGGATGCGTAGCGCTTTACCAGCAGGTCGCGTCCCTGGGCCTGCGCGCGCACGATCGTTTTGTAGACGCCCTGCTTGAGCATCTCCCCCTTGCTGAACAGCTGCTCGCAGAGCGCGCGGCACTGGGCCGTCTGCAGGCTTTGTGCCCACCCGGGAGCGACCGTCATGGACGTGTTTCCATGGCGCATGCGGTGGTATCCGGAATCGTTCAGGGTGTTCATGGTGTATGGTCTGTTACTGAGTCACTCGTGTTGCGCTGGTGCGCATTCGCTGATGTCATGCCGCACTCGATGCGGCATCCATGTTTTTGTGGATTCCGGCTATCCGCTGCGCTTCTGCCGGAATGACACGCATATTGTTTGTCCTCTCATTGCAAGTAATGTCGCCATCCTGGACTTGGAGACTGTGTCGCAATTGAATGTATGTCATCCCCGGTCCTTCACTGCGTTCAGGATAAACTCCGCGAAGGATCTCTTCTTCCGGGCATACGCGTAATAGCAGGGATTCTTCGGCGCCTTCGGCTTCTCAGAATGACACGTTGTGAATACACCACAGTCTCCTTGATCCGGGATCCATCATGTCCGGTTATGCGATATGTTCATGCGCGGTTTGTTTTTTGCGGTAGCCGCTTTGTATGTCAATCAGCTTATTGTACACGCCGCTGTGCCGTATGAGGTCGTCATGCGAGCCGCGTTCCACGATCTCGCCGTCCGCCATGACCATGATCTGGTCGGCATTGCGGATGGTCGAGAGGCGGTGCGCGATGATGAACGTCGTGCGGCCGCGCATCAAGTTGTCGAGCGCGCCCTGGACGATCTTTTCCGAACGCGCGTCAAGGGCCGAGGTGGCCTCATCCAGGATCAGGATGGGCGCGTTTTTGATGACGGCGCGCGCGATCGCGATGCGCTGCCGCTGGCCGCCGGAGAGCTTGACGCCTTTCTCCCCGATGACGGTGTCATAGCCTTCGGGCATCTGCTCGATGAATTCATGCGCGTAGGCGGCGCGCGCCGCGGCGATGACATCCTCATCGGTCACGCCCGTGCTTCCGTAGGAGATGTTGTTTTTGACGGTATCGTTGAACAGGATCGTCTCCTGGGACACGAGCGCGATTTGGGCGCGCAGCGAGCGCAGGGTCGCTTCCCGGATGTCGGCGCCGTCGATCAGGATCGCGCCCTCCTGCGGATCGTAGAAGCGCAGCAGCAGGTTGGTGATCGTGCTTTTGCCTGCGCCGCTGTGCCCCACCAGGGCGGTGACGCTGCCGGCGGGCGCACGCAGGCTCAGGTTTTTCAGGACCCAGTCCTCCTCGTAGCGGAACCATACGCCGCTCAGCTCGACGCTGTCGCGCAGGGGCGGCAGCTCGCGGGCGCCCGGGTCCTCGACGATATCGTTTTCCATGTCCATCATATGGAATATCCGCTGTGCCGCTGCCAGGCTGCGCTGCAGCTTGATGTTCTCTCCGCTGAGCGACTTGAGGGGCTTGAGCAGCAGGGCCAGAGCGGCCATGAAGGAAAAGAACTGGCCCGGCGTCATATGCCCCGCTATGACCTGGTAGCCGCCGTAGTAGATGATGCCGGCTGCCAGGATTGCTCCGATAACATGCATGATGGGCGAGGACAGGGCGCTCACCGTCACGCTTTTGACGCTGAGGCGGTAAATGTGGTCGGTCTCGGCAGCGAACCGGTCGGTTTCACAGCGCTCCATGCAGTAGGATTTCACGGTCTGGTTGCCCGAAATGGTCTCATCGAGGAAGGTCGAAAGGTCGCCCATCTTTTCCTGGGTTTTCAGGCTGTAGAGGCGCCCCTTCTTGCCCAGTTTGGCGATCGGGTAGGAAACCGAGGGCAGCACGATCAGGCACAGCAGGGCCATCTGCCAGTTCTGATAGACGACCACAACGCTCAGGGCTATGACCAGGAATATATTGCGGCCCAGCTTCATGATGGCATTGGACAGGCTTCTGCGCAGGATGCCCACATCGTTTGAGATGCGCGACATGATTTCTCCGGTCGTTACCCGCGAGAAAAATGCAAGCGACATGTTCTGTATGTGGCGGTACAGGTCGCTGCGGATGTCCATGACCGCGCGGTTGCCGGCCGATCCGATCAGGTACTGCTGGCCGAAATCGGCGAGCCCCTTGAGCAGGTAGCATATGATGATCAGCAGCGGGATTAGCTTGAGCATGCTGTAGTCGCGCTGCGGGTTTTTAATGAGCACATCGGGGTACAGCCCGGCAAGCAGCGCGATGTTGAACCAGCGCAGGTCCTCGGATTCGGCATCCCCGGGTTTGCGCGCCATGCGCCATGCCCCGGAATCGTCACGCTCGAGCAGCCCCCCTGCGGCCAGGGCCGCGCGTGCTGCGAAGGCCTGCGACTGCGGATCGACCGTGAAATGTTTTTGGTGTTCCGTGTAGAGGTCCTGGCGGTCGAGCAAATTGTTGAAGGCGGCGACCGCTGCCGTGCGCAGCGCCGCCGTGCGCGTTACGGGCCGCTCTTGCGGTCGTGCTTTTTCGGACGTGAATTTTTTCGACAGGTTTTTTTCGGCCAGGCGCGTCAGGAAACCAATCCCCCCGGCGATCAGGCCTTCGGGTTTCTCGACAGCGTTTTCTATCCTGCGCATGTTTTCAGGCGGCACGGCGGTGCGCAGCAGGTGCGCGTTGAAGCTGTCCGCCCCGCCGGTGAGCAGGCGTGCGAGTGCGGCCGGATCGCGCACATCGGAGAGTGCGATGACCGAGCTGTTTTTGACGAAAATCCCGTCGATCGCCGGTTTGACCAGGTAGGCGATCAGCGCGCTGGTGGCCGAGAGCACGATAACGCAGGCAAGCGCGCCGACCAGGTAGGCGCTGTAGGGTTTTACATAGTGCAGCAGACGCAGGAACAGTTTCATGGTGATGTGTTTCCTTCCGCCCTGCCGGGCCGTAGCGCGGCACGCGCCTGGCGGGCAACGGGATGCGAAGAGCCGGCCTGTTACGGGGCAGTGGTGCCGTGCCTGTGTTGACAGGCCCCGATGCGCTCTCCGTCCGGCACGTCGGCGTCCTCAATGACACAGCATGGGCCGATATGTACGTTTGTGCCGACGCGTGCGTCGATCAGCGCGCTTCCGGCGCCGATTGTGCATCCGCTGCCGATGGTGGTGCGGCCCTGCAGGACCGTCCCGGGGTGCAGCGTGACTTCGGCGCTGATTTCGACCCGGTCGTCGATGTAGGTGGAGGCGGGCTGCAGTATGCTGACGCCGCCGAGCATGTGGCGCTGCCGGATCAGGGCCTGCATGCGATCTTCGGCGCGCGCGAGACCGGCCCGGTCGTTGATGCCTTCAACCTCCTGCCAGTCGGGGGCGATAACGGCCTGGACATGCAGCCCGGCCGCGCGTCCGATGGCGATGATATCAGGCAGGTAGTATTCTCCCTGGTCATTGTCGGTGCCCACCTTCCCGAGCGCACTGAACAGGAACGCGGCCCTGCAGCAGTAGATGCCGGTGTTGATCTCGCGTATCAGCTGCTGGGGCGGCGTGGCGTCCCGGTGTTCGACTATGGCGTGGAGTTCGTCCTGCGAGCCGCGCACGATGCGTCCGTAGCCGTGCGGGTTGTCGAGATGAACCGACAGCACGCTGACGGCCGCCTCAGATCCGGCGTGCGCGTCCAGGAAGTGCGTGATCGTGTCGGTGGTGATGAAGGGCACATCGCCGCACAGGATCAGGATATCTCCGTCGAAGCCCGCGAGCGCTTGCTCACAGACCGCCACGGCATGTCCCGACCCGAGCTGCTGTTCCTGCACCACGAATTCGACATCCGGTGCCGCCACAGCCTGTTCGACCTCGGCACCCTGGTGGCCGATCACCACAAAGATGCGTTCGCTGCCCGCGGCGCGGGCCGTCTGCAGGGGGTAATGCAGCATGGGCCGTCCCGCCAGGGGGTGCAGTACCTTGGCCAGGGATGATTTCATGCGGGTTCCCTTGCCCGCTGCCAGCACAATACACGCGTGTTTTTTCATGCCTCTTCCTTGAGGGGTTTCTTGACAAATGCAGGCCAAACGTGGCATACATAGCAATTAAAAATCCCCGGTGGGGTGAACTGAAAGGATATACCATATTTATGAAAAAAACAATTGCCCATCTCCTGGTACTGGTTTTTTTGGCCGCAGGCTGCGCGTCCACGCCGCCACAGACAGCGTCTCTCAGCGATGAGGCATACTATGAGCGGGCCATGGGCCACATGGAGAAGTTTTTTTATGATGAAGCGGTCAAGGATTTCGAGGACCTGCGCGATAAATTCCCCCTGAGCCCGTTCGCCGTCCTGGCGCTCCTGCGCCTTGGCGAGTGTAAATACATGGAAGAGAACTACATCGAGGCTCAGTATAATTTCGATACGTTCCGGCGTCTGCATCCGAGCCACGAGAAGGTTCCCTACGCCATGTTCATGTCCGGCATGTGCCAGTTCAAACAGATACTCGATTATGACCGCGACCAGACTGCCGCGCGCGCCGCGGTCGCCCAGTTTGAAATGCTGCGGGAGGCGTTCCCCGACAGCCCCTATGCCGGCAAGGCCATGTGCAAGATCGTCGAGGCAAAACAGCATATCGCCGGGCATGAGTTTTTCGTCGGCAGCTTCTATCTGAAGAAAAACAACTACGAGGGCGCCTACGCCCGTTTCGACAAGCTGCTGTTGCAATATCCCGATGCCATCGCGCGCGACAAGGTGCTGCTCGCAATGGCACGGGCCTGCCTGTATGACGGCCAGACCGAAAAGGGCAAGCGCATCCTGCAGCTGCTCATCAAGAGCTACCCCGACGGTGACTATACTGCCCAGGCCCAGGATCTGCTGGGCACGTACTAGCAGGCTGTTGAAAAAAGCCCATCTGCGGCGGTGCGCTCATCATTCGTCACTGCGACGTACAGAAAAGTACGCCTCATTCCTCATGACCGCGCGTTGTGCATCCCTGCGTATGCAGGGACGGCGTCTGGACATTTTTGAACAGCCTGTCCGAGCATTCCCCCTTTCCCTGTAATTTTTTAAAAAAGAAGAAGCAGGCCCGTTCGTGGTGAGCTTGTCGAACCATGAACGGGGTTCGGCTTTAACTGCGCTGTCCGTCCAACCCGCTGGACAGGCTCAGAACGAACGGACGTACAGTATTGAGAAAAATGCTTCAGGCTTTTGCCGCGGGTTTTGCCGCATTCCACCCCTGCCTTCAGACCCTGGTGTTGTGCGGGCGCAGGTACGGCGTATGTGGTGCGTCTGTTGGTAGGTCCTTTTGGTCTGTCTGCATGCAGAGCAGAGCATGGAGCTGTCCCGGGTGGGTGTTCAGGCAGGGAAACGGCCTGCCGACGGTACAAAAAGACGGGACGCGGCAGGGCGCGTCCCCGGGGTGAACAAGCCCCTCCGCTCCTTCACCTTTCGCGTCCTATAGTCGCAGAGCCCGCGGTTTTCTTCCCTGTTGAAGCATGTTTTTCGATGCGTGCCGTGCGCATGCCACGGCGGGGAACATCGCCAGCGGCGCCCGTTACACTTTGTTACAAACTGTTACGGCCGTGAAAAGCATTTTTGCACGGCTGCTGTTACATTGTAACTGAAACATGCAGTCGGCAATCACTAGACAGAGGAGAGATGCCATGAAAACCCATATGATGCTGCTGGATACGGCAATGGTTGCGCTGGCCTTCGTTATCGTGTTTCAACTCTTCGTGGTCATGGCCCATCACAATAGCCTGAACATGCTGAGCGCCCTGCCCAATGAGTTCCTGTACCTGAAGGGAATGACGACATTTCTTTTTTGACGGTCGCGTGCCATTCACGGTTCATGGTAACGGTCATATGCGGCCGGGCGCGCATGCGCGCTTCATCGGGACCGTCGCGGCACACGGAAACGCATGCCGCGTTTGCATGATTGCCCGTTTCGCCGGTGCCCGAGAGGAGCGCAGCACTGTTTTTTCGGCAGCATTATCGAGAATCATTTTGTGCCGCGCACCAATCTGTGCTACGTAGTAGGTCTGTGCCCGGCACGGCGATATACGGGCCGGGAGCGCGTCCATGAGAGCAATTGTTTTCTGCTGCGGTTCGAGGTCGGATGAAACAGCGTATTCTGGTCATTGACGATGACGAACGGCTCAACGCCCTGTTGAAAGATTTTTTCCAGGGCTACGGGTTCGAGACGATTACGGCCACGCATCCTGATCAGGGTCTGAAACTGCTTCGGCAAAAAGAGCCGGACCTGGTCATTCTCGACATCATGCTGCCCGGCATGAACGGTTTCGAGGTCTGCAAGTTGATCCGCAAAGGCAGTGATGTGCCGATCATCATGCTGACGGCCAAGGGCGATTTGATGGACAAGGTCGTCGGACTGGAACTCGGCGCCGATGACTATATCCCCAAACCGTTCGAGCCGCGTGAGATCGTGGCCCGCATCCAGTCGGTGCTCAGGCGC
>Ga0272441_10016148_pt1 | contig 10361 bp, 9 predicted proteins | sample SSMProp6N_FD_193582 | JGI IMG/M metagenome (GOLD analysis project Ga0272441, IMG submission 193582) | Marine sediment archaeal communities from Little Sippewissett salt marsh, Falmouth, MA, United States - SSM-Prop-6N | ecosystem: Environmental > Aquatic > Marine > Wetlands > Sediment ... | reverse complement strand
GGAAGTCCGGAATTGGGACCTGTGATCGGTTGGATGGCGAAGAGAACAGCGTCGCGCAAATGCTCCTGAACGTGTGTCCTGTTTGCGGTGGTGGAGCCTGGGGGACTGAATGTAGAACGCGTTCGTTAGCTGTCTCGTGGTGATGGGAGTCCCTTTCATGTGGCGAGAGAGTCCCGGAAACCGTTTCTAGGTCAAGAGATTCGCTCCTGTGGGGATCCCCGCGCCAAGGCCACTGTCAATCGTGACATCGGCTTTGGGCCGGATTCCGGGGCGAAGGTCACGAGGCCAAAACGGGTCCATGGCAGCAATCGTTCTGGATTCGGCGCTCTTGACGTATTCGGAGAGAAGCGTATAGGCTGGTGGGGAGAAGAGAAGCGCGGGAAGGAGGGGAAGACAGTGGAGGAGATACTGGGTTGGGGTACTGCCGGAGGACTTGGGATGCTGTTGGCTGGGCTGGGTGTGTTCTTCTGGGGATTGCAGTTCCTGAAGAAGGAACACTGGCAACGGAGGCGATGGACCAAAGAGGAATAGGGCGGCGATTCAAAGAGGACACTCCGTCCTGCAATAGCAGGTGATCTAGCGACATCACCACTGCGTACCCGCACCTGGCGCCTAGAGAGGCAGCATAGATGTGGGGGATCGTCCTGGCATTCCCTGCCGGAACGTTCGGTTTGGAGCCTGGGGGACTGAATGTAGAACTCAAGTGGTGGCCGCCGCTTGGTAGGTCTCATTGCGAGGAGGTCGGAAGCTCGTCTTGAAGGACTCTTCCCAGGCATCTCTGAGGGGATGATGCTTGCCTTTCAGCCCTCTGTAAACGATGATTCGTTGATCAACGAATCATGAAAGGTGTCTGTAATGCTGTTGAGCAGGGCAAGTCGACTGGCTACTGAGGCATTGGTGGAGCTGAGTGAGCAAGACCGCCTGGATTGGATGAAGGCTGCGGAACTGGGAAGGCGGATCAATGCTGAGGTTCCATTCCTGAAACAGGTCCTGACTCGGCTGACAAGAGCTGGCCTCATCCGAGCAAGACCGGGAAGAAGTGGCGGATACCAGCTTGCGTGCAACCCACAATTGCTTCCCTTGCACGCTGTCGCCCAAGCCGTTGACGGACGTGATCTCCGTCAGCAGTGTCTCTTCGATCCAACAGCTTGTGATGGGACGAAGTCATGCCGCATGTCGCCGACGTGGCACTCGATGCGGGACTCACTGGTTGCCTTTCTCGAGGCGGAGACCATTCACGCGATTGCGGCAAGAAGCCGCGGCGCGGTGGATCGGTTCGAGCGGTCCGAACTAGATGCGTAGAGGTGTTCCACGGCCGTTCGTTCTCCAGTTCAGGCGTGCTGGGAGAAGCGCCCGTCGCGAAGCCGACGTCGGGGAGGGCCCTTCACTCGCTTAGCTCAAACCCCTTCTCCCTGAACAGCGCGATGCACGCGTCGGCGACTGCGGGATCATAGAGATCACCCTTTCGCGTCTCGATCTCGTCCAGTGCCGCGTCGATGCCGAGGGCGGGGCGATATGGGCGATGAGATGCCATCGCCTCGACCACATCACAGACATTCAGGATCTTCGCTTCAAGCAGCATTTCGTCGCCCTTGAGGCCTTGCGGATAGCCTGAACCATCAATCCTCTCATGGTGCTGAAGGACGATCTGGGCAACTGGCCACGGGAACTGGATAGGTTCCAGAAGATCAAAGGCCACTTGAGAGTGCTGTTGTATCAACCTGAACTCGACTTCTGTTAGGCGTGTCGGTTTGCTCAGAATCTCGGCTGGGATTGACATCTTCCCGATGTCGTGCAGCAGGCTTGCCACACGCAATCCATTGAGCGTTCGTTCAGGAAGGCCTAGTTCTGCTCCGAGAGCGCACGCCAGTTCCGTCACGCGCCGCTGGTGTCCGGCTGTGTAGGGATCGCGGATCTCGACTGTGCTGCCAAGGATGCCTACCGTCCCCGCAAGAGCTTCGCGGATGCTTTGAAGAAGTCTCGAGTTCTCAATCGCGACCGCCGTCACATTGGCCATGCCGCCTAGCAGTTCGATGTCGTCTTCGAGATAAGCATCGAGCCGGTAGCTCTGAACCTGCATTACGCCAATGACTCTGCCCTGGTGTGAAAGGGGAACGAGGAGCGCCGATCTGGTGATGTCATCCGCATCCTCGGGCGGTGGGCCTTCTGCTACGGAACCCTCGTCGTCGACGTTGTACTCAGTCGTTCCCTCTTCGCGAGCCTTGCGGTAGTCGGGGAGATAGAGCGGCTTCCCGGTGTGGATCACCTCGCTCTGTGTGCCGTGCCCTTCTCGCTCCAAAGGAATCGGAGGAAGCTCTGACACGTCAAAGGGTTTGCCCTGGAACAGCGCGTAGCCGGCACGCAGGAGCTGCTCTTCCTCATCGTAGAATGAGATGATCAGTGACTCAGCGTCCATCAGTGAGCTCACATGTTTGTGAACTGCTTCATAGATCTGGCTGACGTCGTGGACGCTTCCGAGCTCAAGCGCCAGCTTGTTGATTGCTGTCTGCTGGCCAAGCAAACGACGCGTCTTGGATTCCGCGGCCGCCTGTTTGGTGATGTCACGTACGATGCTGATCCAGGCCTCAACGCCATCGTAGTCTAGCTGGCTGGTGTGGACTTCGACAGGGAACTCCCTGCCGTCTTTCGTAGTGTGTACGTAGTTGTGGGGGGAGACGTCCTCGACATCGACAATGTTCTCGTGCACTCCCGCCTTCTCGTCCGGTGGGTGAAGGTCGTGGGGAGTCATCGTCCTCAGCTCGTCGATTGCGTAGCCGTACCGATCCAGCGCAGCCTGGTTGCAGTCCAGGAAGTGGTGCGTCTCTTGGTCGAATACAAAGACGGGATCGGCAATGCTGCCAAACAACGTCTTGTACCGTGTCGCCAAGGTCCGGAGCTGTCCAGTCCGTTCGTCGACTAGTTTCTCCAAGTGCTCACGGTGTCTTCGATTCTCTTCCTCCAGCAGGCGTGTCCTGTCAAGCAGCGCCTTCTTCTCGGCCGCCGCTGCAACGACCTTGGTGATCGCCTCTCTGGAAACGGGCTTGGAGAGATAATCGAAGGCGCCCTTTCGCACCGCTTCGGCTGCGGTACTGACTTCCGGCTCCCCTGTCACCATGATGACTTGAACGTCAGGCTGTGCTTCCCGGATGTCAGCGAGCAGAGCTACTCCGCTCTTGCGCGGTAGGACGATGTCAGATACTACGACGTCGAACGGCTCCTTGTCCAAGAGGTCAAGAGCCTCCATGGCGTCACTGGCGAGGGACACCGTGTGCCCATCCTTCTCAGCGAACGCGCCAATGGTTGTACGAATACCCTCTTCGTCATCGACGATCAGCACACGTGCCATGTTCAGTCTCCCTCCGGGCCTAGCCCGTCGCCTCTCGATCCATGACTGTCCATCCGTTGTTGACGAGAAGGTCAACGTGGAACCGCGTGTAGCTTCCTTCCTCGCTCTCCACCGTCAACTCGCCGTGATGCTCAGTCACAATGCCGTAGCTCACGGACAGCCCCAATCCAGTGCCTATGTCTCGAGGCTTCGTCGTGAAGAACGGATCGAAGATGCGCCCGAGCAAATGCTCTGGGATACCGGGTCCGCGATCCTCGACAGTGGTCCGGACCCAGGTAGCCCCATCCTTCTCCAGCGGCAGAACCGTGATCGAGAGGATCTTGTCTTCATCAAAGTCGGGATATCGCTCGTTGAGCGCATCGTGAGCATTGGTTAGTAGATTGATCACAACTTGCTGAATCTGTTGGCTGCGGCACTTCACCTTGGGAAGGTCGTCGGGGACATACAGCTCAACCGTGATCTGATCCTTCCGCAGAACTGCACCTGTGAGGGACAGCGAAGCATCAATGATATCCTTGATGTCGGCTGGGCTGTGTGCTTCCGTATCCTGGCGGGAGAAGGAGAGGAGATTGCGAACAATCGTCGCTACGCGGTTCCCTTCCTTGATGATGCCGTCCGCGTACTGGGCGATCTCGTCACCTTCAGGCTCGTCCTTGAGCAATTCGGCGTAGTTGATCATCGCCATCAGCGGGTTGTTAACCTCATGGGCGACACCACTGGCCAACGTTCCGATTGATTCCAGTTTCTGACCCTGCCGAAGTTGCTCTTCTACGAACAGCCTCTCAGCCTCGGCGCGTTTGCGCTCGGTAACATCCTGGGAAGCCCCGAGCATCGAGATCGGCTCGCCTGACTCGTCGCACACGACCTCCCCGCTTGCAGCTATGTTCCGGACAACTCCATCCGGGCGGACGATGCGGTACTCAATCCTGAAAGGCTCCTTGTTGCTGAGGGCAGTCTCCATCGTATGGGCCACGAGTTGCCGATCATCAGGATGGATGAAGCTCATGAATCCCTCGTAGGCGTCCACGTCGAATTGCTCCGGGCTGACGCCGTAGATTCGATACATCTCATCGGACCAGAGCGTCTTGTTGTGCGCGATATCCCACTCCCAACTGCCGAGGCGAGCGATTCGCTGAGCCGCCCCAAGTTGCTCATCTCTCCTTCGCAGCTTCTCCAACGACTGGAGATGCGCAGTGATCTCCTGGTTCAGCTCGTCTCGGGATGCAGTCGTCTCTTGTAGGTCGGCTGCCATCTGATCGAACGCACTAGCGAGTTGCCCTATCTCATCGCGGATCTTGATGCCTGTCCGATGGTCTAGGTTTCCCTGGCCAACGATCTCAGTACTGCGGACAAGTTGAAGAACTGGACGAGTGACTGTCCGAGAGACGAAGACTCCCAATAGCAGAGCAAGCAGTGCGACACCTGCCGCGAAAGCGAAGATCGTATTGCGCAACTGAACGATGGGAGCGAACGCCTCGGCCTGGTCAACCTCCGTGAGGATGGCCAACTCAAGTTCCGGAATCCACTGATAAGCTCCGATCACTAATGCTCCTCGGTAGTCCTCATAGGTTGCGGCTCCTGTTTCCCCTGCCAAGGCGGCATCTACACCTGCCGTGCGAACCGCCTTCTGAAGAGCATACCCCTCCCCGTACCGTGGCTCTGTGACGAAGAAGTTGAAGGCGTTGACCAGATATGTGTCCTCGCTGGTGTCGAGGGAGAATCCTTGCCTCATGATCTTCGAGATCTCAGCAAAGTCCGGATGCCCTACCAGCACAGCAAATACATCGCCCGTACTGTCAGTAAGCGGTGTGCTGATGTGCATGACCGCTCGCTCGAGAGTCTGCGAGAACGAGACGTTCTGTACGTAGGTACTTGCCAAGCCCTCCAGAAAGAACGGTTCGCTCTCTCTGTACTTCCCTTCTAGATCCGGGTCCGTCGATACGAGGATGCGGCCGTCACTCGCTGCCAAGATGGAGATGGTCAGGAAGCCTCCTCGTACTTGGATGGAAGGGTCGAGATACTCATCGATCAAGTGATTGCTTGCAGCATTGCCATTCAGAACTTCCGGCCCCAGCAGTATCAGCTGAGCGGTGTCTTCGCTAAGCTGGCTGCGAGCCAAGAATTCGAGTTGCCGCGAGATGTCGTTGATCCAGCGCTCCAGCTCGTCCTGCTTGAGGAGCGTTGTCGAGGCCAAGTGCTCCATCACGTTGAGCTCAATTGTCCGCTGGCCGGCTCGGAAACTGATGACAGCAATGATGGCGGCTGGGAGGAGGGCGAGCACAAGGAAGATCAGAGGTGCCTTGACGCGCAATCTCAAGGCGTCTCTCCGTAGATTTCATGAAGGAATTGCATGGTGTAGACGCTACTCAGATCAGCTGGTTGATCTAGGATTCCCTGTGCCAAGAGCATCTCGTGCATGCTCTCCCAGATCTCGGCGCGCATCCATCCGATTTGATCTCGGCCCGTGTGAACCAGTGGAAGGCTGGCATACATCATTGCGAGTTGGAGCTCGTCATCCGACTCTCTGGCGTAGTTGAGAGTGATCGCCACGGCTGCTTCAGGGTCCTCAATCGCATCCCGCCACCCACGAAGAGTTGCTCGAAGAAAGCGGGTGACGAGACCGGGGTTTTCGTCAATTAGGGTGTCCGTGGTGATGATGGTATCGGAGTACAGGTGGACTCCGTAGTCATCGGGCCAGATCAAGTTGAGCTCGTGACCCGCCTGCCGGGATCGGATAAGACCGCCAGTAGAGTAAACTGCGATGCTGTCTACCTCGCCCACGTAGAAGCCAGTGAGGTCGTAGGTATGTGGCACAAGCTCAGCTTGATCGATGTCGAGCCCCAATCGGTTGAACATGGCTCTTAGCTGGGTTTCAAACTCATCGACGCCAAGAACCGCGGCGGACCGCCCTGCAAGATCTGATGGACGCTTGATTCCAGAGCTTTGCAGGGAGATGAACACGGTTGGGTTCAGCCGAAAGACAGTCGCGATTGCCAAGACGGGGCTCCCAAAGTTGCTCGCCCAAATGAGCTTCTCGGGAGCAGCCACTCCAAACTCGGCGACTCCTGAGATAACCTGCTGCATAGCGTCAATACCCGCCCCCCCCTCGACGAGAGTGACTGAGATGTTCTCCTCTGCGTAGTATCCCCGCTCCAACGCCACGTAGAATCCAGCGAACTGCGCTTGATGGACCCACTTGAGCTGAACGACGATCTCGTCGAGTGCTCCAACCGCCACCGCTATCCCGGCAACGATGCACACGACTGCCGCGACGAACATGGTCGCTCCCGGCCTGGATCTCATGCTGCCTCCATGCTCGAGGCCAAATTGCCGACGGGCTCATAGAAGGAGAGCGCCCAAGTGATTGTGTGGCGACGCTGGGCTCATAGGAACTCGATGCGCAAGGGCGTCGAGCTGGAAACATCATACAGTAGTCTGGTTGGGATCCCTAATTGGATGTCGGCTCAACATGATTCCAGCACCGGCGCCGAAGACCCGCGGTGGATGAACCAGAGTCCTCCTGTCTGCCTCTCCGTGCAGGCCACTGACAAGGCTCTCAGCTAGCGGCTCTTGCGCTTGTCCTCATACATCAAGCGATCCACGTCTGCGAGGACCTGTTCAATCGACTGGCCGGATCCGGGCATCCAGTGGGCCTCCCCGACTGCCAGGGTGAGCGGGAATGGCAACAATTCAGGGTTCTCGGTATTCCAGCGGACCAGCCCGTCTATGATCCGGGTCTTGATGATCTCCGTCTCTCCGTTTGTCTCAGGCAGGACAACAAGGAATTCGTCACCCCCGTATCGGATCACGAAGTCTTCTCCACGAACAAACGACCGCAGCAACGCACCGATCTCCTGAAGCACCTTGTCGCCAACGGCATGCCCGAGCTGATCGTTGATCTGCTTGAAGCGGTTCACATCGATCATCAAGAAGCCGATCGGGCGACCATGGCGCATGGATCGGCTTGTCTCCTGAGCGATTACCTCGGTGAAGTAGCGGCGGTTGAGCACCCCCGTCAGTGGATCGCGGATCGCCTGCTCCTTCAGTTCGTTCCGCAGGCGAATTCGGCGCAAGGACTCAGCGGTATAGCCCGCCAGGAGTTCGAGGAGTCGTGAGTCTCCTTCAGTGAATGCGTCACGCTCGGAGGAGCGAACCTGGAACACGCCCAACTCGCCAACAGGCACGCTAATGCCCGATTGAAGACCTGGATCCTGGAGGCACGCCTCGGGAGCTTCCTCGGCGCTCGCGAAACGCACCGCCTTCCCTGTTCGCAGCGTCTCGGCCGCCAGTCCACCCTGCTCTCCTTCGAGTGGTATCTCTTGTTCAGTTCTTGCGACAGCTTCGGGCGAGACAGCTTTCACGACGAGCTTGTCTCCGGCCGCGACGTACAGACTGCATGTCTGAAAGCCGAGGATCTGCTCAGCTGACTCAATTGAGAGGCGATAGATGTCGTCTTCGTCATCGCATGTCTCCAACTGATGGGCTGCGTTGTGTAGCCCGCCGATCTTGCGGCTTGTCTTCTGAAGCGCAGCCTCCGCGAGTTTTCGCGCTGAGACATTGCGGATGTTGCACTGGATCACGTTGTGGTCGCCCACTGGATAGATGTTGGAGACGAACTCCACCTGAATACGTTCACCATCACTCGCTTCCAGCGGCAGGTCCTCGTATCGTACGTACCGGACTTGCTGAAGCTCTCGAAAGGCCTCGCGTGAGGCTGCAATATCCTTGACGGGTCCGATCTCCCACAATCGCCGCCCGATGAAGTGCTTCAGAGGGTATCCCAACATCTCGAGCATGTACGGGTTCACATCTGTGATCGCGCCAGACTCTGCGTCCAGAAGAAGGATCCCATCTCGGGCCGTCTCGAACAGGCGCCGGTATCTGGTCTCGGAAACCTTCAGTAGCTCCAGCGCGCTTTCTGACTCACCTGCTGTGTTCCGATTCTCCATCGTCCCACTTCTTCCGACCCGACCACTCTGATGGCAAGGCCTTGCGAATGCTCGTCGGACTTACTCCAGAGAGACGTCCTTGGTTCCGACTCTAGCATCCGGGAGCTTCGTTCTGCAAGGGCCGGAGGCTGTTGCTGCATGTGCCGAGACGCGAGGTTTACCATGAGTTGAAGGCAAGACTGGTAGCGACCGCTCGCCGCCTCCGCGGAGATGGGGCCAATCCCCGTCGAGGCTGGAGATCCAAGGTGTTGGGACTCGAGCGCACTTGCCAGCCTCGCCCAAACGTGATCGCAGTATGCTCTCCGGAGGCCAAATGGAATCAATACGGCTATCGACTCGTCACAATCCAACCCCAAGCTGGCTGGCGGTCGCTCTCTGGTTATCGCCGGTGGCCGCTGGCATTTGCTCGGGATTCCTCCTAGTCTGGTGCTGGAAGACTATTCGCTTGCCGAAAGTGGGATCATGGCGCGAATCCTGATTGTCGACGACGAAGAGAGCATTCGAACTGTTCTCGCAGCTCTGTTGAGCAGGGAGGGGCATAGCGTTGCCTTGGCTGAGGATGCCGAAGAGGCCCTCAAGTTGCTGCGCGAGGAAGAGTTCGATGTGGTGGTAGCTGACGTCATCCTGCCGCGGAAGAGCGGCTTGGATCTGCTTAGAGACGTTCAAGAGGTGCAGCTGCAGACGCGGGTAATCCTCATCACCGGGAATCCTGAGATGGAATCCGCGGCGCACGCCTTGAGCGCAGGGGCATTCGACTATCTAGCCAAGCCAATACTCAGGAAGGACATCACGGGTGCGGTCGCAGCGGCGGTCAGGACCAGAAGACTCCTTGAGCTGTATGCCGAACTGGCTGTCGCCACCAAGGCGTGTAGGGATGATCTCGATTCCGAGGTTATCGAGCAGATTCAACAACTCCGAGACACGGGAAGATCGTCTGACCGTTTCCGACGGCACGATGTACTCATCAGGAGGTTGGGGGTCGCCCTCGGGAAATCGTCAAGCCTGGCTCTTCTCTACCGGCTGATCCACGAGCACGTCAGGCAGGTGATGGACACAGCGATGTTCATCATCTCATCCTACGATCGGAAGGCGCAGCAGATCCGGGCGCTGTTCGTCGTGAATGATGGAGAGGAGATGGATGCGGATTCCCTTCCGCCCATCCCCATAGCCACGGAGGGGCGCGGTAGACAAAGCCAGGTGATACGAACAGGACAGCCTCTCGTCATGGAAAGCCAAGCAGAGACACAGGGCAAGAGCGACACCGAGTACACGATTACGTCCGGCGGGGAGATCAAAGCGGGCGTGGCAGTCGGGGGGGAGGACGTAATTAGGTCAGCAGTCCTTGTTCCCATGACGGTCGATGGCCAAGTTATCGGCGTCATTCAAGTACAGAGTTACCGCACCGATGCCTACTCCGAAGAAGACGTCAGATTGCTCCTTGGAATGGCGAGCATCGCAGCCGTTGCGATTTCGAACGCCAACCACTAGAAGAAGAACCTCATCGTGAGGTGTTGCCCGGATCAGTCGAACCCATCTGAGCGCAGAGCCCAAGACCGTCAAGCTCCCCTGGGTCCTGCTCGCCAGTTGGACATCGATTCGCACAGTTGGTGGAATTCCTGCGGGCGAGCCTGCAAGCGGGCTGAGGCGCGCGTTTCGAGAAATGCAAGAATAGCGGGTTCTGGAGCCTGGGGGACTGAATGTAGAACGCGTACGTGCATAGCATCTTGGTGATCAATGTCTGCAGCTATCCGGGTACATCCATTGAGGAGCAATTTAGATCTGCGTTTTCTCGACTAGCGGCCTCTTGCCTTCAGCGGCGAATAGCTGACGATTCGATGCCCGGGTTCGACCCGGATCCCCGGATAAGTTGCTCCATAAGGCCACTTCACCCCAATCTTGCCCCGTCAGGCGCAGCAGGGCGCACGACCCTGTCCTGAGTGACTGCTGTCACTCCGCTTCCACCTGCCCGTCGAAACCATCAGCTCCGCATAGCTCGATGTTGCCACACGGGCACTCAGACCGGGTGAATGCCTCGCCCACGCCACCAGTTCCTCGAACGAGTCGCG
>Ga0272441_10016147_pt1 | contig 10362 bp, 8 predicted proteins | sample SSMProp6N_FD_193582 | JGI IMG/M metagenome (GOLD analysis project Ga0272441, IMG submission 193582) | Marine sediment archaeal communities from Little Sippewissett salt marsh, Falmouth, MA, United States - SSM-Prop-6N | ecosystem: Environmental > Aquatic > Marine > Wetlands > Sediment ... | reverse complement strand
GTAAGATGAAAGTTATATGCCACGGGATAGATCTGGTGGATTGCAAGCGGATAGAAAAGATGCTGCAGGAACACGAAGACCGGTTTGTGCAGCGGGTGTTTACAGAGGCGGAGCAGGAATACAGCAATCAGCATCGGGACCGGGTGGAACGGCTGGCGGGGCGGTTCGCGGTTAAAGAGGCGGTGATGAAGATGCTGGGGACGGGCTGGAGCGAGGGGACGGCCTGGACCGAAATCGAAACAATAAACGATCCGGCAGGCAAACCGGAAGTAACGCTGAAAGGTAAAATTGCTGAGATAGCCGGGGAAATGGGTATTGATAAGATCAGCGTGAGTATTACGCATACGCGGGAGCTGGCGATAGCGTCGGCAATCGCATTAGGGGAAGAATGATCCATTCGAATTATGAATGATAATAAATATGATGTGGTAGTGGTGGGTGGCGGTCATGCGGGGGTGGAGGCGGCATGGGCGGCGGCACGGCTGGGGGCAAAGACGGGATTGGTTACGATTAGTATCGATACCATCGCGCAGATGAGCTGCAATCCGGCGATCGGAGGCTTGGCCAAGGGACAGATCGTGCGCGAGGTGGATGCGCTGGGGGGAGTGATGGGGTTGGCGACCGATAAGGCGGGGATCCAATTTCGGATGTTGAACCTGAGTAAGGGGCCGGCAGTATGGGCGCCGCGGGCACAAGCGGATAAGCATTATTATCAAGAGGTAATTCGCGAGTTTCTCATAAATTGCAAAAACCTGGAGATCATAGAGGAGGTTGTAGGCCGAGTACTGGTCAGGGACGGTCAGGTGTTGGGGGTACAGGGTGAATCAGGAAGAGAGATAACAGCAAGAGCGGTGGTCTTGACAACAGGTACGTTTTTGCGGGGATTGATGCATACCGGCAGTGAACAATGGGCCGGGGGACGGTATGGTGAACCGGCGGCGGAAAAACTATCGGCGAGCCTGGAAGAGGCGGGGATAAAACTGGAAAGGCTCAAAACGGGAACGCCGGGGCGGGTGGCCAGAGAGAGTATCGACTTTGATAAAATGCAGGAACAGCCGGGAGACGAGAAACCGGTGCCTTTTAGTTTTATGAACGATAAAATCGAGCAGGGACAAATCAGTTGCTGGATTACCTATACGAACGAAAAGACGCATAAGATTATCCAGGATAATCTGGATCGGGCGCCGCTGTATACGGGTCAGATTAAAAGTACGGGTCCGCGGTATTGTCCGAGTATAGAGACGAAGATAATGAGGTTTGCAGATAAGGAGAGGCATCAGGTGTTTCTGGAGCCGGAAGGAAGAGATACGAACTGGTTCTATTGCAACGGGGTAAGTACATCACTGCCCAAAGAAGTGCAGCAAGAGATGCTGGAAAGCATACCCGGGCTGGAGAAGGTGAAGATACTGCGTTACGGATATGCGATTGAATATGATTATGCATCGCCGCTGCAGATCAAGGCGACGCTGGAGACAAAAAAGGTAAAGGGCTTGTTCCTGGCGGGGCAGATTAACGGGACCAGCGGCTATGAAGAAGCAGCAGGACAGGGACTGCTGGCGGGGGTGAACGCGGTGCGACATGTGAACGGAGAGGAAGCGGTAGTGCTGGGACGCGAGCAGGCGTATATCGGGGTGATGATCGATGACCTGGTGACCAAGGGGGTGGATGAGCCATATCGGATGTTTACCTCGCGGGCGGAGCATCGACTACTACTGCGGAGCGACAATGCAGATCAGAGACTTACGCCGAGCGGGCGCGAGTGGGGATTGGTGGATGAAGCCAGATGGCAGAGATTTCAAAATAAACAAAAACAAACTCAGGAAATACGTCATTATTTATCTGAAAACACCCAAGCAGGAAAACCGCTGGAGCAATTATTGCGGCAGCAGGGGCGCGATGCCGGATGGCTGCTGCAAACCGATAAGCAGCTAGCGGAAAAGAATTATGACCAGGATGCGCTGGAACAAGTAGCCAACGATGTGCGCTATGCGGGATATGTGCAGAAGCAGTTGCGATTGATAGAACGGTTCGCCCAGGCGGAGAAAATGAAACTGCCGGAGAATCTGGATTTCCATAGTGTTACCCATTTACGCTTCGAGGCCCAGGAAAAACTAAATGTGGTGCAGCCGCGGAATCTGGGGCAGGCGGCGCGGATCAGCGGGATAACACCGGCGGATATTACAGTGCTGATGATTTACCTTAAAGACAAAAAGTGAGAACGCAAATAACATGACAACTATAACTTTTATTGGCCGCGCTACAGATAAGAAACATTAGTAATAGTTGACATTTGTTATATAATATTATCCGTTATGAAATAAGGCAGCCTTGAGAGGCGCTAACATTAAGCTTTGAATTACAAGTATTTACAGCGCGCAATGTGTTTGGGAGTTGAAAAATCATGACCAAAAATGCACATAAAAAAGATATATCACGCCGGAACTTTTTAGAAAAAATGGGTGGTATCGGCGCAGCGGCATGTCTGCCGACATTGGTGCCGGGACGAGTACTGGGAAAAGCGGCGCCGAGCAATAAGATTACCCTGGGGTGTATCGGTGTGGGACGAATGGGTCAGGGTGATATGCGAAGCTTTATGGGATTTGACCAAGTTCGGGTAGTGGCAGTTTGCGATGTGGATTCCAAACGAATGAACGATGCCATGAACGCCGTCAACAAAAAATATGAGGACAAGAGTTGTAAGGCGATATGTGATTACCGAGAACTGGTAAATCAAGATGATATCGATGCGGTGTCAATTGTGACGCCGGATCACTGGCATGCGCTGCCGGCGCTGGCGGCGGCCCGGGCGGGCAAGGATATCTTTCTGCAAAAGCCGCTGACCCTGACAATCGAGGAAGGACGAACCCTAAGTGATACTATTAGTCGTTTTGGACGGGTGCTGCAGGTAGGAAGTCAACAGCGTTCGGAACAAAATTTTCGCTTAGGTTGTGAGCTGGTTCGTAACGGACGCATTGGTGAATTGCATACGGTGAAGGTTGGTTTGGCGACCGATCCTTCCTGCGGGATCGAACCGGATATGGAAGTGCCTAAAAATTTAAATTACGATATGTGGCTGGGCCCGGCACCACTAAAACCCTATACGGAAAAAAGAGTACATCCTCAGAAAGATTACTCTCGACCAGGATGGCTGCGGATCATGGATTACGGGCACGGCATGATAACGGGCTGGGGGGCGCATCATCTGGATATTGCCCAATGGGGAATGGGAACGGAACTGACCGGACCGGTGGAGATCGAAGGGGAAGCGATTTATCCCACGGCAGGTTTGTGGGATGTGCATGGGCCATTTTCTATAAAGTATAAATATGCGAACGGTGTTAATGTACTATGTAGAGACAATAATAAATTCACCCAAGGCGTGCGATTCGAAGGCAGCAAGGGCTGGGTGTTTGTCGCACGGGGTAAGATCGATGCGGAACCGAAAAGTCTGCTAACCAGTACGATAGGGCCGAATGAGATTCACCTGTACAAGAGCAACAACCACAAGGGCAATTTCCTTGATTGTATCAAGACCAGGGGCAAGACGGTGGCACCGGTGGAGGTGGGACACAGGTCGTGTTCGGTATGCCTGTTAGGTTCGATAGCAATGCAATTAAAGCGTAAGCTGCAATGGGAACCCGACAAGGAAGAATTTATTGGTGATATGGAAGCGAACCGGATGCGCTCGCGGCCGATGCGACCACCGTGGAAACTCTGAAAAAAATTTGTTAACTGTCGCCCTTCGGCACAGCAAATACAAATCACTATAAATAGCAAAAAATCACCTAGTATAAAGAACACATAAACTCAACAGGCAAAGGATCCAATTTCCGATGGTTGCGGAACAGATAAAAGAAATCGTAGTGGCGACAACCAATCTGGGTAAATTGTACGAGCTGAAAAAGATGCTCCAGAGGCAGGTAGTGGTGCGCGGGCTGGAAGAATTTGATCCGGTTGAGGAATGTCAAGAGAATGGAGAGACCTTTGCCCAGAACGCCCGCCAAAAAGCTCAATATTACAGCAGGATACTTAACTGTTGTGTACTGGCGGACGATTCCGGTCTGGTAGTGGATGCTCTTGGGGGCAGGCCGGGTGTTTTTTCGGCGCGATTTGCGGGAGTTAACGGTCCGGACCGGGACAAAGCTAATAACCAGAAGCTATTGGAGCTGATGGCCGAGGTGCCCACCGGCAAACGCGGAGCCCACTTTCACTGTTGTCTATGCGTGAGCAGTCCCACAGAAGTTTTGATCGAAGTGGAAGGGATATGGCAAGGAATCATAACCAGACAACCAAAAGGTGAAAACGGTTTTGGTTATGATCCGATCTTCTATTTGCCTGATAAAAAGAAAACAGTTGCGGAGCTTTTGGGTCAGGAAAAAAATGAAATTTCTCATCGGGGTCAAGCCTTAAGAAAGTTACTGGCACGGCTGGAATATAGAAAGGGTTGTGATTAATAATTAAGTTGCATTTTCAGTTATAGAAACATAATATTTCCTGTATGTTCGTAAGTAACGAAAGAAAAAATGTTATTCCGAAGGGAAGATTTGCGGGGCGGGCAACCGCGCATGCGCATATAGCAACCCTAGTTTTGGGTGGGATCCTGGCCGCTACGCTGCTGGGGGCGCAGGCGCTGGTTTCGGTACGCGAAGGCAATATCCAGGCCCGCGAGAACGGGGCAAAAATCATTAAAGAAATCGAAAGTCAGGGATTATCAAGTTATCTGGGGCTTGAGCCTATTACCCGCTATTATCTACTCGAAGAAAATGGGCAGCTTACGGGATATGCGATTTTGTCTTTACAAACGAGGCAGAATTTAAACAGCTCCTTGATCTTTCAGGGACAAGAGGTTTATTATTATCCGGCTAAAGGTTTGCGGAAGATAAGTTCCATTGTGGCCAGCAACCATTTGAAAAATTTCAGCCTGCAGGAAAAAATTGAGCATCAAAAAAAGAATTTTTTTATGTCCATAAACCAGCAATTTGACGACGGGCAATTAAAGATGCAATTCTACAACACGTATGGTATGCACCCGCCCAGGACCTGGAAGATCAATCAGGATTATTTTATTCCGTCACCATTGCTGGATGTTATATCAAGCGTAGCTACCACCGGGGACCGGAACAAAAAGGGGGTAATATTTGCTTTAGCAGACATTTCGCTTTGGGAAGATCGCAGCGGTACAATTTTGACGGAATGTCTGGTAAAACCGGGCGGCCAAGTTACCCCCGAGATCAAAGCTAAAGCCCCCGGCGGTCATAGTGTTACGGTAGAGTGGCTGGGTCAGGAAAGGTCGCAAATAATATATTATGACTCGCAGCATCAGTTGCTTTGGCAGGAAAGTCGATTCGGTTCGGAGACATCCATCATCCGGGCTGTATCGCGCGAGGAATTGGAGAAGGCATTTCCACAGTCGGCAGAAGATTTGGAGAATTACTTACCTGTTGATACCAATGAAGAAAAATCGGCAGTACTTTAAAACACAGTACTTTTTATTTATATTATTTTGGGCGCCAGCGCTATGTCTCTGGACGGTTCCGGGAGGTGTCCGGGCCCAGACCAATACCCAGGTAACCACACCGGCCGAGAATAATCCTAAGCAAGCGGAGGTAACCGGTATTGAATATGTTGATATCCGCCATGGTTTTGTGCTGCGTCCTCCGCTAGAGAGCATACCATTAAGTACGCCCCCTGCAGATCTGACCAGTACTAAACAAGATCCCTGCCTGGCTGTACCTGACTTGTCAAGTTGGCAGGCGATTAAAATACCCCCCAGCCAGGAGTTGGTACGTTTTGTACAAATGCATGATAAAGGGCAAATTATTCTATCCGTGTGTCTGCTGGTGGTCAAAAAACAGATGAATATCGAACAGATGCTCCAGGAGCGCAGTATTTTCTGGAAACAATATCCTCAGCAGGCAACGATTAAGTTGGAAAAAACCGACATCATAAATAATCGTCAGGCGGCTCTTATAACGGTGCTCTGGAAAGGTAAAGGCAAAGCAAAAGCAACGCAAATACTTGATGAAGCCCTGATCCAGAATGAGAAAGACCGCTATTTTTTATTGCGGCTGACTGCACCAAATGGCAGTGCAGAAACAGTGACAAATGCGGCTCAGCTAAGCGCGGCTGTGCGAAACAGTTTTAACTGTCTGGGTAAGGATGAGGAAGATCGTCGCTGGGAACAGGCGCGAAAACAGGCTCAGACACTATGGCAAGGCATAAAGCCGGAACATATACAAAAATTAGCACTGGGCGAAAGCTGGTTCCGTTTGCGCCGAGAAGATAAAGAGGTAGGCTTTTTGCAGATCACCGAAAAGTGGGTGCAGGAAACATCCAGACAGCAACTTGCCATTGATATACAGGGCTATATCAACAATGAACAGGATGGTATTGTTCTGGCCCACCTGCAAGGGTGGCAGGGAGTCTTGCCGGGAGGAAATGTATCGGCACAAATGCCGGCAGGACCAGTCAGCTTGACAGGGCGGGAAGTGTTAGACGGATCTCGGGCGAGTGAACAATTTGAACATCAACTTTTATCGGCAAATGGGCAATCCAAGCAATATAGAGAACTGGGACAATGGCAGGACAATAACCTGATCATAACCCGGTTCCATCCGGATCAAAAAGATGATAAAGGTATAACTGAAAAGCTGGAAGTGAACCCCCAGGGATATCTGCCGCAGGCGGCAAAAGTTATACTACCGCGTCTGGTGGAACGAAAACCAGGCCGGGAATATGTGTTCATGGAATATTATAATCGGGTGTTGTGTTATTATGTCCTGCGAGTGGCGGCGGAAGAAACGCTAACGATAGGTAAGGAGCAAGTCAAGACCGTGTATCTGATCGGCCAGGCCGGGGGCCAGGGACCAATTATCGAGATATGGCTGGATGAGAAAGGACAAATTGTGCAGAAACGCGGAGGCGGGCTCGTGTTGGAGCGTTCCACCGCAGAAGCCATTAAAAAGATTTGGCCCAACCAACCCGGTAGTGGTAAAAAATAACAATCGACTATCGACTTATATTATATACAACTGTGAAAATCAGGTACAATGAAAAGGAATAAAAATGGCGGAAGTAAAAATGGATGTGGTTATTATAGGAGCGGGCCCGGCGGGGCTGGGGGCGGCTCTTTATGCGGCCCGGGACCGGTTTGATACCATCGTCCTGGATAAATTTGTACCCGGTGGACAAATCAATCTGACGGACCGGATCGAAAATTATCCGGCGATTGCGCAGATCAGCGGGCCGGATATGGTGGCGGCCCTTATGCAACAGACCGATACCTTCGGGGCCAAGATCAAAAACAACAGCGAAGTTACCGGATTAAAAAGACGTGATGATGGACTGATCGAGGTACAAACCGATGAGGACACATACCTGGGGCGGGTGGTTATCCTCGCGCCCGGCAGTGATTACCGTAAACTCGGAGTGCCAGGTGAAGAAAAGTTCCGCCAAGCCGGGGCGGGAGTGAGCTATTGCGGTACGTGTGATGCCCCCTTCTTCAAGGATAAGGAAGTTATCGCGGTGGGTGGGGGTAATGTGGCGGTTGAAGACGCGATACATTTATCAAAATATTGCAAGAAAGTGACTCTGGTGCATCGGCGGGATGAATTCAGGGCAACGAAGGTGCTGGTGGAAGAATTGCTGGAGGAGACGAAAAAAGGCATTATCCAGATTCGCTATGACACGGTTATGACTAAAATAAACGGCCGGGACAAGGTGGAATCGGCCACTCTGAAAAATGTCAAGACGGGCGCTGAAGAAGATACTCCCTGCGACGGGGTGTTCATATTTGTAGGCATGATACCAAATACGAATTTCCTGAAAGGAATAATCGATCTGGATGAAAGCGGATTTATCGCCTGTGAACCCAAGCACCTTCGCACAAATATGCCGGGTGTTTTTGCGGCGGGTGACTGCCGGGTAGGTGCTGCAATGCAGTTGGTAACTGCCATAGGCGATGGAGTGGCAGCAATAATGTTTATGAAAGAATATCTGCGCGACCCGAGCTGGTGGGACAAAGAACGGGCACCGTCTTCGATTTCCTTTGCGTAACATAAATAACAGCAAAGCCTATCATAGGTAAACACCTAAGTAATTGCAACAGAGCTTAACTAATTATGAAGATAGCTTACTTCGATTGTTTTTGTGGGGCAGCGGGGGACATGATTGTGGGAGCATGTCTGGACGGAGGTGCGAAAGAAGATAAGTTACGACAGGATCTGCAGCGGCTGGGATTGGAAAACGTTGAAATCAAGATTGAGAAGATATGTAAAAACGGGATTGCCGCCACGCGTTTTCAACCCATTGTCAAAGACAAGTCCAAAACCGAACATCGCACACTTTCTATGATTATCGATATTATTGACCGGGCCGGTTTTAGTGAGCTCGTGAGCAGGCAGGCGGTTGATATTTTCCAACGCCTGGCCCAGGCCGAGGCCAAGGTACATGACACCACCGAGGATAAGATCCATTTTCATGAAGTCGGGGCCGACGATGCCATTATGGACATCGTGGGGTCATGTGCAGTCCTGGAGCAATTGGAGGTTGAGAAGATATATTGTTCGCCTTTGGTAGTCGGCTCGGGGATGACAACATGTGAGCATGGCACCTTGCCGGTTCCGGCGCCGGCGACGGCGGAACTGATAAAAGGAATAGAAACCCTCCCTACCGATGTACGCATGGAACTTCTGACACCTACGGGAGCGGCTATCTTGACCAGCCTGGCAGAGAGTTTCGGACCTATGCCGCCGCTACGAATCACAAATATCGGTTACGGCGCCGGCCAACGGGAAATACCGGGACGCAGCAATGTTCTGCGACTGCTGGTGGGCCAAAGCAGCCGGTCCGGATCGGAAGCGGAAGTCGATCAGGTATGTGTGCTGGAGACAAATATCGACGATGCCTCGGCGGAGCTCATCGGCCATGTAACTGAAAAACTGCTGGCAGCAGGCGCTCTGGAAGTATTTTGCACGGCAGTCACCATGAAAAAAAACCGGCCCGGCAGCCAGATTACGGTGTTGTGCTCGGCCGACGAAATACAAAAGATTGAGCGGCTTTTATTCCAGGAAAGCACTACCTTTGGTATTCGTCGGCACTTCTGCCAACGTAGTATCCTGCCGCGCGAACACCAAACCGTGACAACACCCTTTGGTGACATAAGAATAAAACTGGGTTATTTGAATGGCCAGGTAACGACTCGTTCGGTAGAATTCGGTGATTGTCAAAAAGCCGCGGAAAAACATAAGGTTTCCGTGAAAGAAGTAATCGCCGCCACCTGGGCCGCTTATCAACAAAAAATTTAATTGTCCATGTATATATCGCTATTACAATTCAAGCTGCTCGCCGAGGAAACGTTAGAGAAGTCCCATTCCCCTCAATTGCAGATTCCGCCGCAAATTATCTGGGTTTTTGCGATTGTAGTGGGGGCTTATATAATAGTACGGATAACCATGCGGCGGGTGATGCGTCATCAAAAGAAATTCGAAATTCCCCTTTCCCAGCGCCTGGAGGAACACCGGGCCTCGCTTGCCACACAGGATCAAATGCATGAGTTAATGGCGGCCCTGGCGGATTTATCGCGGCAGATAAACGGCCAGATTGATACGCGCCTGGCCAAACTGGAAGTGCTCATGAGTCAGGCCGAATCGGTTATTAAGCGTCTGGAACAAACCAGCGGATCTAGAGCACCCGGTTCTGAGACCGCGGCCCAACCTTCATTTGATGCTACGGTAGGTGACGTAAAGGAAATCACCCGAAAAATACAAGATGCAGAAGCATCACAATCATCTAACGAAGCAACTGAGGAGATTGAAGCTGTCCCGGATAACGCTAATTCTTCTGCGGAGCTATCTCCCCAGGCAAAACAGGTGCTGGAGCTGGCCCATAAGGGACTAACACCCATGGCCATAGCTAAGGAACTAAGTCGTCCGGTGGGAGAGATTGAGCTAATTCTCTCTCTGGCGGGGAAAAAGTAAGCAACAGGCCATTCCGGACAGATAATGCGTTAACTTACTTTCCGGCAAATGGTTACCAGCATTTAAATCGCCAAAACCACAATACCCCCCTCCTCACAACCAAGTCGTTTTTGTATAACCCTTTGTATTGAAACCAGTTACGACCAAATCCTTTCATGACTGTTCTTAAAGTGAATATTTTTCATAAAATTCTTATTCCTTTTGATCACATAGCTTTACATTTATATATAAGATTAGTTTTCAGGGGCGTTAATTGACAATTTTAATTTTGCTGGTATGTTTTAGCTTACGATAAATGATGGTTAACCCCAAACATGGGTCAGTAACTTAGCGGCTTTGAAAACGGATTGAACAACAATTCGGAACGAAATTAGCCGTGGCGAAC
>Ga0272441_10016146_pt1 | contig 10363 bp, 6 predicted proteins | sample SSMProp6N_FD_193582 | JGI IMG/M metagenome (GOLD analysis project Ga0272441, IMG submission 193582) | Marine sediment archaeal communities from Little Sippewissett salt marsh, Falmouth, MA, United States - SSM-Prop-6N | ecosystem: Environmental > Aquatic > Marine > Wetlands > Sediment ... | reverse complement strand
AAATCCTATATCCCTGGATAATATATCTATCTGCTTGTTTCCTTTGTACAATGTTAGAACCAAACGATATAAATATGGATTTTCAGGGGACCAAAGAACAGGACTGCTCATTTTTGTGTTCAATCTTAGTTTCAACTGGGAACTATTTTCTGTATTGAAATCCTGCCACTTATTGACAACAGGTTTATTATACCCTTTCTTGTAAATCTGATAATTTATAACTCGATTTGAAATTGATTTCGTATCACTTAAATTTTCTATGTGAGCCAGATTTACAAAAATGCTAATATCAACGCTTCCATAGCTATCATCAAATTTATAATCTATGTCATTCAATTCTATATACTCAGATGGTAAGCTCATGAGATATAAATCGCGATAAATACAGCATTGATTATCAGGGATCAAAAAGGTCTGATCCATGGAAATATGATCTTTGATAGCATCGGTTGGTTGTACTATCAGTTCGAATATATTCTTTCCCTGAAAATTAAAATAATTTTTAGGTATGTCAATCTTAAAAGAGCTATATCCTCCAGAATGAGATCCAAGAAATTTTGAATTCAAGTAAATTGTTACATATTCATTAATACCATAACACACAAGGCTGTACTGTCTATTAGATTGCGTTGAATCCAGGCTGAATAATTTCCTGAAACTCAGTTCCACTTCAGAAGTCATATGCCCGGGCAGGTTAATAGTATGCCAACTCTGTGAGTCATGACTCCTATATTCCCATGCTCCATTCAAGAATATTATCTCTCGATATTCATTGGGGGATATCCAGGTTAACTTTGCATCGTCTCCACTCTCCGCCTGAGCGTGAATAGACGAATGTACCATATATAGATTGAACAAAATAAATAAAATAATAATCTTTCTGAGAATGTCCCGTAAGTTCATTATTACACCTTTAGTTAACCGGATAAATAATATATAACAAAATGCAATTTAACAAAATTATATTTAAAAAACAATATATTGTTCTAATTTTTTACTTTACTTTTCTTTAATAAATTATTATCATTATCTATACATATCTATAATTAATTATTTTTGATAATAATCAACGATTGAATAAGGAAACTAATTGCAAAAATATATTGAAACGATTCGCTATAAAAAATTGGTATCAGCATTCATATTCCTCATAATAAGTTTAACTTTCTGGCATCCTCTATTTTCTCAGGAAATGAATGATTTTGCTATCTCTTCACCCAGTGTAGTGCTTTCACGGGTTCCCTTTTCAATAAAATTAAAATCAAATGTTATAGATTCTCTGGAAAAAACATCAAATCAGGCTACAGGTTCCGCTGAGATAGAATTATATATTGATTCTATTCGCATTAAGAATTATAAATTTGAAAAAACTGAAAACGCTCTGATTTTGAGCGATTTAAAGACCACGAGAAATGGTAAGCAGACTTTGTATGTAAAAGTGCAAGGGAATTCAAATAAAGTTCAAATATTATCAATACCTGGCATATTAAGTTTGCTACCACCCATTTTAGCAATCATTTTAGCTTTATTGGCAAGGCAAGTCTTCATTTCCCTTTTTTGTGGAATATGGCTTGGTGCATCAATTCTGACCAATTACAATCCCTTGCTTGGTTTTCTTCGCACGATTGATAAATATCTCATCGAATCCCTGTCAGATCCCTCTCATATAGCAATAGTGATCTTCAGCATGACGCTCGGAGGCATGGTCGGTGTAATTTCTAAGTCTGGTGGTACCAGGGGAATTGTTCTAAAATTATCGAAATTCGCCAATAATCGAAGAGGAGGATTACTCGGGACATGGGCAATGGGTGTCTTGATCTTTTTTGATGATTATGCAAATACACTTGTCGTAGGTAATACAATGCGTCCATTTACGGATAAACTATTGATTTCAAGAGAAAAGTTATCCTATATTGTTGATTCTACGGCTGCTCCAGTCGCTTCAATCGCATTAATTTCTTCCTGGGTTGGTTTCCAGGTTGGTTTGATTGACGGTGTGTTTAAATCCCTTGATATATCCGCTGATTCATACCTGATTTTTATAAAATCCATTCCTTATTCCATATACAGTATTTTAGCAATTATTTTTGTATTCATTACCAGTATCACATTAAAAGATTTATTCCTGATGCGCAGAGCCGAGTATAGAGCCTATAATAATAATGAATTGTTGTCAGGTACTGCTCAACCGTTGGTCGACACAGCATCGACAGACTTTGAACCTGTTGACAATGCCGATCCACGCTGGTATAACGCGCTTATTCCTATAACGTTAGTTATCTTGACTACTATGGCAGGGTTGTATTATAGTGGTATAACCAACCTGTCGGGTGCATATGGACAACATAGGTTCGGAGAAATTATTGGCGCTGCTGATTCCTTCAGCGCCCTGATGTGGGCTTCTTTCATCGGCTCAATCAGTGCCATAATTTTGGCTATGACACAAAGAATCTTGTCATTGTCAGAAGCGTTTAACGCCTGGCTCGCCGGCGTGAAATCAATGGTCATCGCTATGCTCATTCTGGCTCTCGCCTGGGCAATCGGAGACGTCTGCCTGGAACTTCATACGGCTGATTTTGTGATAGAATCTATAAAAAGCATCATGTCTCCTCGATTTTTGCCTATTATTACATTTTTAACTGCCGCCTTCATTGGATTCTCCACCGGAACCTCCTGGGCTACAATGGCTATACTTATCCCTATCGTTATCCCCGCAGCCACTAAATTGACTGCCACTGCAGGATTATCAAATGGTTTGTCTGAAACAATTTTGATCGCAACAATCGGTTCCGTTTTATCAGGTTCCGTTTTCGGAGATCATTGCTCACCGATCTCCGATACAACGATAATGTCATCAATGGCTTCAGCTTCCGACCATATCGACCATGTGAGAACTCAACTACCCTATGCGATTCTTGTAGCGTTGGTATCGTGTATTGTTGGCTATATTCCGGCTGGATTTGGTTACAATATCCTCATATCACTTATTATTGGAACCTGTATTTTGTTGGCTGTTAATTTAATTTTCGGGAAAAAACCTTTCCCCTCCAAATCCAATTAACTCTAACTATACGTTTTTGAAAACTTCTTTAATTCAATTTCCAATCGCTTCAGGAATATTTTTAAATCTAAACTTGAATTTTTCCCATATTTTTCATATATTTTAATGATATACTGTTTATTTTTATAAAAATTTGTTAGCAATTGAAATATTTTGATAGTTCTAGAACAATATAGGAGGATATATGAAAAATGTAAAATATCTTATTAGACTCAACCGAATTCCTGAGATTGACGAAAAGGAACGTGAGAGTCTGCAGAAAGTAACAGATAAGTTCGCTTTCAGAACAAATACGTATTACCAATCTCTCATCAATTGGGATGATCCTGATGATCCTATTCGACGTATCATTATTCCAAGCCTGGATGAACTGGATTCATGGGGCGAATTGGATGCATCACATGAGAGTAAATATACTAAAGTAAACGGATTACAACATAAATATCAATACACCGCTTTGCTATTGGTCAATGATGTGTGTGGTGCTTATTGTAGATTTTGTTTCAGAAAACGTATCTTCATGAATGTCAGCGACGAAGTTGTGAGAAACGTAACTCCAGGTATTGAGTATATCAAAGAGCATAAGGATATAAATAATGTGTTATTAACCGGTGGCGATCCTTTGGTCATGTCGACAAATAAATTGAAAAAAATCATTCAGAAACTACGAGAAATCGACCATGTTCAGATAATCAGAATCGGAACTAAAATGCTCTCCTTCAATCCTTATCGTATATTGGAAGATCAAGATTTCATTGACCTTTTGAAAGAATATAGCACTGATGAGAAAAAAATATATATTATGGCTCACTTCAACCATCCAAGGGAATTAACGGATGTTTCCATTCAGGCTATTAATACAGTACTCAAAACCGGCGCCATTATTGTAAATCAAACTCCACTACTCAAAGGAATTAATGATGATCCTGATGCTTTAGGTGATCTATTCAATAAATTATCTTATGTCGGAGTACCACCATACTATCTTTTCCAGTGTCGCCCAACATTGGGTAACAAATTATTCTCCGTTCCTATAGAAGAAGCGTACGATATATTTGAGCAAGCCAGAATGAAAGGTTCAGGACTTGCTAAACGCGCAAAATATGTTATGTCTCACGCTACTGGAAAAATTGAAATTATTGGCAAAACCGATAACCATATATTTTTCAGATATCATAGAGCAAGTAATTTTAAAGAAAAAGCAAAGCTTATGGTTTTTAAACGTAATCCCAACGCATATTGGTTCGATGACTATACCGATCCAATTGGTGATTACTCTCTGGATAATCCCTTTCTTAATTAGCTGTATTCTGCGTTATGTTTGAGTTGTCTCGCTCTATTCATAAAATTTTCAAATGATAATTATAAATTTTATTTCTAAACTTAACTTAATATGACAACCATATAACATAAAGTTTAGATAAAATACAAATATATTTGCTGAATTATCATTCTAATCAATTCAAATGCAATAAAATTCTCAGGCACACGCATTTCGATCCTATGAAATAAAATCGATGAATAGTTCAAAATTACGCTTGACAGGCACAAACCAAGTTGATTTTGAATCTGAAATAAATAAGGTCATATGATTACAATTCATATTCTTTGCCTTAACTTTTATATATAATTTTCCGGTGCCTTTAATTCTTGTACTAAATTTAATGCTTGTCATTAAGAATTTGCAACTTTTCAAAGACACCGGAATTTATATGTACTCCTCTTTTAATTGTTTATAATAAACTGGGCCCCATAGATCCTGAGAATTAAATTGGATCAATGAAACATTTATTTTTAAGTATTAGTTTAAGAATATTAAATTTAGAATATGTTTTTTCAATTTTTTCTTGTTATTTTAAGGTATTTACCCTATATTTATTTTTCATCATTCAGGAGATCTAATGTATAAGAAAATTCTCATAATCCTTCTCTTGGTACTCGCCAGTTGCTCATCAAACAGACAACTAGCTAAATTACAATCCAATACTGAGAGCAGTGAGGGATCTTATTTTCATCCAAAGGCCGCATCTCATTTCATTCGAGGAATGCTATATGAAATGCGGGGTGACTTTAAATCAGCACTTTTGGAGTTCAATGAATCGTTATTATATGACTCAACATCTGCAACTATCTACAACAAATTAGCGGTACAATATATTAATTTAAATAAATATGCAAGTGCCGAAAAAATTCTGCAGAAAGCTATAAAAAATCATCCGGATAATATAGAATCCTTTGAAACTTTAGCAATTATCTATTATCACAATGCTGAATTTGATAATGCAATACAGATGTATAAACGAATTATTGAGATCGAACCAGACAATATGGAAGCCAGATATGATCTTATCACAATCTATATGGCCAGAGCAGAAGATTTGAAAGTCGCTGAAGAGTATGAAAAAATAATTGAGATGGGTGAAAGTAATTCTGAAATGAGAATTAAAGTTGGGAATATTTATGTAAAAAATGAAAAATATGATAAGGCATTTAATGTATTTGAAAAATTTTATAAAGATAATCCTGATGATGAAAGAGCATATCTGGCAATGGCTAAATTATACTTATCACAGGAGGACACCTCCAAAGCAGTTGACTGGTATTATAAAGGAGTCGAATACAATCACAAATTTTCAAGTTGCGTCGAAGAATTAAGGGATATTTATATAAATCAAAAAAGTTTTGATGAGGCAATCTCACTCTATCAGAAATTAATAGAAAAGGATAGTACGGATATTGAAAATCAACTAAAAATTGCTGAAATTTATTTTATTAGCAAGGATACTTTACGAGCGATAAATAGATTCAATAAAATTTCAGAAACTTTTAAAGATGACTTCAGATCTTACTATAGCCTGGGTACGCTATATTATCAACAAAGAGAATGGGATGAAGCTGAACTCAATTATAATAAATCAATAAATTTGAAGCCCAAGTTTCATCGCGGTTGGTATATGTTGGGACTAACCCTCATGAGAAAAAATGAATTGGATAGAGCTATCGATCATTACACTGAAGCACTTGAATTATTTCCGGGTGATTTTGAATTCAATTATTTTTTGGGAAATACATTTAACCAGTTAAAAAAATATGATCAATCAGTGCAACCCTTACTTGCCTGCCTGACAATTGATTCAACAAATATTGACGTCATTAGTGCACTCGCATTAGCGTATGATGAAATGAATTTACATACCAAATCGGATAGCCTGTACGAAGTAGCCTTGGAAATTGAAAAAGACAACCCATTAATTATGAATAACTATAGTTACAGCTTATCTGAAAGAGGTCAAAAATTGGATTATGCTCTTGAAATGTCTCGCAAAGCAGTTGCTCAAGATTCCACCAATGGTGCCTATCTCGATACGTTGGGCTGGATATATTTTAAATTGAACAATTATAATAAGGCTCTTGAATACATCAATAAATCACTTGATTTTAAGGATCCCTCAGCGGAAGTATATGAGCATTTAGGTGATGTCTATGAAAAACTTGGAGAAAAAGAAAAAGCTGTCCAATACTGGAAAAAATCAATTGAACTCGATGCATCCAGAACCTGGGTGCAGAAAAAATTAAACAAAATGCTGGAATAAAGGATATTAGTTGAAAAAAATAGTATTATATATTACACTGAGCATACTTATTCTTTCAGCAGGGTGCTCATACTTTAAGCCAAAACCAGACCTATCAACTTCAGGGTTGACTATTGGTTACATAAATCAAAAAATCGCCAGAAACTTTAAGCACCTCAATTCATTAAAAGGTCGCGGAAAAATTATAGCCGATCTTCCAACCATGAGTTTTACAGCATCCGCCAACATTTCTCTGCAGATGCCTGATAGACTATTGGTCAAACTTTATTCGGGGTTTGGAATTAGGGTGGCATCATTACTAATTGAAAAAGGGGATTTCACACTATTCTCGGCAATGGAAAATCGTGTATATTATGGTAAATTGGACTCCCTTAAGCTAAATCAAACAACAGCTGTGAATATTGATTTTTCAAATCTTGCCAGTTTGCTTTCCGGAATCACCTCTGTCAAAAATACGGATAATGCAGTATTGTCCATTGATGATAAAAAATACCTGATTCAAATTCTGAATGAAAATACTCGATCAAAATATTGGGTAGATCCAGAAAAATTTGTTGTGACTGACTATCATGTTTATGATAATAATGGCGCAAAAATGTCCGAATACAGTTTCAAACATTTCAAACGTTCAAGCAAGATGTATATTCCGACATTGATAAAAATCAAAAATCATGCTAAAAATCAACATATCACATTCCTCTATGAGGATTTTGAAACAAATATAAAAATCTCAGATAGCGAATTCTTTATTAAGCTACCTGATAATGTCAAAGTAAAAAATCTTTAATGAAAATGAGTGAAAATATTACAGATCTGTTCCTGTCAATCGTCATTCCACTATATAATGAAGAAGCGTCTCTGAACGAACTCCATTCACAAATAGTGAAAGTGATGAATAATATGGATAAAGATTTTGAAATAATCTTTATAGATGATGGTTCCACTGACAACTCTTTCAGAACACTCGAAAAACTATACACTATAAATTCGAATATTAAAGTCTATCAGTTCAGAAAGAACCTTGGAAAGTCCGCCGCTCTTGATTTTGGTTTTCAAAAAGCCAGGGGACAATATATAGTAACAATGGATGCTGACTTGCAAGATGATCCAAAAGAAATACCCGCATTAATCAATAAGCTCGAAGAGGGATATCACATGGTCAGTGGCTGGAAAAAAGTGCGATATGATCCCTTCATTAAGAAACATACTTCAAAAATATATAATTTTACTACCTCAAAAGTCGCCGGTATCAGACTTCACGATTTCAATTGCGGGCTCAAAATCTACAAAAGGGAAGTGGTTAAAAATATCAGAATTTATGGGCAGATGCATCGATATATCCCCGTATTAGCACACTGGAAAGGGTATAAGGTTACAGAAATTCCTGTAAAGCATCATGCCCGAAAGTATGGAGTCACTAAATTTGGTCCATCCAGATTCATCGCTGGTATGTTGGATCTAATCACCGTTTCGTTTCTCAATCGCTATAATAAGCGTCCTCTACATCTTTTCGGAACCATCGGGATTTCATCTTTTCTTATCGGCATGGGAATCTGTTTATATCTCGCGATTTATTGGATATTCATCAAGAGTTCTCTCAGTAATAGACCTATACTATTTTTAGGAATACTATTGATTATCGTTGGAGTGCAGTTTATCTCACTGGGATTACTGGGTGAAATGATAACTGAATCAAAAAAAGTACATACAGAATACCTTATCGATAATTCACTTGAATAGAAATATACGATCATGATAAGTTACTACTCCATTATAGTACCTACATTCAATCGTTCAGATGAAATATCTGAATTGCTCCATTCATTTGAGACATTGGAATTTGATAGAAATAAATTTGAATTGATCATCGTTGATGATGGATCCACTGACAATACAGAAGAAATAGTAAAAAATTTCTCCGCTGGTAATGACATCAATATAAAATACATCAATCAAAATAATAAAGGCCCCGGTGCAGCCAGAAATGCGGGAATGGAAAATGCAAAGGGAGATTTCTTCATATTTATCGACTCCGACTGCACTGTCGCCGAAAATTGGCTGCAAGAAATTGATAAGGGAATTACTAAATTATCGGCGGATGCTTATGGAGGACCGGATTCGTGTAAAAAATCGTTTCCTCCCCTTTTAAAGGCAATTAATTATTCAATGACTTCCTTTATCACTACCGGAGGTATTCGAGGCCATAAAAAGAAAAAACTGGGAAAGTTCTATCCTCGTAGTTTCAATATGGGATTGACAAGGGAGCTTTATGAAAAGATCGGTGGCTTTGGTTCACTTCGGCATGGCCAGGATATGGAATACAGCAATCGCATCATTAGAAATGGTGCCAAAATAGCTCAAATTCAATCAGCAATCGTTTTTCATAAACGACGCACTTCAATTTACAAATTTTTTAAACAAGTTTTTAATTGGGGTGTCGCTCGTATAAATTTATTTAAAATTGATAAATCAATGCTGGAACCAGTTCATACCTTACCAGCATTCGCGTTATGCTTCGGTATAATCCTGGTCATTGTAGCGCTATTTTTTCCTCCGGTCCGAACTGTATTTAAATATTTGCTTTATTTGTTTCTGACAATGCTGTTGCTATCAGCAATACATGCATATTTTATTTATAAAAATCTAAAAACCGCCTTGCTCATACTTGTAATAATTCCAGTCCAAATTGCTGGATATGGTATGGGTTTCAGCTATGCCGTTATAAAGCGACTTCTATTAGGACATGGAGAATTTACAGGATACTCAAAACAATATTATAAATAATGTCATTAAATAATATATTCAGGAGCACAAAATGGCCAAGAAGAAAAAAATCAGCAAAAAACAAAAACCTCAAAAAAGAACAAAACCTTCTTCAGAGTTTAAATCATGGCATTACATTTTGTTTGCTATTCTATTTATTATAATTGTGACGATGATTGCTTACGCTGACCTGGCGTTTTTTGGTATGACCCCGGCCGGAGGAGATGTAATCTCTTCGGAAGGTAAAGTCCAATTGGTCCAGGAGTACGAGAAAAAAACTGGTGAAGAGAGTTTATGGAATCCTGCCATTTTCTCAGGGATGCCTATTTATCATCGATATGGACCCAGAGCATGGTCCGTCGATACGTTGGTCAGCTACTTTTATGAAGGAAAATCGGGACAGGTACTTGTCTTTTATATAGTCGGTGCTCTCGGCATGTTTTTCTTATTATACTCACTTGATTTCTCAATATTGATATCTGTCTTCGGTGCTATATGTTTTCTTTTTGTACCACACTACAATTCTCTTTGGCTGGCAGGACACTTTTCAAAATTCAGGGCTATCATGTATATCCCATGGGTGGTCGCAGCCTTCACCTATCTGTTGAATAAAAAGAATATTCTCGCCATGCTCCTCTTTACTCTGGCCATTTCAATGCAAGTAAGAACACAGCACTATCAGATCATATTTTATACCTGGCTCCTGCTGTTCGTTATAGGAATATATCCATTAATCAAATTTTTACTCGATAAAAAGTATTCATCATTTCTTAAATTGAGTGCAATGATTTTAATCGGCATTGTTCTGATGATACTTACTGTATTTCAACCCCTTCTCGTCATGAATGAATATACACCTTATTCAACTCGAGGGGGAAATCCAGTTAATATTGTTGATATTGATGATAGTGCTACCAAAGCAAAAGGAGTTTCCTTTGAATATGCA
>Ga0272441_10016145_pt1 | contig 10364 bp, 9 predicted proteins | sample SSMProp6N_FD_193582 | JGI IMG/M metagenome (GOLD analysis project Ga0272441, IMG submission 193582) | Marine sediment archaeal communities from Little Sippewissett salt marsh, Falmouth, MA, United States - SSM-Prop-6N | ecosystem: Environmental > Aquatic > Marine > Wetlands > Sediment ... | reverse complement strand
ATTCAATATTATTCGTAAAAACCAGCTCAGGCCACTCAGATACAGGCTTGTCTGACCATTCCTCTTTTTTGACTTCATCAACACTGTTGTTGCAAGCATTTAAAGAAAAGATTAATAATAAAATATTGACCAAGTTCTTCATATATTATTTAATTGATTTGATTGGTTTTGGAATAGCCTTAAATATATTAATAAAAAAGGATTTCAAATAAAGGGCTGTCCAACTTAGTGTTTGTATAAACCAAAATAACCACCCCGCCCACAGTCCTCATCCTGGTAACCCGGGATTCGGACAAGGGCACCCCTCCATAAATTTTTCAAATTCAAGGAGGGGAAATTTCCCCTGACCGATTACATCATCCATTAATCCAGTATTCCATCATTCCAGTATTCCAGTATTCCAAACATACTTTTTTTCAAGATCCCTGATCAAGTCAGGGATGATAAAATCATTTTGTTTTCGATGTTAATATCACTAATTTTGAAGGCCGTGATTCAGACCTGACACATAATAACATGAGTGATAAAAAGAAGCTAAGGCCTTACGGCGACAAGCAAAAACAATTTGATAAACGCTACCTGCAGATGGCGGGTATCTGGGCTGAAAATTCATATTGCATAAGAAGAAGGGTCGGTGCCCTGATTGTAAAGGGGAAAATGATTATATCAGATGGTTATAATGGGACTCCGGCAGGTTTTGAAAATATATGTGAGGATGAAGAAGGGAACACCAAGCCTTATGTGTTGCACGCTGAGGCCAATGCAATAACAAAGGTTGCCAAATCAAATAATTCAAGTGATAATTCCACCCTGTATGTAACCACATCTCCCTGCATGGAATGTGCCAAGCTCATAATTCAGTCGGGTATACGCAGGGTTGTTTTCAGTGAAAAATACAGGATCTCTGATGGCCTCGATCTTTTGAAAAGAGCTGGAATTGAACTAATTTACGTTGACCTCGAAAAAGATGAATATGAAATACAATAACAATCCCAGGAACAGTATTTTGCCTCTTATAATCGCAGTTTCGGTTATTGCCGGTGTACTGATCGGAATAAAAATGCCCGGGCGTACATCCCATCCTCCCCTGTCGATTAAACCAAGAACGGACAAAATAAGCAGGATATTAAATTATATTGAGGCAAATTATGTCGACTCTGTTGATCGCAATGAAATTGTTGAATCGGTCATCCCGGTAATGCTTCATAAACTTGATCCACACTCGGTATACATACCGGCCCAGGAACTTACAGCTGCCAACGAACAGCTGCAGGGTAATTTTGAAGGCATAGGTATTTCTTTCAATATGCTTACAGATACTGTATTGATTATAAGTACCATTCCGGGGGGGCCCTCTGAAAAAGTAGGTGTGATGGCCGGTGATAAAATAATTTTCGTAGAAGATTCATTGATTGCCGGGCAGGGTATTTCTGATGAAGACATTATGGGAATGCTTAAAGGCCCGCGTGGTACAGAGGTAAATATCAAAGTTCTCAGGAAAGATGTTAAGGAACTGATACCATTTACAATAATAAGGGATAAGATCCCGATTTATTCAATTGATGCAGCTTATATGGTTAATGAGAATATTGGCTTTATCAAGATAAACAGGTTCTCAATGACCACCTATGATGAGTTTATTGAAGCCATTAATGAACTGAAGGCAAAAGGCATGGAAAAGCTGATACTTGATCTTAGGGGTAACGTGGGCGGTGTCATGGACCCCTCAATAAAGATATCAGATGAATTTCTGCCCGGAGGTAAGTTAATAGTATATACGGAAGGCCGTTCCAGGGAGAGGGAGGAATATCTTTCTACAGAAAACGGGGCTTTCCTGGATGGAGAACTTGCTATACTCATAGATGAATGGAGTGCTTCAGCCAGTGAGATTGTTGCGGGAGCCATACAGGATAATGACCGTGGAACTATTATAGGCCGGCGCTCATTTGGTAAAGGACTTGTGCAGGAACCTATAATGTTCAATGACAGGTCTGCCATGAGGCTCACAGTGGCAAGATATTATACACCCACAGGCCGCTCAATCCAGAAACCATATGAGAATGGTTATGACGATTATGTTGCTGATCTGAATGAAAGGTTCATAAGGCTTGAACATCAGAATGTCGACAGTATTCAGTTTGATAATATACAAAAATTTGAAACCCCTGGTGGAAATATAGTATATGGTGGAGGGGGTATTATGCCTGATGTTTTTGTTCCTATTGATACCACGGGAATGACAATGTATTTTGCAAGTGTCAGGAACAGAGGACTCATATACAGGTATGCTCTAAGCTATACGGAAAATAACAGACAAAAGCTCCAGGAATTTCAGACAGTTGAGGCAATCAACAATTTCCTTTCAAAGCAACCCCTTCTTGATCAATTCATTCGGTTTGCCATAGAAAATGGAGTGAATCCGAACCGGGAAGACCTTAAGGAATCCGGTGACATAATCAATATTCAGCTCCGCGCATATATTGCAAGGAATATTCTGGACAATAATGGCTTTTATCCCATATGGCAGGAACTGGATACCACATTGAAGGCGGCCATTGAATATCTGAAAAAATAATATTAAGTGTTGGTGTGGGTCTCTCCCTGTCCGCCGAAGCATGGTGCGGGGTCAGAGACCCGCTCCAGCGAAGGCGGAAGACCCACGCCAGGTGTAGATAATGAGATCAAAACCGACCAGGCTGATAGAGAAGCCAGGCCTGGCGTCTCAACAAATATCTGCCTTTTGGTTTTTATCATACCTGGAACGTACCCTTCACATCAAGGATGATCACCGAGCTGTATTCATCAGGTGCCTCAGTCGGCAGGTCAATAATTATCTTATCCTCCTGGCGTTTAAAACCGGTTTTTACCATGCCATCCATTATAAAAGCATTTTTAATCTTGTTATCAAAAGCAGGTACGGTAAGCTTATTATCATCAGGCCAGTCAAAGACATGCAGGTACAGACGAGTACTTTTACCGTCTTCCTTTCTTGTGCACCTTCCCCACTCAAGATTGCTGAAGGGGCTTGCTGAGGTGCCATATATTGATTCGCCATAAATATCCATCCAGTCGCCTATTGCCTTAAGCCTTTCAATACTTACTTCAGGAAAAGTGCCATCAGCCTTAGGTCCGACATTAAGAAGGAAATTACCCCCCTTGGATGCAATGTCAACGAGCTTTTGTACAAGTTCTTTCGATGATTTCCAGTTATCATCATATTTATTATACCCCCAGTGGTTATTCATTGTCATACAGGTCTCCCAGTCGATTCCAGGTAAACCAGTATCAGGGATTTCCTGTTCAGGAGTACCGAAATCTCCTTTGAACTCACCTTCTTTTGTCATCCCCTGCATACCCTGTCGTCCTTTATCAACCCTGTTATTTATAATTATATCCTCCTGCAATCCACGTACATAATTGTACAAGTCGACACCCTTCTCATGTGTCCATGTGTCTTCCCATTCACCATCAAACCATAACACTCCTATTTTTCCATAGTTAACTGTCAGTTCAGCCAGCTGTTTTTTCAGGTATTCCTCAACATACCTGTCCAGATCAGCGTTTTCAGTTGGCCTGTCAGTCTCCCAGTGACGTCGGGGAAGATAATCATTATGGTGCCAGTCCATAATCGAATGATACCAGCACATAACAATATTCTGTCTGGCGCAGGCATCTGACAGTTCTTTAAGGATATCCCTCTTAAAAGGAGTGGACATGACATCAAAATCAGTGTATTCAGAATCAAACAGGCAAAATCCGTCATGGTGTTTTGAAGTAATAACAATATACTTCATACCTGCATCTTTTGCCATCTTAACCCATTGCTCCGCATCAAATTGGACGGGATTGAACTGATAAACAAATTCATCATAGTTCTCAAGAGGGATTTGAGCGGTTGTTCTTATCCATTCGGCATGGTTGGTTGTTCCTTCCCATTCACCGGCCGGTACAGCGTACAGACCCCAGTGTATGAACATTCCAAAGCGCGCCTCGCGCCACCAGTTCATTCTGTCATCAGCATCGTTTTCTATGCTATCATTAACACATCCATATGTTATAATAAACAAGAAAATAAGGATTGTCGTAAGTGCTTTTTTCATGATTTCAAGGTTATAAGTTTTTATTTTAGCTGCTTATTAAAGAAATTAGTTATAGCTTCCTGTGAGTTCTCCTTTTCCTCAACAAAACCCAGGTGTCCTGATTTTTCAAGCACAAGAATTTCTGCATTACCCGGCATTTGAATTATGTCCCTGACCACATGATAGGGAATATAGCTATCATGTCTCCCGAGAATAATAAGCAGGGGAATATCTCCTCGTTCAAGTATCTTTATCCTTGAAGGCCTGCTTATCATACCGTTTATCGCAGCAATAATACCTTTTGCTGATATTTCTGATGCTATTGCCTTGTGGCGCTCCAGTTCTCTATAATACCTTTCAACGTTAAAATCAGCAAACATCCTGGGAATGTTAACCGGGTAGATTACATCCTTTTTCCCTGATTCAACAACTCTTCTTTCCCTTTCTCTGTTAGTAATTATTTCATCAGTATCAGCAAAAGGATGTGAATGAAAGAGGCAGTATGCATGCAACCGTAACTGATATTTCTCGACAAAAGCAAGAGCAACATACCCTCCCATTGAGTGACCGATCAGCATTGCTTTTTCAATTCCTTCATTATTCATGACTTCCGTTACCGCATCAGCCATAAAGTCCATTGAGTGATTATCTCCAAAAACACTTGATCCACCATGCCCGGGCAGATCAATGGCTATTATCCTGAATGATTCAGCCAGCCCCGGAATAAAATTCTCCCATACCTCTGATGATTCCAGATATCCATGCAAGAGGACAATTACAGGACCCTCACCACTATCGTAATACTCTATCTTACCCTGTCTGAAACTGGTGCTTTTTTTCATGATCGGAATATCCAAGAAAATATTTCGAATAACATCATTTTTAATTAGTAAGCTAAAAATAATTAAAATATATTTGTGATGAGTGTACTTATAATTAATCTAAAAACCTTCCTTTTATATGAATAAAGTAATCGCCTCATCCGTATCAAAGAAATTTGTTATGGCTCTGGCGGGATTGTTCCTTCTAACCTTCCTGCCTGTTCACCTGGGAATCAACTTAATGTTACTTAAACCGGATCCTGAACCCTTCAATTCAGCTGCTCATTTTATGGCCACTTTTCCACTTATCAAGGTTGTTGAAATAATTTTGATACTGGCATTCCTGGTTCATATCTTTACCGCTATTGTAGTGCAGATTAAAAACTGGCTTGCAAGACCCCTAAGGTATAAGTCGGGAAATAAATCCGAAACCTCTTTCTTTTCAAGATTCATGATATGGACAGGTGGAGCAATATTTATCTTCTTAATTATCCACTTCACCAATTTCTATTTCATTAAGCTTGGACTTATTGAGGGTGATGCTGAAGATTTTTATTCAGTTGCTTACCAGTTGTTTGCTATACCAGGATATAATATTTTTTACTGGATCTGTTTTATCGTACTGGGTTTTCACCTGTACCATGCCTTCACTTCAGCCTTCCAGACCCTGGGTCTTAATCACCGGATATGGACACCCGTAGTGAACTTTGTTGCAGTATTTTATGCTATCCTTATCCCTGCCGGATTTGTATCTATACCTTTAATTATCTGGCTATTCAAATAATCAGGAAAACTAGAAAAATAATGACCATGACAAAATTGGACTCGAAAATACCTGACGGACCATTAGCAGAAAAATGGACAAAACATCAAGCATCCGTTAAGCTGGTTAATCCTGCCAACAAGAAAAAGCTTGACATTATAGTTGTTGGCGCCGGAGCAGCAGGTGCATCAGCTGCAGCAACCCTTGCCGAGCTTGGATACAACATCAAGGTCTTTGTATTCCAGGACTCTTCCCGTAGGGCACATTCAATTGCTTCACAGGGTGGTATTAATGCAACCAAGAATTATAAAAATGATGCTGACAGTGATTACCGTTTATTCTATGATATGATTAAAGGAGGTGATTTCAGGGCAAGGGAAGCAAATGTATACAGGGCTGCAGAAGTAAGTAATAAAATAATCGACCAGTATGTCGCCCAGGGGGTACCCTTTGCAAGAGAATACAGTGGATACCTGGCTAACCGTTCGTTTGGAGGAGTGCAGGTTTCCCGGACGTTTTATGCACAGGGGCAGACAGGGCAACAGTGTACTCTTGCAGCTTACCAGGCCCTGAGCAGACAAATAAAGGCAGGAAAAGCAAAAATGTTTGCCCGTCGCGACATGCTCGATATTGTAGTTATTGAAGGTAAGGCAAGAGGAATTATAACCAGGAACCTTATAACCGGTGAGATTGAGAGGCACTCAGCACATGCAGTTGTCCTTGCCACCGGAGGTTTCGGTACGGTATATTACCTGTCGACACTGGCCGTTAATTCAAATGGCAGTGCTGCCCTTGCCGCATACAAAAAAGGAGCCTTCATGGCCAATCCAAGTATGGCTCAGATACATCCAACCAGCATTCCTGTTCTTAACGATTACCAGTCGAAACTTACACTTATGTCGGAATCTCTCAGGAACGACGGAAGAGTATGGGTACCAAAAGAAAAGGGAGATAAAAGGCCTGCAAACGAAATAAAAGAAGAAGAAAGGGATTATTACCTTGAACGTAAATACCCGGCTTTTGGGAACCTCGTTCCCCGGGATGTAGCCTCCCGGGCCGCCAAGGAAAGATGTGATGAAGGGTATGGTGTCGGAGAAACAGGCCTTGCTGTAAACCTCGATTTCAGGGACGCTATCGAAAGCCAGGGTAAGGAGGCCATCAGGGCTAAATACGGAACACTATTTGACCTGTACAGAAAAGTTACAGGGATAAATCCGTATGAAGAGCCCATGCGCATATACCCAGCTTCACATTATACCATGGGTGGGCTATGGGTTGATTATAACCTCATGACCACCATACCAGGGCTGTATGCCATCGGAGAAGCCAATTTCTCGGATCATGGTGCTAACCGCCTGGGAGCAAGCTCGCTGATGCAGTGCTCCGGCGATGGCTATTTCATACTGCCTGTTACAATTGGTGATTACCTGGCCGATCAAATCAAGACACCGAAAATACCAACCGACACAATCGAGTTTGATGAGGCTGAGAAAGCTGTCAGGGCAAAACTCAATAAACTCCTTTCGGTTAAAGGAACACAAACACCTACATCATTCCATAAACGACTGGGGCATATTCTCTGGACATATTCGGGTATGGCGAGGAATGAAGAGGGATTGAAAAAAGCTCTCAAAGAAATAAAAGAACTGAAGGAAGAGTTCTGGAAAGACGTAAAAGTTGCTGGCGGATTGGATGAACTCAACCACGAGCTTGAAAAGGCAGGCAGGATAGCCGACTTCTTCGACCTGGCAAACCTTATTGTGATCGACGCTCTTAACCGTAAAGAGTCATGCGGGGCACACTTCCGGGAAGAATACCAGACTGAAGAAGGGGAACCCAAGCGTGATGATGAAAACTACTCTTATGTTGCAGCCTGGAAATACACAGGGGAAACATCAGATCCTGAGTTGCATAAGGAAGAACTGAAGTTTGAATTTGTAACACCCGTACAGAGGAGCTATAAATAGCAATAATATTAATTTTCAAATCTGAACGAAATGAATATAACACTTAAAATCTGGCGTCAGAAAAATAAAGAAGATAAAGGGAAATTTGTCAAATATAAGCTCGATGGTGTCTCCTCTGAAATGACCTTCCTGGAGATGCTGGATTATCTTAACGAAAAACTGATAAAAGAAGATGAAGATCCTGTGGCTTTCGACAGTGATTGCCGTGAAGGTATTTGCGGAATGTGCGGGCTTTATATAAACGGCCGTCCAAATGGACCGCAGGAAGGTGTCACAACATGCCAGTTGAGCATGAGTGTGTTCAAGGATGGCGACACAATTACAGTGGAACCCTGGAGGTCAAAAGCATTTCCTGTAATTAAGGACCTTGTGGTTGACAGGACATCCTTTGATAAACTTATTGAAGCAGGGGGATATATATCTGTTAACACAGGTGCAGCACCTGAAGCAAATTCTATCCTTGTTAAAAAGCAGAAAGCGGACCGAGCATTTGAAGCAGGTATCTGTATAGGCTGTGGTACGTGCGTGGCGGCCTGTAAGAATGCCTCCGCAATGCTTTTCGTATCAGCCAAGATCAGCCAGTTAGCTCTTCTGCCACAGGGAAAAGTGGAAGCCAGAGAAAGAGTGCTTGCCCTGGTTGAAAAAATGGATGAACTGGGCTTCGGTAACTGCTCCAATACAGGTGCATGTGAAGCTGAATGCCCCAAAGAAATAAAGCTGGTAAATATTGCACGACTGAACAGGGAGTATTATAAAGCCTACTAATTCTATGACTAAGATACTTAGGTCCTTAGTGACTGAGTATCCTGTAATCTCAGTCGCCTGTAGAGAAGAAATATCGCTGATACGATAATAACATTGCCCGCTGTAAACAGCCACCAGTTAAAACGGCGGGGAATATATCCCGAGGCATAATCCAGAATGGAGCTGTTCTGTGGCAGGTTCCATATTTCAGGTAATGAGTATCCTTCAAGAATATATCCTGAATAATCCCAGGTAAATGAAACAATAACTATAACAGCCCCTGCAATCATTATTATCCATTCCACTGGCTTGATCTTGGTATCAACTCCTCTGTTGGAAAAAAACAATATCACTGCCGTCAGGATTATCATTATTATACATACAATCAGGGGGCTTATGACCGGACCGGTCCATGTAACTGGTAACAAAAACAGGATATCCCATTCAAACAGGGATGCAGGCCAGTCTATGAGGACCTTAAGGAAAACATAATAAAAGATATCCCATATGGCAAAACAGTAAACGAACCACGCAAAACCTATAGAAAATTTTTTACCTGCAATTATTGCTATCGCCACCAGTATAACAAGTGTGGATACCTCCCTGAGTATTTCTGTTACCGCCAGATGTCCTTCAAATTTGGCAAGGGGAAAAGAAAAACCTTCAGGATAAAGTATTTCCCTGAGGTAAACAACGACTGCACTTTCCATGAAAGCCATCGCGATGCTGAACAGCGTAATCCAGATAAGTAACTTTCTAAGTCTCATATTCAAAAATTACATTATTATCCTGTATTACAAAATTTGTTAAAAGATTTTAAATCTACGCCTTTTGGCAGAATAATCATATACACTGTGAACGCGTTTTGATATATTTGATAGAAATAAATAAATATACAATCATGAAAAAATATCTTGCACTTGCTGTTGTCATAATTCTTGGTGTACAAATTACTCTAGCCCAGCAGATAGTAAGAAGAGATACTGTTATCAGTAATATGGTCGAGGAGATTTCACGTGACAGCATAAAGGCTTACATACAAAAGCTGGTAAGCTTCCATACACGCCATAATCTCAGCGTACAGGATAATCCTGAAATTGGTATAGGAGCCGCATGGAACTGGGTTAAGAAAGAACTTGAAAAATATATACCGGGCTCGGGCGGACGCTTATCAGTCGAATTTGTTAAATACAGCATTGGTGGAGAAGGACAGAGGATAGAAAAAGAGACAGAGCTCAGGAATGTAATAGCCACCCTGCAGGGAACAAACGCCGGTGATGACAGAGTTTTGCTTGTAAGTGCTCACCTAGACAGCCGTGTCGAGGATAATTACGATAGTACAGCATTTGCGCCCGGAGCCAACGATGATGGATCGGGCGTGGCGGCTATACTGGAGATGGTAAGGATTATGTCGGCATATGAATTCCCGGTAACAATTAAATACATGATCCTTACCGGGGAGGAACATGGACTTTTTGGCGCTTCAGCCATGGCAGATATTGCCGTCGATGAAAACTGGAATATTATTGCCTTGCTAAATAATGATATGATAGGCAATAGTGGATCCAGCGGCACACTGCTCAATGACAATATGCGAGTAAGAGTGTTCAGCGAAGGTGTCCCGGCTTTCGAAACCGAGCAGATGGCAAGTATGAGATCATACACGGCAGGAGAGAACGATGGTAAGGCAAGGCAGCTGGCGAGATATATAAAGGAAGTTGGTGAAAGGTATGTGGACCAGCTTAACGTCACACTGGTTTACAGAAACGACAGGTTTGGACGCGGTGGCGACCACACCCCATTCTGCAGGAAAGGATTTACAGCCGTCAGAATTTGCGAGTTTAATGAAAATTACCACCGTACGCATACCACACCTGGAGAGAGAGAAGGGATATTGTATGGCGACCTTCCGGAAGGAGTTGATTATGAATATGTTCGTAAGAATGCAGGTATTAACCTGGCCACTCTGGCCAACCTGGCTATGTCTCCC
>Ga0272441_10016144_pt1 | contig 10364 bp, 6 predicted proteins | sample SSMProp6N_FD_193582 | JGI IMG/M metagenome (GOLD analysis project Ga0272441, IMG submission 193582) | Marine sediment archaeal communities from Little Sippewissett salt marsh, Falmouth, MA, United States - SSM-Prop-6N | ecosystem: Environmental > Aquatic > Marine > Wetlands > Sediment ... | reverse complement strand
CAGAGGATGGAGAAGTGAACTGGCCAATAGCACAGGGCACAGGGCAGTCGGCAAATAGTAGCTGGTCAATTTGTTAATTGGTTAATTTGTTGATTCGTACATTTATAGTTTGTAATTAATACCAGGTTTTGGTCATTAAAGCTTATTGTTTTAGCAGCTATATTGCAGATTGAAGACTGAAGACTGTTGACTTCCTCCTCCGCCCAACCTTCGCAAAGCTACGGTTGGCAAGGCAAGGCTACGGAGGACAGGGAAGACTGAAGACTGAAGACTGTAGACTGTTGACTGAAGACTGTTGACTGCCGACTGAAGACTGAATCCGGACCAAATATATTATGAATAAAAAGGAAATCATTGAATTAATCAGGAAGAAGAAAGCCATAATCTCCGATATGGATGGGGTGATATACCATGGTAATAAATTGTTACCGGGTGTACCCGAGTTTGTTGAATGGCTCAAGAAGGAAAGGAAGAAGTTTCTTTTTCTAACCAATTCCAGCGAGAGGACTCCCACTGAATTAAAGGAAAAACTGGGCAGGCTGGGTATTGATGTTCCCAAAAATGTATTCTATACCAGTGCTCTTGCCACAGCCCATTTTCTTTCGTCTCAGAAACCAAAAGGCACAGCCTATATAATAGGAGAGGCCGGACTGATAAATGCCATGTATAATGTAGGGTATACAATGAATAACGTTAATCCCGATTATGTTGTTGTTGGTGAAAGCATTTCCTACAGTTACGAGAAAATCGAGAAAGCAATAAACCTTGTTCGTAAGGGGGCTAAACTGATAGGTACTAATCCAGACATGACCGGTCCGGGAGAAAATGGTATTGTGCCGGCTACCAAAGCTCTTATTGCCCCAATCGAACTTGCTACAGGCAAAAGTGCTTACTTCGTCGGTAAACCAAACCCGCTAATGATGAGAATAGCCCTGAAAAGGGTGGGTTGCAGCAGGGAGGAATCACTGATTATAGGTGACAGGATGGATACAGATATTATCGCCGGAATAGAATCGGAGATTGATACCTGCCTGGTGCTTAGCGGTATATCAGGCAAGGAGACTATCGATGAGTTTCCCTACAGACCTCATTTTGTACTCGAGGGCGTGAATGAAATAATATCAATATAATGAAGCAGCCAGGATCTGACGCTTTTATAACTTTCGTATTGCTTGCTTCCATAATTCTCAGTTCTTGCGCAGGAGATAGACAAAATGCGATACATATAAGGGTGAACCAGGCAGGATACCTTATAGGAGAAAAGAAAAATGCAGTAGTTTTTTCCAGCGACCGGGTCAGTGAATTATTCAGCATCTATTCTGAAGACGGTGAGCCTGTAATTGAAAACCTTAAGCCTGAAAAAATCCTGGCTGAAAGCTGGGGCACATACGATTATTACTACCAGATCGATTTTTCAAAACTTGATATGCAGGGCGATTACTACATTTCTGGTAATAGCTCAGGTTTGCGGTCAGGTACATTCCCCGTATCAACGGATGTCTATAATGGATACACTGATTATCTCCTCGGCTTTATGCAACAGCAGCGATGTGGATATAATCCTTTCCTGAATATCGACTGCCATAAGCTTGATGGTAAGACCATGTACGCACCCTTGCCAGATTCCACATTTATTGATGTCAGCGGTGGATGGCATGATGCAGGTGATCAGCTTAAATACCTTATTACCGGAAGCTATGCCACAGCCCATATGCTGAAAACCTACCTGATGTTCAGGAATGATTTCAATGACAGTGTTGATTCGCTTGGAAAACCCGCCAGCAATGGCATGCCTGATATACTTGATGAAGCGATATGGGGTCTGCAATGGATACTTAAGATGCATCCCGCACCAGATCTTTTGTTTCACCAGGTTGCTGATGACAGGGATCATATCGGCTGGAAAATGCCGGATAATGACCGGTCGGACTATGGCTGGGGTGAAAACAGTTACAGACCAGTCTACTTTGCTGACGGTAAGCCCCAGGGATTAAATGAATATAAAAGTGAGGCGACAGGAGTATCCAATATAGCCGGTCGATGCGCAGCAAGCCTTGCAATGGCATACCAGATATGGAAGGACGATCCTGACAAACAGGCTTTTGCAGAGCAATGTCTTATGTCAGCCCGGACAGTTTATGAACTGGGACTGAAGAATAAAGGCTTCCAGCAGGGAAATTCTTATGGTGCGCCATACCGTTATAATGAAGATACCTGGGCCGACGATATGGAATGGGGGGCTGCCGAGCTGTTCCGGGCCACAGGTGAAGAAAAGTACCTGAGCCTGGCAAAGAATTATGCCTTACAGGCAGCCACAAAAACATGGATGCCACGTGATACGGCAGATCACTACAGGTTTTATCCCTTTGTCAATATCGGACACTATGCATTACACGATCTTGTGGATGATGAATTCAGGGAAATACTTGCAGGATATTACAGGGAAGGTATTGAATCCTGCCTGCAAAGGGCTGCTGAGAATGTTTATAATATAGGTGTACCTTTTATATGGTGCTCGAATAACCTCCTGACATCTCTTATCACACAGATAATCCTGTATGAGGAAATGACATCAGACTTTTCGTATCACGATTTTATGACAGACCAGGTGAACTGGCTGTTTGGCATTAATCCCTGGGGAACATCAATGTTTACTGGTATACCTGCAGGTGGTGAATACCCGGAGGATGTACATACCAGTATATGGGCACTGACAGGAAGAGAAGTGGCAGGTGGACTGGTTGACGGACCGGTATATGCAACAATTTATAATTCTTTGAAAGGGCTGTCACTTTCCGAAGAAGACGAGTTCGCTGAGTTTCAGAATGATTATGTGGTCTATCACGATGATATCGGTGATTATTCAACCAATGAACCAACGATGGATGGAACAGCGGGATCAGTTATTATGATGAGCTACCTGGAACATGATAAAGACAAAAGATAAAAGTAAAAAGTAAAAAGTAGAGACGCCAGGCATAATCCGCCGTAGCCCGAAGGGCGAAGGTGGGCTTTGCCTCTCAAAAGATACAAGATACAAGTCGCAAGACACAAGTAGAGACGCAAGGCTTTGCGTCTCATAAAATTAAGAAAACACATAACATAAAACCCTAAGCGTGAAACACGAAACGAGCAACTAGATTATGTATGAATTCGCAACTGCAATAGGGCTGGATATAGGAAGAACAATGATACGTTCTGCCATTGTAAGATATGGCGGAGAGATATTATTCGATTATACCTCTACATTTGAGAAGATACCTGACAAGGATGAGTTGATCAAAATGGTTAACAGTGTAATCCTGAAGCTGAGGGCGGAAGCAGCATCTCAAAAGCTAAACCCTTTATGCATAGGCATAGCCGCCAAAGGTTTTATTGATTACCGGAGAGGAATAATTATCGGGCCTGATCAGGGCATTAAGGGTTGGACAGATATACATCTCTCTGAGATTCTGAGCAGACAGAACGGATTGCCTGTATTTATCGATAATGATGCTAACCTTATGGCTATTGCCGAACATTACAATGGAGCGGCACGGGGATTCAATAATGCTGTATTTGTAGCACTTAGAAGTGGTATTGGCGGTGCCATAATAATAGATGGTAAACTGTACAGGGGAGCAAATAATGCCGGAGGCGAGATTGGGCAGATGATTATTGATATTTCACCCGGACATACCGGAAAAGAAATCAAGGGTTCCCTTGAAAAATATGCATCTTCCGATGCCCTTGTTAATGATTATATTAAGAAGTCAGACAGTAAGGGAATAGTTATGAAAAAACCTGTGACTTCATTAAGGGCCAGGGATATCTTTGATCTCAGCTATAAAGGCGATCAAATTGCCATGCAGGTCGTCAGAGATAACGCTGAATATATGGGCGCGGGCCTTGCCAGCCTTGTCTCTGTTTTTGCCCCTGATATCATAGTGCTGGGTGGAGGAATGTCAATGGCTAAGGATGATTACCTGCATATGATCATAAATAGTACCAATGCAAATTCACTTGAATTCTGCAGGAAAGATGTTAAAATAGTAAGAGCAAAACTCGGATTTCATTCCTCACTTCAGGGTGCCGGTATTTATGCCCTTACCAGGCTGGATGGGAAGTATATCTGATTAATTCAAATGATCAAACCTTAATAAAATTATGTATGCGCTCCTAAATGCAACCATATATTGCTGGAATCAGACTATATCAGATAAAGCCCTGATTATTGATAATGAGATCATAGTATCGATTGCAGATCCGGAAGATATTCCTGCCGAAGCTGAAATACTGGATTATACAGGCTTAATGATAGTACCCGGGTTGATTGATCTGCAAATAGCAGGGGCAGGGGGATACCTGTTTTCCGAAAACCCTATGGCTGAAGCCCTTAACAAAATTGCTGACAGTATTATTAAAACAGGGACAACAGGCTTCCTGATTGCAGTACCGACGAATTCATTCAGCGCTTACAGTGAAATGTTCAGGATAATAAGAGATAACCCACATCCTGCCGTGCTCGGTCTTCATCTTGAGGGACCATATATAAACAAGTCAAAGGGTGGAGCACATAACACTGAATATATTAAACTTCCTGATATTGATGAGCTCAGGGAACTATTGGACATGGCCGGAGATGCGATAAAAATGATGACCATTGCACCTGAATTATGTGACAGGGAATTTATTAATGTTTTAACCGAAAAAGGCATAACAGTAGCCGCCGGTCATAGCAATGCAAGTTTCGTGGAAGCAATGGAAGGCTTTAACAATGGCGTACAAACTACCACACACCTGTTCAATGCCATGTCAGCATTTCATCATCGTGACCCGGGTTTGCCCGGAGCAACATTTGTTTCAGAAAATGCCTGTGCCAGTATTATTGCAGATGGTATTCATGTTAGCTATAGTACCCTATCAATTGCAAAAATGATAATGAAGGAAAGATTATACCTGGTTTCTGACGCTGTTGAGGAAAACAAAACCGGAGCCTACAGGCATCAACGCAGAAAAGATAGGTTTACTCTTCCCAATGGTACTCTTTCCGGTTCTAACCTTTCAATGCTCGATGCTGTCAGGAACTGTGTGAGAAATGCAGGGATACCCCTTGAGGAAGCTTTACGGATGGCTTCTACATATCCTGCAAGGTTAATTAAGTCAAGTAATTATGGTATAATAGCACCTGGCAGTCCGGCTAATCTTATTGTACTAACGAAAAATCTTGATCTCAAACATGTAATTATTGGCGGAGATAAATACTTTTGATTTGTATAACATACTTGGTTTAGTAAGTTCATAAATAAAAGAACTATAAATAATTTACAAATACCAATATTTTTATAAATTGCATCCTGAAATACTAACTGTATGTAAATAAACCTTGTGTTCATTACTCAAATAATTTTTGTATATTACTCCTTAAAACATTTAAAATTCAGTTAAGCATATATATATTTTTGCATATGAATTTTCCCAAGAAAAACTATTGTTAATCAATCCAAAAACTAATTTTATGAAAAGAAAAATTAGACAAATCAGTAAGTACCTGGCTTCAATGCTTGCACTTTTTATGATTGCAGGTGTTATATATGGCCAGCAGGTTACTGTAACAGGAAATGTAACCTCATCGGAAGATGGATTACCTATTCCGGGTGTTACCGTCCTTGAAGTGGGTACCTCAAATGGTACCACCACAGATGTTGATGGTAATTATTCGATAACGGTATCTTCTGATGCAACACTGAGTTTCTCATTTATAGGAATGGAGTCCCAGGAAGTTGCATTGGCCGGTCGCTCACGTTTGGATGTAATTCTGAATGTAAGTGTTGTGGCGATGGATGAGGTTGTTGTTACTTCACTCGGTATCAGCCGTGAGAAAAAGTCTCTGGGTTATGCCGTGACTGAGGTTGGTTCGGATGACATCTCACTTGTTAAGGACCACAACCCGGCTAACTCACTTGTAGGTAAGGTAGCGGGTGTTGTTGTTACACAGGGTTCCGGTGGTCCGGGTAGTGCATCACGTATTATTATACGTGGTAATAACTCAATCACCGGGAATAACCAGCCATTGATAGTTGTCGATGGTATTCCTGTCCTTGATGAAGGAGTGAACTCTGGTGGTAGTGTATACCGCAGTACAGTTACGCCGGGTGGTATGACTTATGTAAACCCTGACGATATTGAATCGATTTCAGTCCTGAAAGGTCCGAATGCCGCGGCATTATACGGATCAAGGGCCGGTAACGGGGTTCTTCTAATAACCACAAAGAAAGGTACCAGAGGAAGAGGTCTCGGTGTTACTGTAAATTCAAACATCACTTTTGACAGCCCAATGGTGCTTCCTGATTACCAGAACGAGTATGGTCAGGGTAGTCAGGGTAGTGTACCCGCTGACCTTGTGGGTCTGAAAAATGCATCTGGTTCATGGGGGCCAAGGCTTGATGGAAGTAATCAATTATATTATACAGGTGAGCAAAGACCTTATGTTGCACAGCCTGATAATGTTAAGGATTTTTTCAGAACAGCAGGTAAATATATTAACACTATTTCTCTGGATGGTGGTGGCGAGACTTATTCGGCAAGATTCTCATATACAAACAATATGACAGAATCGATGCTGCCAGGTGGTGACCTTAAAAGCCATAACTTTAACCTCAGGACAACTGCTGACCTGACAGATAAATTTTCAGTTGATGGCAAAGTAACATATCTGGCACAGGATATAAATAATTATCCAAGTCAGGGTACAGAAGGTGTTCTGGCCTATGTTCTGGATATGCCAAGGAGTGTTGATATTGAAGATATGAAAACCTACCAGGATCCTGAGGTATCAATTAATTCAGTAGGATACAGTACACTGAATGCCAATCCTTACTGGATTCAGGAATATGATAAGAAATGGGATTATGTAGATAAGTTAACAGGCTTTGTTAAGTTAAATTACCAGTTAACTGACTGGCTTTCTGTATTTGGTAGGATAGGAACTGATATCTCGAACAAGAAAAGAGGATATATTAACCAGGCAGGTCATCATTATTTTACAACCGGTAGGATGAATGTCGGAAGATCAAGGTATTCTGAAACCAATGCTGACTTCCTGATAACAGCCAAAAAGGATGATATAATTGCTGACCTTAACCTTACTGTTATTGCCGGTGCAAATCATTCTTACCGGACAGGGGAGGCTCAGTCAATATATGGTGAAAATTACAAGATCCCAACAAGAGCCACTATCGCTAACTGTGTAATTCAGACACCGAGTTACACTCCAATGAGTGAACATATAATCAATTCTGTTTATGGACAGATTTCTCTCGATTATAATAGTTTTGTTTACCTTGATGTTACCGCACGTAACGACTGGTCTTCAACATTGCCTGAAGATAACCGGTCATATTTTTACCCATCGGTTACAGGTTCTGTACTTGTTAACCAGTTAATAGATCCGGGTGCAGAATATTTCAATCTCCTGAAGGTTCGTGGTGGCTGGGCCAATGTAGGTAATGATACCGGTCCCTACCAGATATTTTCATATTTTAATGTGGCATCAGACGGTTACCTTGGCTTAACACAGCTTTCAAGACCGAGTGTTAGGTTTAACGAAGATCTGAAGCCTGAAAATATCGCTTCACTTGAATTTGGTATTGAGGGCAGGATGTTCCTTGACAGGTTATTCTTTGATATCGGCCTTTACCAGATCAAGACAACGGATCAGATCTATGATGTGCCTGTTCCAGCTGCGACAGGTTATAGCACTTTCAGGGAGAATATCGGTGAAATGCTGAACAAAGGTATTGAGGTTCTTATTGGTGGATCACCTGTTCGGACTGCAAATTTCTCATGGGATGTATCCTTGAACTTCTCAAGAAATATTAACGAGCTTGTTGAACTTACAGAAGGCCTGACCGCTCATGGCTTCAATACGACGAACTCTGGTAATGTCAGTATAGTGGCTACGGTCGGTGGCGGATACGGTGATATTTACGGAACCGATTTCAGAAGGACTGAATCAGGTGAATTAATAGTTAATGCTGAGGGTCGTCCCCAGGCAACTTCTGAAAAAGTCTTACTTGGTAATTCCCAGCCTTATTTTATTGGTGGTTTCCGTAATAGTATCAGGTTTAAGGATATATCATTCAGCTTCCTTATTGACGCCAGGGTAGGTGGTGAAGTCTATTCACAAACAAGTGCCGCCCTAACAGGCGCTGGAGTTTCAAAGGAGAGCCTTGAGTACAGGGAAGAAGGAATACTTGTCGAAGGTGTTGTTGAGGATGGTGATAATTTCATACCAAATACAACAACTATCAGTGCACAGGATTACTGGGGAGCTGTTTCCGGTATTGCTTCCGCATATGTATTCGAGCAGACCAATATAAGGCTCAGGGAATTTGTGCTTTCTTATAACCTGCCTTCATCCCTGCTGACCAACCTTCCTATAAGAAATGCATCAATAGGACTTGTGGGCAGGAATCTCTTCTTCCTATATAAAGATATCCCTGATGTAGATCCCGAGGCAAGTCTTGGTACTGGCAACAGCGGTCAGGGTATTATCTCTTATAATATGCCAACCGCAAGGAGCATAGGGTTTAATATTAATGTTAAATTTTAAATAGAAGTAAAATGAAGAACATATATAAAATATTCATTGTCTTCGGTATAGTGCTTCTTGCAGGAGCCTGTACAGAAAGATTCAATGAAATAAATACCAAGCCTGATTCATTTACTCAGGACGAGGTAAGTGCTAAATTCTTCCTTACCCAGCCGCAGTTTAAACTGTATGCACCAGACCGATATCCTTACTGGAGGGCACACCTGATACATGTTGACAGGTATGCCGGTCATGTATGCTTTGGCTTTAGAGGCTGCTGGTGGAGTGATGGCCTTGGCTATTCATACAGCAGTAGTTATACTGACGCTGCATGGGACTGGCTTGCCAGTTATATAGGGCAGCTGGATAACTTTATGAAGATGACCGATATGGGTGGAGAGTTTGAGAACCAGTATATGTATGCGATAGGACAAATCATTAAAGGTTTGTACTTCCAGATGTATACCGATGTATTCGGTATGATACCATATACCCAGGCCACCGACCCGGATATCACACAACCAGTCTTTGATTCACAGGCCACAATCTACCAGGGTATAATTGCTGATCTTGATGAAGCGATGGCAACAATAGGAAGTGAAACAGCTACAGGTGTAGGTGTTGATGATGTTGGTGAGAATGATGTTTATTGCGGTGGTGACCTCCAGAAATGGAAGAAACTGGCCAATACACTTAAGCTGAGACTTGCCCTTCGTGCTTATGGTGCCGACGGTGCATCATTTGCCCAGGGTGCCATTAATGAGGCCCTGGCAGGAGATCTGCTGTCAACCGAGTCTGACAATGTGTTGATGGATAAGGATTTTGAAATTTCACAATGGTCAGCTGCATGCTATGGTGATATTTGGTGGAATTTTGGTGGAACAGGATCAAAATGGACAATGGGCAAAACTATGATAGATTACCTGAGGGATAATAATGACCCAAGACTGCCATTTTACGCACAGCCGGCAGCAGGTGGAACAGTTAAATTCACGAAACCCGGAGGATCAGAGGCTGATAACTGGCAGGACAGGATTGATTTCATTTCTGATGTTCTTACAGATGCAGGTGTGAACTATACAAGTACGTATACATCAGCAGACTCTACCTGGACATTTAATATGGCTGAGAATGTGCATTATGTAGGACAACCCACAAGGTTAAATGATAAAACTTATGATGTAGCAGCCTATGAATTTTTCTCATTACCTGCTTCTGACGTTATTGGTCAAAAGAATTCAGGAGACAATATCAGGGCCGAGCTTGTTATGTCAACTGCTGAAGCTTACTTCCTGCAGGCGGAAGCTGCAGTAAAGGGCATCGGTTCAGGTAATGCCCAGGATCTTTACCAGGAAGGTATAAGGCAGGCTATGGCTTTATGGGGTGTTAGCTCAGGTGATGCTGATACCTTTATTGCTAACGAAGATATGGCTCTGCTTAACGGAACTGATGAAGAGAACCTTGAGAAGATTGCTGTCCAGAGGTGGATAGCATCATTCACTGACGGTTTCGAAGGATTTGCCATTATTCGTGATATGGGTTACCCGGCCGAGCTCGCAGCAGGAGTTTCTGATTATATCATCTATTCAGCTGGTGATATTAATGGTAACTACCCGGAGAGGTTGAGGTACGGTAATTCAGCAGCAAACACTAACCCGACAAATTATGCTGCCGCTGTTGCAGCCCAGGGTGATGATGTACAGGATACACCGCTTTGGTGGTCCAAGGCGCTGGAAAATAAGTAGTAAATTTTAACAATAGTCTAAAGGGTGATACGGAAAAAGGGTCACCC
>Ga0272441_10016143_pt1 | contig 10364 bp, 5 predicted proteins | sample SSMProp6N_FD_193582 | JGI IMG/M metagenome (GOLD analysis project Ga0272441, IMG submission 193582) | Marine sediment archaeal communities from Little Sippewissett salt marsh, Falmouth, MA, United States - SSM-Prop-6N | ecosystem: Environmental > Aquatic > Marine > Wetlands > Sediment ... | reverse complement strand
CAACGAAAAAAGCCCCGGCAGTCAAACGCCGGGGCTTCCTCTTTTCCGATCCCGATTCCATACCGGTCGGAAATGACCTCCGACCCTTCCGCTTCAGCGTCCCGGTCTCTTTGCCTCACGGGCACTCTCCCCACGCGGCGAGGAGGGCCAGGAGGTCTGCCGTGTCGGTGTCGCCGTCGCCGTCCACATCGGTCGGGCATTCATCGAGCGGGCAGGGCCCGAAATGCTCCTGCAACTCGGTCAGATCCGCGAAGTCCACCACGCCGTCGCCGTTCAGGTCCCACGGGCACTCCTCCGGGGGCTCGGGGCAGTCGCCCCAGTGCTCCCAGAGGATGTCCTCATCGAGCTCATCCACGACGCCATCGCCGTTGAAGTCCCACGGGCAATAAACGGGACACTCGCCCCACGCGGCCAGCAGGGTGAGGAGATCGCCGGTATCCACATCGCCATCACAATCGAAATCGCACGGGCACGGCGGCTGGAACTCATAGGCGCCTATGTCCACGATCGGTGGATTGCCGTGGCCGGTGTTCTCCGTGCACTGGTCCTTGGCGAAGCGCGGGTTGCCATCGAGATCCGTCTCGATGCCCTCCGGTACGGGGTCGTTGTCGCCTGCGTCGATGCACGGCGAGGTGGGCGACTGCAGATGGTAATCGCCGTTGTCGGGATCGACGAACTCCGGGTCTTCATCGATGTTGCCGGTGCCCGGATAGCCACCCTGAACGTCGCTGTAGGTGACGAGCGCGGGGGCGCCTTCGATCTCCTCACCACTGTTCGCCCACAGGATGCAGTTGGCCATGACCACGCCGTTGGCGTCATGGTTGTACACACCGCCGCCGGTGGCGGCCGTGTTGTTGCTGAATGTGCAGTTGATCAACGTGGGATTACCGCCAGTCCACGTGTGCAGCCCCCCGCCATAGACCGCCGCCTCGTTGCCCACGAAAAGGCAGTTGATGATGGTCGGATCAGCCCCCTCGACCGCCATGCCGCCGCCGTACACGGCGTTGTTCCCGGCGAACGTACAGGCGGCGACGGTGATGTCGGTGGAGCCGTAACAACCGAATCCAGCGCCCCAGGGACTGGAGTTGTTCTCGAACGTGCAGCCAACAACGGAAACGCCAGCGCAACTCCAGAACATAAGACCGCCACCCGACTCGTTCGCAATGTTGTTTTCGAACGTGCAGTCCGTCACCACGAGCTGATCCAGCGAGTAGTTCCACATGCCACCGCCCTTCGAGGAGGCGACATTGTCTCTGAAGGTGCAGCCCGAGATTTGGGGCTGGCTGTCGATCCCGTTGAAAATGCCACCGCCGTGGCCGTAGTCCGACGATACCCCGGCCCAGTTGTGGTCGAAGAGGCAGTCCGTCACCTTGGGACTGCTGTAGAACAGGTTCAGCAAACCCGCGCCCCCGTCCAGCGAGCGGTTCCATGCAAAGGTGCAGTCGCGGACCGTCGGGCTGCCGACATCGTTGAACATCCCAGCGCCGCAAGCGTCGTAGCTCTCGGGGTACTGCGGTCCGCTGGCGTATCCCGCGGTGATCGTGAAGCCCTCGATCAGGGCGGTTTCGTCGGTGCCGCTGCCGGTGACGACGTGCCAGGAGTTCTCCTCGTAGTTCACGTACTCCGGCTCGTCATCGCCGGCGAGATCGCCGGAAAGGGTCGTGATGTAGGTGTCGATGTTGCGATCGTCGGGGTTGCCCGCACCATAGCCAGCGTAGCCGCCCAAAAGCGACACGCGGCTGATGAGCTGGAAGGTCTCGGTCTGATCCCCCGGCGTGACGTTGCCGGCCTCGTCCAGATCGGGCCTGTAAATGCCCTGGCCGACGTGGATCTCCTCGACATCGCTGCCTGGTTGGGCTGCTGCGAGAGCATCCTGAAGGTGGCGGAAGGCCGTGTCCCAGGTGAGCCCGTCGCCGCCCGGCGGGGCATCGTCATCGACGTACAGGGTTATTCCGGCCTCGGCGGCGCCCGCAGCCCACATGGCCGCGGACAGCACCGCGAGGCTGACGATACGGCGAGCACTGCTTTTGGTGTTTGAGAACATGGTGAAGCCTCCTGATTGAGCTGGAATCGCATGCTTCGTCATCAATGATGCCGAAAAGCACGGTACAATCGGCTCACAAAACCCAGAATTCGTGTGGGGAATCTCATGAGCGGACCGGCCCCGGAGCATGTGACGCAGCTTCTCTCGGCCGTCAGGGCCGGGCGGGGAACCGCTGCCTCGGAGCTCATGGAGCTGGTTTACGAGGAGTTGCGAAGGCTGGCCCGGCGGCAGATGGCCAACGTCCCGCCCACGGATACGCTCCAGCCTACAGCCCTCGTGCACGAGGCCTATCTGCGGCTGGTCGGGCGGGAGACGCAGGCAACCTGGGAGGACCGCGCGCACTTCTTCGCAGCCGCAGCCCGCGCGATGCGGGACATCATCGTCGAGCAGGCCCGCCGGCATGCCAGCCTGAAACGCGGCGGTAACTGCCAGCGAATCACGCTCGATGAGTCGGCCATCTCGGCCGAGGCACAGAGCGAGGACCTCGTGGCGCTTGAAGCAGCGCTGTGCCGACTGGAGAGAAGCGATTCGACGAGCGCCGAGGTCGTCATGCTGCGTTACTTCGCCGGGCTGTCCATAGAGGAGACCGCCCGGGCGATGGGGATCTCGCCCGCCACCGTCAAGCGTCACTGGTCCTACGCCCAGGCATGGCTGCGGGGCCAGATTCGCGGCGAATCCGCCGAGGCGGAAGGAGATTCCGGCGATGGACCCTGGACCCTCCGAGGAGGTCCGCGACCTCTTCTTTGATGTGCTGGATGTTCCGCCCGAGGCACGATCCGCGTTTCTGGATGAACGGTGCGCTGAAGATCCCCGGCTGCGGAAGGAGGTCGAGTCGCTGCTCGCTCACCATGAGGCGGGCGGCGGCTTCATGGAAACACCGGCGGTCTCACCCGAACTCATGTCACGAGATGCCGGCGCGGATGAGGATGTTCCGGTGGATGCACGCGAGGAAAGGCAGATCGGGCGCTATCGCGTCCTTCGGGTCCTTGCCGCGGGCGGCATGGGCATCGTCTACGAGGCCGAGCAGGATCACCCGCATCGGACCGTTGCCCTGAAGGTGCTGCGGCGCAGCGCCGCCTCACGTCAGGCGATGAGGCGATTCGAGCATGAGGTGGAGATCCTCGGCCGTCTCCAGCACACCAACATCGCGCAGATCTACGATGCCGGAACGTTCGACGAGGGCGAAGGCGCTCAGCCGTACTTCGCCATGGAACTGATCAGTGGCCGGCCGCTGATCAAAGACATTACGACAAAGGGGCTCGGCATAGGGGATCGGCTCGGGCTGTTCGTGAGAATCTGTGATGCGGTCCACTACGCGCATCAGCGGGGAGTCATTCACCGTGATCTGAAGCCGGACAACATCCTCGTTGATGATCAGGGTGAGCCGAAGATCCTCGACTTCGGCATCGCCCGCGCTACGGATTCCGACATCCAGACGACGACGCTGCGGACGGACATCGGCCAGTTGATCGGAACGGTGCCGTACATGAGCCCCGAGCAGGTCGCCGGTGATCCACACGAGCTGGACACGCGCTCGGACGTGTACTCGCTGGGCGTGCTGCTGTACGAGTTGCTTTCCGACCGCCTGCCGCATGACCTGAAGGACCGGACCATACCCGAAGCGGTGCGGATCATCGGCGAGGACGACCCCACGCCGCTGAGCTCGATCAACCGGACGTTCCGCGGCGATCTGGACACGATCGTCGCCAAGGCTCTGGAGAAGGAGAGGGACCGGCGATACCAGTCTGCGGCCGAACTCGCCGCCGACGTGCGGTGTTACCTCACCGACGAGCCGATTGCGGCGCGGCCGGCGAGCACGTTCTATCAGCTTCGGAAGTTCGTCCGCCGCAACAAGGGACTCGCTGCCGGAGCGGCCGTCGCCCTGGTCGCGCTCCTCCTCGTCTTTATCGACCAGATCATTGCGGACATCGGCGGCGTCGCTCTCGCCTTCATCGCGCTCCTGATCGGATTCGGGTTTGCGACCTGGCAGGCTGTCCGTGCGACGAGTGCTCGACGAGAGGCGGAGCGACTCGAGGAAGACGCCCGCTGGCAAGCGTACGTCGCCAACATGGGCGCAGCGTACAGCGCCCACGTGTTGGGTGAGACCACGTCTGTTCGTCGTCACCTGGATGCCGCGCCCGAAGAGCACCATCACTGGGAATGGCACCATCTCAACGTGTCGTACGATCACAGCGTCTCCGTGCTGCGAGGGCACGGGGACGGAGTCCGTGCCGTTGCGTTCGATCCAGCGGGACGGTACCTCGCCTCAGGCTCGTTGGACGGGACGATCCGTCTCTGGGATGTTTCATCCGGTCATACGATCCATGTCATGGCGGGACACAGGGGTCGTGTGGCGGCCGTTGCGTTAAGTCCGGACGGAACGATGCTCGCCTCAGGCGGACTCGACGACGCCCTCATACGTCTTTGGGATCCTGTCACGGGAGCGGAGTTGCGGCCGGCGATGGAAGGTCATCGTTACGGCGTGAGGAGTCTCGCCTTCAGTCGCGACGGCAGATACATCGTCTCCGGCTCGATGGAGAAGGAGAACGAGCCGGGCGTCAAGCGCCGCGACCTGGCCCCTGAGCCGGAGCCGGGAAGGAACATCCGTATCTGGGATGCCCGGACGGGTGAACCTCGTGTCAGCATAGCCGTGGGCCCGACCGTCCTGTCCCTCGCCGTCAGTCCCGACTGTTCGACGATCGCTTCCGCTCACACCGATGGGAAGATCCGCCTGTGGAATCCTGACACGGGTGAGCAGCGCTCAGAACTGGAGGGTGGGCCGGACTGGTCCTTCGCAATCGCCTTTCATCCGCAAGGCACGATTCTGGCAGTGGGATCCGGCTGGCAGGTGCAGATCTGGGACGTGGTGGAGGAGGAACTGGTTCGCGTCTTTCCGGGGCTGCCCTATATCTGGTCCCTCGCCTTCAGCCCGGATGGGACGTGGCTGGCCCTTGGGATGCACGACACCACGGTGCAGTGGATTGATGCACGTACCGGCGAGGAGCTCGAAGTGCTCCGGGGCCATGAACGCCCGGTCGGAGGCATGGCGATAGCCCCGGACGGCACGCTCATGGCAACCGGGAGCGATGATGGCACGGTTCGCCTGTGGGCCGCTCGGGCACACGAGGCATCGTCACTGCTGCACGGACACGGATCCGTCGTTCAGGCTCTGGATTTCAACCCCGACGGGTCGAGGCTTGCATCTGTCGCAGCGGAAGGAGCCATCATCCTGTGGGACGTTCCCAGCGGAGCGAGGATCGCCACCCTCCTGCCGCCAGGCCGTTCATTGGGTGGGATCGCCTTCAATCCTGATGGCCTCAGCCTTGCCTCGATCCTTGATGACGAGTCCATGCTCCTCTGGGACGCGTTCACAGGTGAGCAACTCTGGAAGGACGATCAGAACGTGACACGGAGTGGACGGAGCATCAACTATGGTGCTTCGATCGCCTTCAGCCCCGACGGCAGCCGCATCGCCTGCGGGGCTTGGTCCGGCGATGTGCCGATCCGCGACGCGGAGACCGGTCGCGTCCTGCGAAGATCGGAAGGGCACGGCGATCCGATCCTATGTGTGGCATTCAATCACGACGGCACCCGTCTGGCAGCGGGGGATTCGCGGGATTCCGCGCATCTCTGGGACACAGAAACCGGGCGTCTGCTTCACACGGTCGATCATCCTACGACTGTGCGAGGCATCGCCTTCAGCCCGGACGGCTCCGCCTTCGCCACGATTGCCTTTGACGGTGCGGTCCGCCTTTTCGACACCGGCGACGGCGAGCTTCGCCGGTCGTTCCGCGGCCACTCAATGAACGGCAGCGGCCTGGCGTTCAGCCCCGACGGACGACGCCTCGTCTCGGCCGCGGAAGACTATACGGTGAGAGTCTGGGATCCGAACACGGGTGACGAGGTCGGGGTTCTGCACGCCCCGACCGGCGCGATCGACTTGATGGTCTTCGCTCTTGCGTTCAGCCCCGATGGATCGCGCCTCGCCGGGGGCACTTGGGGCGGGAAGATCCATCTCTTGGACAGCGTACCGCGAGCGCAGCGGATGCAGGAACGAAAGGCGCATCGAGCGGCTGAACCTGAGGCAAGCCGCGTCCTGGAGGCGGCGCTCGACTCGACAGATGGTTATGGACCCGCTGCGGACCGGATTCGCGGTGACAATGCGTTGAGCGATCCGGTTCGCCGCATCGCGCTCAATCTCCTGACCACGCGGGCGGTCGCGGCCAATCGCAACATCCGGGATGTCCCGCCGGAGATGCTCAATAACTTCGCCCGGCGAATGGTCGAGACTCCTGACGGATCGCCGGAGTCGCGCGAAGATGCCCTGCGCTGCATCAAAGCTGCCGTCGAAGCCGAGCCCGGAAATGCCGCATACCTCGGCACCCTCGGCGTTGCCCAGTACCGGTGCGGACGATATGAGGAGGCCATGGCCACCCTGACCCGATCCGACGCGCTGAACGGCGGCATCCCAGAGGACGCCGCCTTCCTCGCCCTGACCCACCATCGCCTGGGTAACGCCGAGGCGGCTCAGGCGGCGCTGACGCGACTGCGCGAGATCATGAGCGATCCAGAGCACGCCAAGAACGTGAAGGCGCAGGCTTTCCTGCGCGAGGCCGTGTCGCTCATTGAGGGCCCGTGACCTGCGCGGGAGTCCCAGGGCAAATTAGGGCCCGCGATGGGTGTCAGACCGCGCGAGGGCGGGTCCACCCTTTACGCGCCGATGGGACCCGTTGCGGGGGAAAGTCCTTTCACAGGGCTATGCCCCCCGCGAAAGCGAGCACCGCCGGAGGGACGGTGCTCGCGTGCGTTTTCAACCGGGTTGACTGACCGGCGGATTCTTACGGACACTCCCCCCACGCCCCCAGCAGCGCCAGCAGGTCAGCCGTGTCCGTGTCGCTGTCGCCGTCCACGTCTCCGTCGGGCGTGCCCCATGCGCCGAGCAGGAACAGCAGGTCGGCGGTGTCCACATCGCCATCGCCGTCGAAGTCAGCCGGGCAGGAATCACCAATCCAGGCCAGGCCATCGATGAAGCCGTAGCCGTTGGCACCCACGAGCGTGGCCTGGCCCGTCGTCGGGCTGACCCGGTAGAGGGATGCGGTGGTTTCACCCTCGTTGGCGTAAAGCGTCTGGGTGTTCTCATCGTAGGCCAGGCCGATCAGATTCGAGGGGATCCCCAAGGGTCCGATGAACGTCGATTCGCCGGTGCCGATGTCGACGGTATGCAGGGCGCCGTCGCCGATGGCATAGAGGATTCCATGCGTGTCGTCGTACGCCATCCCGCGTCCGTGGATGCCGGCGTATCCGATCGTGATGATGGTTCCATCGGGCGCCAGGGACTTCAGGATGTTCCCGGCATCCGCGTCGATGGCCCAGCAGACGCCGTGCGCATCCGAGGATGCCAGCCCGTGCCAGTTCGCCGAGTTGTCCTGGTAGCTGATCGGTGTGTAATTGCCCGTCGGGATATCGAAGGTCCCGACAGACCAATGGTACTCATCGTCGAGCACATCGGTGCAGTAGAGCTCATCAAACAGGAAGGAGGCGCCCGCGCAACTGGCCCCATTCGAGGCGGGAGCGAGGAATGTCGCCTGCCCGGTCAGTTCATTGATCTTGTAGAGGTTCGTATCCCAGGTTGACTCGATGCCGTACAGCCCCGGCTCGATCGCCGGCGCGGATGCCGCGAAAGAGACCGAGACGGCTGCGGCGACGAGCGTTGTCATACACTTGTTCATCACATCTGCTCCTTTGCTTGCCCTGCGAAAACGCTGGATTCAAGCGCTACTGTATCGGGCCGGGTAACATGCCGGATCGGCCGGTCCAGGGGCAGCGTGTGCCCGTGCCGGCCGTATCGTGTGCGATTGGAAGCCACTGCCGGCCGCAGCGCCAAGGTTCTTTCGCGCGCACCATCGAGCGCGCAGTCCCGAACGCGGGGAGGACGGCGGTGGCTGTCGGATCCGTGTACACACGCGTAAGTCATCCTTCGGAACCCTCAGGCCTCCGCGGCTCGATGTGCTCGAGGCTCGTTCAACTCTTCCAGGATCCGCGGCGCGACGAAGAGAAAGAGCGTCCACTTGCGCGTCCAGGCCGGCACCGTCGGCGCGTGTGCTCAGGCGGGTTTCTTCGCGCCGGCGGAGAAGGTCAGTCGGCGGCCGACGCCGACATCGAGATAACGCTCGCCGAAAGCCTCCTTCATGCGCCGGCGTGCCTCGTCGCCCGTGCAGTGCGTCGGCGCAACCTGCTGCACGCTCAGCTTCTTCAGGCCGTCGATGACCCGATCGATCTGGTCCTGCGTGGCACGGCCGAGATGGAAGCCGCCGAGCACGAGTTGCACCGGCTTCTTCGTGTGCTCATGCGCCGCACGGGTGATTTCGACGATGCCGGGATGCGCGCAGCCGGTAATGACGAGGATGCCGTCCGGCGTGTCGATGGAGATTCCCTGCTCGGGGATCGGCTGCATGAGCACTCCGGTCGTGCACACGCCGGCGCAGATTTCTTGCGGCCCGTCGGTCTCGATGACCTTCGCCGCGACGCGTCGGGCCTGCGCCTTGAACTCGTCGGGGAACACCTTCGGCAGATACACCTCGACGTCCGGGTTGACGGCGAGGAACTCATCAAGGCCGCCGGTGTGATCGCCGTGGATGTGGGAGAGGACGACGATGTCGATCTGCCCGGGGTCGACACCGCGTTTCTGCATGTTGCGCAGGAGGATCTCGCCCTCGCCGCCCGTGTCGAAGAGGATCGTCTTCTCGCAGCCGGTAATGACGCAACTGAAGCCCCAGGCGGTTTCAAGTCCCTCCTGATACGGGTTGTTGTCGTAGACGATTCGGAGCACGATCTCACCTCTCGGCTCAGATGATTGCGGTTGTCCGGCCGCCTGCGGGTCTTCCGGCGCCGGCACGGAAGCGGGGGGATCGGCTCCCCGCGCGGCGCCGGCGAGCAAGCAGAGCGACAGGAGCGTGATGAGGGTCGGGATGCCCGCGGCAGCCGGAAGCACCGCTCCGACCGACCGTGGGGCCCGACGTGACAACATTGCATCGAAAGGGTGATGACGCATCTCGTGAACCTCCAGACAGCACCGCCAGGACGCCGGGGCAGCCGAGGGGAATAGGCGCGCCGTCGCGGCCACGGTCAGCCCGCCCGCCGTCCTGGCCACAGTCAGCATACCGGCGCAGGACGGCCCCCTTCCGAAAGCGGGCCAAAGCGCCGCGCCCCGCTGGGCGGGCTCGGCGCGCCGGGCAGCGCCTGCCCGCTCGACCTCCCGCGCGTTCCTCTGTCGTTTCCAGGTTTCTGCGTCTGCGCGTTTTCCTTCAGGGGCAGTCCCCCCATGCCGCGAGAAGGGCCAGGAGGTCTGAGGTATCCGTATCGCCATCGCCGTCCACATCGCCGTCCGGCGTGCCCCACGCGCCCAGCAGGAACAGCAGGTCGGCGGTGTCGACATCGCCATCACCGTCGAAGTCGGCCGGACAGCTCTCCTCGCATTCCACGCGAGTGACGAAGAACGCATCGAGGCCGGCCTCAACGATGCTCTGCGGGTCCGCGTCATTGGCCGTATACCGGATGCGCATGGTCGCGGTCAGGTCCACGCCGTAGCCGATCAACTCGGCTTCGGTGATCTGATGGTGGCGCCAGGCCGTGCCGCCGCCGGTATCGTGGCGGGCGATCTCCGTCCAGTTGCCCTCCCCGTCGTTGCTGTTGATCTCGACGAGCAGGCGATCCACACCGTTGGGATTGTCGGTGAGATAGAGATAGTAGTCGTAGGAGATATCGCCGCCCCCGGACATGTCGAATGTGGGCGAGGTCAGGCGCACCGCGCCGTCGTCCACATCCGTGTTGCCGTACTCGTTCTGAGTCAGATAGCACTGACCGCTGCCGTCGGAGTCGGAAGCAGGATCGTAGTCCCAACTGGGGTCGTTCACGGGCACGCCGCGCTGCCAGTCACCGCTGGTGGCGCCGAGATTCTCGGCGACCCAGCCTTGGTCGGTTTCGAAGTCATCGTGCATGACCGTCGCCAGGGTTCCCACGATGGCGGTGTAGACCTCGTCGGGGGCGAGGATGGGATTGGCCACGGTGGAGCCGCCATCACCTTCGGCGGTGAAGTAGAACTCCGGCACATCACCACAGTCGGGGCCGGGCAGCGTCGCCTCGTACAGATCGCCGCTCACGTGGACGAAGGGGCTCGTGAGGTACTCGCCGCCATCGAAGCGGTAATGGAGCAGGCCCGTGTCCGGCACGTAGTTCTCGGTGCCGTTGGTGATCTCAACCGAGATCACGGTCGGCACGCCGGGCTCGATGTACTCGGGAGGCTCCTCCGGCAGACTGACCT
>Ga0272441_10016142_pt1 | contig 10365 bp, 6 predicted proteins | sample SSMProp6N_FD_193582 | JGI IMG/M metagenome (GOLD analysis project Ga0272441, IMG submission 193582) | Marine sediment archaeal communities from Little Sippewissett salt marsh, Falmouth, MA, United States - SSM-Prop-6N | ecosystem: Environmental > Aquatic > Marine > Wetlands > Sediment ... | reverse complement strand
GGCCGCGCTGGCGCGCGAGCGCGGCGAGTGGCCGGAGCCGGGCTGGGCCGCCGCCGGCCTACGGGCGCTTCTCGCCGAGCAGCTTCCGAACGGCGGCTGGGGAAAGGACTCGCAGGGCAGGCCGACCGAGTTCGCGACCATTTTTCTCGTGGAGGCGAGGCGGGCGATTTCGGCGACGGCGCCGGCCGCCGGCGTCAGCATCGGGATCTGCTCCCCCGATGGACGGGGGCATCTGAAGGGCCTGGGGCCTCCGCTCTCGCGCGCCCTAGGACGCTGGACCGGACTGCGCGCCGAGGTCAGCCTCCGGCGGGTCGCGCCGCGTCTGGACGGGCTCTCCGCCGGGGAGTTCGCCTTCGTCATGGCGCTTGCCGGCAGGGCCCCTTTCCGCTCCGGGGACGTGGCGGAACTCGCGAGGTACATCAAGGCCGGCGGGACCGTGGTGGTCGAGGGGAGCGAGTCCCTCCCGCGCGAGGAGGTCATGGCGCTCGCGAGGCGCATACGGGGAGGGAGGAAGGGCGGCGAGGCGGAGTTCCGACGGGCGGTGCTCCCGGGGCCGGCGCCACTCGGGGCGGAAGAGGCGCCCGAGGCGCTACTCCTCGGCGAGGGGCTCATCGTAGCTCCCGTAGGGGTATTCCGCCTCGTCGATACGGAGGACACCCCGGGGGCGAGGTCGCCCGCCGAGCGGGCAGCGGTCAACGCCTTCGCGCTGGCCGTGTCGCGCTGAACGGCCCCGTTACCCGCAGATGCATGTGAGGCCCTGGACCACCAGCGACGGTCGCGGAGCCTTGCGCTATCTCAGTCCCAGTTGCGCGTGGACCTGCGGTATTAGGAGCACGTGGTCGTGGACGGCCGCCGCCTCGGCGTGTGCCGCGAGGATCCGCTCTGGGGACGGGGGGCGCGGCCCGCCCTCGATCGCGGTCGCGGGCTGGAGGACCAGGGGCCACCCGGCGTCGCGCGCCAGTCTCGCGGCCGACTCGATCTCCCCGCGCGTGGTCGAGTCCGCGATGACGAGCTTCGCGCAGCCTTCCTTCCCGGCCTCCCGGGCGACTGCGAGGAAGCGTTCACACGGGCCGAGGTTCCGGAGCCCCCTCGCGAGCGACGGCAGCTTCACGTCGGCGGAGACATAATCAAAGAGACCGGCCACATCGGCCAGCGCGTCCGGGAGCGTCCCGTTCGTCTCGAGGAACTGCTTGAGCCCCGCGGCCCTGAGGGGCGGGATCGCCGCTTTGAGGAACTCCACATGCCAGAGCGGCTCGCCTCCCGTCCATGCGATCCATCGCGACGGGGCCTCCCGGGCGAGGCGCAGCGCCTCGTCGGCGACCGCGCGCGGCGTCATCGGGTTCGGGCGCTCGCCGAAGCGCATGGACCCCGCTTGGTCCTCCACCTCGGCGGGCCCCGGCCACCCGTGCGCCCCCGGCGTGTCGCAGTAGTCGCAGTCGAGGTTGCAGCCCGCGAGGCGCACGAGGACCTGCCGCGTCCCGATCAGCGGGCCCTCGCCCTGGAGGGTGCTCACGATCTCGACGACCTGCGCGGCGGGGTCGGTCACTCGGCACCGCCTTCGGCCCCGGGGGGGCGGTATTCCTCGCCCATTCGGATTCTCTCGAGGACGGGCGGGTGCGTGTAGAGCCAGAAGACCGTGAGGGCGCCGGGCTCTATCTCGGAGATATTGCGGCGGGAGAGTTCGACCTCCGCGCGGACGAACGCCTCTGGCTTCCCCGAGAACTCGAGGGACGCGCGGTCGGCGGTGCGCTCCCAAGCGCGCGATATCGCGTTGGTGACGGGCATCGCGAGGAGGTTGGCGACCGTCGCGGCGAGCAGGATCACCGCGGCCGCGCGCGCCCCGGCAGGGAGACCGGGAGACGGCAGCCAGGGCGACCCGATTTTGAAGAGAAGCCCAAGCGTGAGGAAGAACGCCCCTGCCCCCAGGATCCCCAGAAGCGTCCCCTTCCATACGTGGCCGGCGCGCCAGTGGCCCGCCTCGTGCGCCACGATCGTCTCGATCTCGTCGAGCGACTCGCCGGAGATCTGTTCTTCGTCGCCGCGAAGCGTGTCGTAAAGGACTATGCGCTTCGTTGCGCCGAAGCCCGTAAAGTATGCGTTGGTGCGGCGTGTCCTGCGGGAGGCGTCGACCCAGAGGACGTCGCCCACCTCTATGTCCGCCGCTCGCGCTACGCGCGTCACGCGGTCCCTCAGTTCGGGCTCCTCGACCGGCGAGAACCGGTTGAAGATAGGAGCGAGCAACACGGGCTGGAGAAAGACCGCCGCGACGATCAGCACCGACACCGCGCCCCACGCGGCGAGCGGCCACCACTTGGGCGTCGCGGCCCTCAGCGCCACGACCGCACCGAGGGCGACCGTGAAGACCGCCACGGTAACAACGAGCCTCTTCAGCCAATCGATCATGAACAGCCCCGCCCCGCGCGTCGATAGCCCGAACCTGTGCTCGAGCCAGTGCCCGCGCGCCCAAGCGAAGGGCAGTTGAAGAACCTTGTAGGCAATGATAACCGCCGCAATGGCGAGCGCCGTGGCCGCGTACGCGCGCCACTGCTCGCCCCCATCCTTGACACCGACCAGTCGCCGGGCGGCGGAGACGAGGAGCCCTCCCGCGCTCGGATGGGCGAGCGCCGCGAGTATGACTATGCCCCATGCCAACGAGCCCAGCCAGAGGGCCCTCGCGATGCGCCCGCGCTCGGCGCCGCGAGCGATCTCCTCGGGCGTGAAGTGCTCTATCGCCTCCCGCGAGGGAGCGCCCCCGCCGCAGCCGCCGCCGACCGCGCCGAGGCCGATCACGAACATGAGAACACCGCGCGTCTTCACGCCGCACCTCCTGGAGACGATTATGCACGCGCGACCGCGTCGCGGCAACGGTCGCGTTTGACCTTTCGCACGCCCGCGACTGCGACATCCCAGCCAGCTTGTTGGGTGTCCCCCCGGGCCGCGCCTTCGGACGAGTTCAGGCGGAGGGCCGCCCCGGGGGCGGCGGGGGGGGGCATGGGCGGTTTCATCGTGGCGTGGGGGACGCGGTTGATACCATGTTCCCTGAATGCAACCCCCGGCTTGCTGACACTTGACATCACCTCGCCTTCTCATAGGATTAGTTGTGTCTGGTGGGGTTTTTTGGCCGTTTCCGCGGCCGGAGGGGGGGCTCCCGGATGCCTGATCCGGCCGCTGACGTCTCGCTCGACCGCGCGCTCGAAATCCTCGAAGTCGGCGAACAGGACCTGGAGCAACTCCTGGTCAACGGGGCCCTCAAGGGCTACCGCAGGGGAGGCGATATCGTCTTCCACCGCCAGGACCTCGCCGACTACATCACCACGGGCAGTACAACGAGTTCCCCTTCTCCTCCGCCCGCCTCCGCGCCGCCGCCCGTTCCCGCTTCCGAACCGCCGCCTGCGGGGTCCGGGACCAGTGGGAGAACAAGGCGCGACAGCAAGCGCGAAAGCATGGAGAACCTCAAGAAGGCCGCGATGTCCAACGGCGCCGACAAGGGCGAGGGCATGTGGTCGCTCAAGAAGATAGCCGCCGAGCACGGACTGGTCGAGGACGAAGCCGATGCCGGTCCCGACGTTCCGCCGGGCTCCGCGGTCGCTGCCGATGCCGGCGCGGGTGGAGGCCAGGGCCCACTCCTTGCGGAGAACAAGTCCCTCCGCGCCCGCCTCCACGCCGCCGAGGAGGTGCTCAGCGACTTGCAGAATCGCCTCGAGAGAGTCAACGAACTCGAGGCGCAGAACCAGGCCCTTACGGCACAACTCCTGGCCTCCCAGGAGGAGCAGATCCAGCTCGAGGCGAAGGTCGCGGTCTACGAGGATTTCGAGGCCGGCGCGGAGGGGCCGCGGTGGGGCGCGCCAGACCCCGAAGAAGAAAACATGGCCCTCAAGCGCGAGAACGCCGAGGTCCGGGGCGAGATGGCCGCCATAAAGCACCGGATCGAGGAGCGCGACAAGGATATCGAGAAGCTCAAGGCCGAGAAGGAGGAGCTGTCCGAGAAGCTCTCCTCGGCCGCCGAAGCGGCGGCCTCCGCGGCGGCGCCGGCCGAGGACGCGGAACGCACGAAGGAGCTCGAGGCGCAGGTCGAGGAACTCAAGGCCGAGCGCGAGATGCTCGTCCTCGAGGCGCAGGTCGCCCGTGAACTCAAGGGGGAGATCGACCGCGCCGCCGAGCTCGAGGAGAAGCTCCAGACGCAGCGCGAGGTCATTGAGGCCGCGCAGAGCGGGCTGGTCGAACTCGAGGGCGAGCGCGACGAACTGGCCTCGCAGGTCAGGGACCTCCAGGCGCGGCTCGAGACCGCCGAGGCCGAGGGCGTCTCGGCGGAGGCGCAGGAACTCAAGGGCAAACTCGCCGAGACCGAGAAGCGCGTCGCCCAACTCGATGCGCGCATGAGCCTTCTCCGCGACGAGCGCAACGGCCTTGCCCAGGAGATCGAGAAGCGCGACGAGGCCGCTGCCCAACTGCGGGTGGACGCCGAGCGCGCGGCCACGCTCGGGGAGGAGGTCAAGGGGCTCCGCAAGGAACTCGACGAGGCGAAGGCCGCGGCCGCGGCAAGCGAAGGCGAGGTCGATGCCCTCAAGGTCCAGATGACCCTGAAGAATCAGCTGGTGGAGCAGCTCAAGTCCGAGGAGAGCGACCTTACGAAACTCACGACGGAAGCAGCCGGACTGCGTGAGAAGCTCGCGGAGATGGAGGGGCGTTCGAAGCAGGCCGAGGCGAGGATGATCGCGCTCCGCGCCGAGCGCGACAGCGTCGTCGCGGAACTCGCCAAGCGGGACGGGGCAATGACCGAGTTGCGCGCCCAGGCCGAGCGGGCGAGCTCGCTCCAGGGCGAGAATCGTGCCCTCAAGGAGGATCTTGAGAACGCGCGCGGGGTCGCCTCCGATGCCGAGTCGTCGCTCGCGATCGTCCAAGGCGAGAAGGACAAGCTCTCGGCCGAGCTCGAAGAGCGCGGCGAACGCATGAAGGAGCTCAAGGATCAACTGAGGGAGCGCGAGCGTGAGCTCGAGACCGCGCGTTCGGAGGCCGCCGCCAGACCGGCCCCCGACGGCATCCGTGCCGAGTTGGAGACTCTCCGCGAACAGATATCATCCCAGATGGGCGAGCTTGGGCATCTGCGTTCCCGGGCGACCAAGCGCAAGCGCTCCGCAAGGGACGTCGCGACCGGTTCCAAAAAGCGCATTTCAGTGCGGCGGAAGACGGGGGCTGTGTCGGCCCTCACCAGCAGGCCCGACCGTCTTGGCCGGTACGAGGTCGGCACGGAGCAGCGCCGCTCGCGCGTGGGCACGTTCTACAAGGGCGAGGTCCAGCCGTCGGGTGGTGAGGTGTCGGTGCTCGTCCTCGCGCCCGAACTCGCGAGGGATAGGGACTTCGTCGACCGCTTCTGGCGAGAGATGCGCGTGATCGCCGAACTCGATGAGAGGAGTCTGCTAGGCATCCTGGATGTCGGCGAGACCGCGGGTTTCCACTACGTCGCGTATGAACAGGTCGAAGGTACGACCGCCGACGCCGAACTCGCCGGCGGGGCGAAGATGCCGCTCGAACGCTCGGCGAACGCGGTCGCCACGGTCCTGGACGCCTTGGCCGTCGTGGCGAAAAACAAGCTCGTCCACGGGGACGTGAAGGCCGAAAACGTCATCCTTGCCTCCTCGGGAACCGCGAAGCTGGCTGGCCTGGGGCTCTGGCGCGGTGGCGAGGAGGACGGCTGGAGCATGGCCGGGGGCGGTCGCATCGTCCACTATGGAGCCCCCGAGCAGATCACGCGTGGCACGCGCGACACAAGAAGCGACATCTGGTCCGCCGGCGCGCTCCTGTTTCACATGCTGACCGGCAAGCCGCCTATCGAGGCGGGGTCCGTGGCGGAGGCGCACGCGCTCGTCGAGGCGGGCGAACTCCCCAAGGCTGAGGATCTCATCGACGTCCCGGACGCCCTGCGGGCCGCGGTGGCTAGGATGCTTGTCCCCGACCCGGCCGGACGCTTCGCCACACCGAAGGAGGCAGCCGAGGCCGTGCGAGGCGCCCTGGGCTGATCCTCGGGAGCGGCGTGCCCGGTTGTCAGGAGGCGCTTGAGGGTTATCATCTGCCTCGCTGCTTAGACCTGTTCCGAGTGACGGCGCGGTAGGCAATCCCTCGTCGTCCGACCGACGGGTTTGTCATGCGGCCTTGACTTCAAGTGCCGCGTCCGTAGGATGCTCCGGTCGTTTGTCCCGCGAAACACGTGGACACCGCAATTTGACAGCCTCGGAGCGTGGCGAAAGGTCGGGTTCCGCACCATGGGAGAGGTCGAACTGGCGGCGCATTCCTCGGCTTGGCCCGCCGAGGAGTTCGTTCGCAGTCTGTCGGAGATATCGAAGGCCGGCTTCAGGGCCATGGACGCCCGCGCCAGCGTTGTCCCGGACTACGAGGACCGCGTGCAGGTGTTCCAGGAGATGCTCGCGCAGTCCGACGTCACGCTTGCGGCGGTGGAAACGAGTCTCCGGCCTATCACGCTCGACATCCTCGAGGAAGAGGTGGAGCGTTGCGCGAACGTTGCCCGCTTTCTCCGGGCGAATGACGCGGAACTCCTTGTGTTGCATCCTCCGGTTCGCAGGCCCGAGGGCGACGACCCCGAGGACTTGAAGCTGGCGTTCGAGGCGATCAATCAGGTTGGAAGGCGGACTCTCGACCTGGACGTGCGCACCTGCGTGCAGCCGGACTGCAACACGATAGCTGAGAACCGGCGGGAGTTGAAGCGGCTCCTTGAGCACACAGACCCCGAGTTCGTCAGACTGTGCGCTGACGTCGGGTTCCTCGCCTGGGCCGGGATATCCTATTCTACTTTCTTCAAAAACTATGCGTCCCGGATCGACTACGTGAAGTTCCGGGATGTGAGAAAGCCAAGGCCCCGGAAGGGGCGGCGCGAGAGGCTCAGGCCCGCAGCGTTCGGCAGAGGGGCCGTCAGGCTGCAGACGGTATCCAACCAGATAGAAGCCATGGGCTACAGCGGTTGGGTGACGATCGAAGTCCCTGGTCCGCACAAGGACGCGGTCAAGGTTGCGAGCGAGGCGCGCGAGGTGGCCCGGACGATGCTGGGGCTTGCCTAGCCCGGTGGCCCTGGGGCGCCGCCGTCGTGATCGGCGCTCAATCGCGGGCTACCGGCCCCGAGGATACGGGTTGCCCGCCTGCGACCGCCGCCAGCCGTAGTCCGTGTAGCGCCGTTCGTTTCCAGGGACGGGCGGAGACAGCATCTTCTGTGTCGACACTGCATCGTCAACCTGGACGCCCGGGAAGGGAAGCAAATGGTCGAACCGGACAAGGCTCCGATTGAAGAGGCCGGTGAAGGCGAGAAGGCAGTGGCCCCGGAAGCGGCGCCGGCCGAGGAGAGGCCCGCAGCCGTCAGCGTTTTTGTGACGGACCCCGAGGGGCTTCCAGAGTCGATGGACTCGCCCTTCTGGGCGACGCTGCCGAAGTGGAACGACTTCCAGCGACTGGAGGGCTGCGCGCCGGTCGGCGTCGCCACCGAGTTCAGCGTGGCCCACGACGCGCGGACCCTTGCCTTCCACATTCGCTGCGATGAGCCCGATATGGACGCCGCGTGGACGCGCCGCGTAGGCGGCGCGGGCCACCTGGACCTCGACGATAGCGTGGAGGTCCTTCTCGACCCATACGGGCACGGCTTCAGCTGGGGTTTCCGCATGACGCCGCACGGGGAGTGGGAGACAGTTCTCCCGGTCGGGGCTGTCGCGCGGCCGGAGTGCGCGGTCGAGATCCGCGGCGGCGAGTCCGGGTGGGAGGCGCTCCTTAGCATCCCGTTCGTGGATGTCGGCCTCGAGGGGGACCTCCGAAGCACGCCCCTCGACGGCCAGTCATGGGGCCTTGCGGTGGTCAGGCGGAGGCGCGAGGCCGTTTCGGGCGAGTTCGCCGGCGCTCGCGAGGTGGAAGCATTCGCCTCGAGCCACCCGGCCAGGGTAGGGGCCGACGCCCTCGCTCGGCTCGCGTTCCAGGGCGGGAGGACGTCCGCTCCGTTCGAGTTCATGCGCTACAATGCCGGCGGCTTCGGCGTGAACGAGATATGCGTCACCTTCGGCAAGAAGAAGATCCCCCCCGGCGTCGAGGCCGGCCTGAAGCCCGCGCCCGCGGCCAAGCTCCGCAGCAAGGACGTCTCGCGTTACAAATTCCGGGTCGCCCGGCCCGGACTCTACCGCTACTCCATACGGCTGCCCTACCAGCCGCCGCCCGAGCCGACCGAGGAGGAGATCGCCGAGTGGGAGCGCGAACTCGGCGCAGAGCTTTCCGATGAAGACCTCGCCGAGAGGCTTGCCGAGCGCACCGGCGACCCGGAATACGTGGCGGGGCTTGCCTTCCTTCTGAAGGACGTGTGGACCGAAGTCGAGAAGATGGAGGACACCGCCGACCAGATGCGCCGTCGGCTCGCCGACGCGGGGATCGAACTCACGCACAAGACGACCGCGCTCTTTGAAGATCTCGAAAAGTCGCTCGACGAGGCAGACCGCTTCCGCGCCCCCCACGCCAAGGGACGGCTGGGGCCCGAGCAGATGGACAAGCTCCAGGTAGCCTTCGACGACGTGCGCGCGGCTGTGCGGGGCGCGCTCCTTCGCAAGGGCAAGCTCTCGATCGCCAGCCCCTATCTCGCCTCTGGTGAGTGGGTGCTCGGCGTGACGCGTGCGCGCACCGACCACTCCGACGGCACGGAATCCGCCGAGGCCGTCGCCTCGAAGCTCGCGGCCGCGGGACTGGGCTTCTGCACCTTCGCCGACCGGCCCGAGGGCGGCGACCAGGACGGAGACGGCGAGCACGACTGGAACGGCGACGGAACCGTCGCGCCGGCCGCCCGCCTCATCGAGGGGACGCATCGAGCGGCCCGCGAGGACCGGGGGCGGGAGGCGTACGTTCGCGACTACTCCCGCACCGCCGAGGAGCAGGGCAAGCCGTGGGTCGGTGATAACTGGAAGCTTTCCGCCCCGGGCGAGTTCGTCGTCCTGCGGGCGGTCGAGGTGGGCCCGCACAGCCCGGTGCTTTGCCTCGGGATCCCGGCGGGAGGGCTCCCCGGGGGCGCGGCCGAAGGCTACGGCGCCATCGACACGGCGCAGGGCGCGGGCGGCGTCGCGGTGATGTGCGAGGCCCCCGGCGACATCCGGGAGATCCCGGCTGATCTTTCGAGCATTCTGGGTATCGACACGCCCATGGACGCGTGGGAGCGGCTCCTCAGGCCGGGCAGGAGGCTCAACCTCTTCCCCGGCACGAAGATCGACGGCGCGGACATCGCGGACGGCACGCTCCCCGAGCGCGCCATGATCGCCGGCGTCCTCACCGAGGCCCGCACCGAGGACGCGATCCTCGCCGCGCTCAGGCGCGGCAGCTTCTACGTCACGACCGCCACGGGCCCCCGCATCACGGGGGTCGAGGTGAAGGGCGACACGCTCAAGGTCAGCACCGACCGCGACTGCCAGTTCATCTTCCGCGACGAGACGGGGGCGATCCTCGGCGGCGGCTTCGGCGGCGAGGCCGAGTACCGCTTCAGCGGGCGCGAGCGTTTCGTCCGCGCTGTGGCGATGTCCGACGTTCTCGAGGACGGTTTCCGCCTCGCGGCGACGACCCAGGCCTTCTACCTCTCCGACGACCTCCCCTCGGTCCCCGAGGGTGTCGACGACCCAGGCTGGACAATAGCGGAGCCCGTCGACCGCTCCGACGAGCCGGAGGAGCCCGAAGAGGAAGAACTCGGCGAGGACGAAGACCTCGAAGAGGAACTCGACGAGGATGTCGAGGAAGAAGCTGAGGAAGAAGTCGAGGAGGAGGCCGAAGAGACTGAGGAGGCCGCCCCCGAAGACGAATAGCCGTCCGGACGGCAGCCGGGCCTTTCAGACGCCCCGCGCGCTTTGGCCGCGGGGCGTTTTCCTTGACGCGCGGCGGGAACGGAGACCCCATGCGCTGTCAGGTCTGCGGCGAGGGCGATCAGCGCGAGGGCGCCGAGTGCCGGTACTGCGGCGCGACTGTGCGCTCGGTCCTCGGGAAAGGCATGCCCCTCCCTCCGGCGGTCAATGACGAGTTCTGTCTGGCTCGCGAGAAGAGCCGCGCGCGGCATTCCCAGAGACGCAAGCAGCGGCTCATCTGGCATACCGCCGCCGGGGCCATGATCCTATTCGGGGTGGCGGCGCTCGTGAACGTATCCTTCTTTCTATTGAGGCCCGAGCAGATGCTCTTGGGAATACTAAAGTCGATCCCCGTGGCGCTCGTCTTCGGCCCGCCCATCGGGCTCGTCACGAGCTGGCGCAACTACGGCCCCGTGGGCGGCGCGATAGTCGGTTCGCTGATGTTCTCTCTGGGGATAAGCATCGCGGGCGGCGGGGCGTCGCTCGGGGCCCTGCTCCTCGGCATGAT
>Ga0272441_10016141_pt1 | contig 10365 bp, 7 predicted proteins | sample SSMProp6N_FD_193582 | JGI IMG/M metagenome (GOLD analysis project Ga0272441, IMG submission 193582) | Marine sediment archaeal communities from Little Sippewissett salt marsh, Falmouth, MA, United States - SSM-Prop-6N | ecosystem: Environmental > Aquatic > Marine > Wetlands > Sediment ... | reverse complement strand
AAACGCTTGCATTGATGAAACTGGCCCTGAAACGACGGGCGCGAATCGTAGATCGCACGCGGGTAAGGGGAAAAGATGATGTCATGGAAATCCATGAGTTGATCTGGGGAAAGCCCGAGCTGTTGACCATGTCCAATTCGATCACCGAGGAGATGATTGCCTCGTTGACATCGGAAAAGGATCTCCTTCAAATTCGGTACATGCAGCAGCGCATTCTGGTGGATCACGAGCGGCCCATTCTGACTATGGGCCGGGGTGTTGCCAATCATCTGATCATCGACGAACCACTGGTTTCCCGCATGCACGCCCGCATCGAGCTGCAACGAAATCGCTTCATGCTCATTGATCAGAGCACCAACGGAACATTTTTGATACTACCGGACGAAGATCCCAGATTGCTGCGCAGGGATGCCATGCCATTGGAGGGAGAAGGATTGATCGGCCTGGGGCAGAAAGTCAGCACAAACGACTCGATGGCGGTTCGTTACCGGATTTTGTAGAAATACCGTCGCCGTCCGTAGCCGGGCGCCCGGATCGATATTGAATTCTCATCTGTTTTGAGCTATGGTTCGGTCGGCTTGCAGTCTCGGCTCAGCTCGCAAATGATCCACGCATTCATCAATTAACCGCCTTAACCAGGCACCCTCATTCTATTCGACAAGGAGAAAACCGCATGAAAGTAAAAATCGACAGCCAGTGCATGGGAGACAGAAATTGCAACAACCTTTGCCCCGAAGTCTTTGAATATGACGAAGACCAGCTGCAATCCACAGTCAAATTTGACGTCATCCCCGAAAAGTACGAGGATGTGGTCCGCCAGGCGGCCAAGGAGTGCGGCGCAGACGCCATCGAAGTCATTGAAGATTAACAAGCCACCAATCGATCCCCTTTATTCTTTGATCCAGTCCGTGGGAGCGGTACCCGCCTCTTGGAGATAATACGGCGAGACCGCTCCATTTTTTTTGAACTGAGACATCACACCATTCATCGTGCATGACCACTAAATGGTTGGCCTCAAATTGTCGGAGGTATGTATATGGGCACATTCAGAGAGAGCCGCACCGCAAAAAACCTGCTGACCTCCTACGCCTTCGAATCCCAGGCGACCACCCGCTACTCATTTTTCGCCGATCAGGCCGAACGTGACGGGTACATCCAGATCGCTTCCATCTTCAAGGAAACCGCCGATCAGGAGTGCGAGCATGCCCTGCGGTTTTTCAAGTTTTTCAACGGCGGCGAGCTGGAAGTAACCGCCCGTTTTCTTACCGGCGTGGTCAAGAACACCCTGGATAACTTGCTGTCCGCGGCGGATTTAGAAAAATTCGTACACAGCGACCTGTACCCGGGGTTTGCGAAAATTGGCCGCGAGGAGGGATTCAGCCGGGCGGCTGACCTCTGGGACGCCATCTCCGTTGCTGAGGTGCAACATGAAAAAACGTTTCGCGGACTGGCCGCAAACGTAGAGACAGGCAAAACTTTCAGTCGGGAATCCAGCCGGGTCTGGCGCTGCATAAACTGTGGATACATCCACGAAGGGCAGCGGGCCCCGGAAAAATGTCCGGCCTGTGTACGCCCGTCAAACTACTTCGAAATATATTCCCCCAACTGGTAACAACCCCGTCTGTTTTCCACGTCGCCGACTGACCGCAAGGTGGATCAAATCAGGGTTTTGACCATCACCGTTGAAGACTGGAACCCGAAAAGAGAGCCGACCGGCCACACGGTCTGCTCTTGGACCGCTTCGAATCCGATGCACCGGTATAGCTTTTTCGCACGCGGGTTGGCGCCAACCACCTCCAGACGGATAATCGACAAGCCATGTCCGGTGGCCCAGGTCTCCAGGGCAGCGATCAACCCCGCACCGACTCCCCGCCCACGATAGGCGGGCATTACAGCCACACCGTCGATATAGGCTTCATCTTCCATGGGGGAGTAATGTAAAAGGGCCAGAAGTGCCATGCGCCATAAACTGCCAAAGGTGCCGTAGAATGGCCGCAGCGTGTTTACCGTCACGTCCATGAATCCGTCCGCTGCAGTCTGAATACCGAGGATGCCGACGAGCCGATCGTTCTCCACCGCGGTGATGCACATATGCCGGTTGAATCCACACATCAGTGCCCGCCTGGCCCGCGGCCCAACCCCGTATACCGGTACGAGTTGGTCAGCCAGGGCGGAAAGGAACAAGGCGGCGGCCTCGTCAACCCGATCATCCGGCAGATGGTCCAGCAGCCGGATGGTGGGGTTGTAAGCGGGTGTTCTTGTGGTCTCGGCAGGCATCATTGGAAAATAGGAACGTTAGGATGATGGGTTGTTGTCACCTGCAGTCCTGAATAATTGGGGTGGGCATGGATGACAAATTATGATAAAAACGGCACGACCTTCAACGTTAAGGAGTTATTCACATGCTGTCCCGGTTTTCAAATGAAGTGCTCTCCCACGGTGCCGCTGCCGTACTGCCTCAGAATTTGAGCGACTACTGGATTATGACGCTTCAGAAGCTTTGCGACGATTTTCTCGACAGCAATTTTGCCATCGATCAATGCACCGAAACCCTTGATATGGGAGACCCTGTCCTGGTGTCCTGCGTCCACGAGGTACTCCATTCCAAGCAGAAAGCCGGTCCCGACATATCGGCTGAAGAAATGGCCGAGAAGGTCACCATTTACGCCCTGTCCATTACCATGGAAACCATTCGCCGGGAGTCGGGCATCAAGATGCCTACCCCGACACTGGAAAATCTGCTCTCCATTGACAGGATTGTCCAGTTCGGGAAAATCAACCCTGATTTCGGGCAATTCCTCAAACGGGCCTGTATTACTCCCGCAAACGAAACCCCCGTTGAAAAAAGTTGGTTACAACGACTCAAGAAAAAAATCATTTCCCGCATCACCGAGAGCTGACCGCGAACAGGCTTCTCTTTGCTTCGTCAAGGCCCACCCCGTGCAAAAGCGGCTAAACCTTCCAGGCAGCCGGATCCAGGGTACTGTAACGTGAGACCTGCCTGTCGACTTCTCCTTTGAGTTGGAATCTGATTGAAAAACCGTCCGGTGTTGTCATCCACGCGTGGAGATCAGTCCTCATGCCCCACACGGTGAAGTTTGATGATATTGGTTGAACCGGCCTTGAGACCCATACCGATCACCAGCACCACCAGGTCCCCATTCTGAACGCTGTCTTTTCCGATAAGCAGGCTCTCACTGGATTTCACCAGGCGGACGGCATTTTCGATGTCGGCAATGAACATGGGGGTGATGCCCCATAGCAGCGACAGCCGGTGGTAGGTATCCATCCGCGAGGTAAATGCGTACACCGGCTTGGACGGGCGCTGCTTGGAGATCTGCTTGGAGGTACCACCGGAAACGGAAAAGGCAATGATGCACCGGGCGTCGACCTCTTGGAGAATGTTCACGGCGCTCTGGGCCACCGCGTGCGTGACCGGATCTATCGGATCCGAATCGTAGTGCAGATTTACTTTTAAAAAGGGCGAGCTTTCGGACTGCTCGGCAATTTTGGCCATCATCTGGACCGCCTTGACCGGGTATTTTCCGGAGGCGGTCTCACCCGATAGCATCACGGCGTCGGTGCCGTCAAAAATGGCATTGGCCACATCCGACACTTCGGCTCGGGTGGGTATGGGGTTGACGATCATGGTCTCGAGCATCTGGGTGGCGGTGATCACCGGCTTGTTTTTGCGGACAGCTGCAGAGATTATTTTTTTCTGGATAATGGGCACCAGTTCAAGCTGCATCTCCACCCCCAGGTCTCCCCGGGCCACCATGATCCCGTCTGCCACGTCAAGGATCTCATCCAGGTTTTCCACGGCTTCCGGCTTCTCAATTTTGGCAATCACCGGAATAGCGACCCCCTGCTTTTTCATTATCGATTTGATCGCCTCGAGATCCTCCGCCCTTCGCACAAAGGAGAGGGCAAAATAATCCACCCCGTTTTTAATGCCGAAATTCACATCCCGGACGTCCTTGTCCGTCAGTGACGGGGCGGAGACATTCACGCCTGGCAGGTTGATGCCCTTGTTCTCTTTCAACCAGCCGCCGTGGATCACCTTGCAGTTGACGGTGTCGCGGGTTTTGGATTCCACCAGGAGCCGGATCAGGCCGTCATCCAGCAAAATGGTATCACCGGGCTGTACATCCGAATGCAGATTCTGGTAGGTGGTGGAGACCATCTGGGCCGTACCCGCCATGGGTGTCGAGGTGATGGCAAATGCGGCATTACGCTTCAGCCGCACCGGCTCACCATTTTCCAGCCGGCCCACACGGATTTTAGGCCCCTGTAGGTCCAGCAGGATGCCCACCGACCGGTTAAGCGTGCGCGCGATGGACCGGATATTGCGGATCCCTTCGGTATGGGTTTGGTAGTTGCCGTGAGAAAAATTCAAACGGGCCACATTCATGCCGGCCTCAACCAGCCTTTTGAGTATTTCAGGGGAATTCGAGGACGGGCCGATGGTGGCCACAATTTTGGTTCGGATAGTCATTTGCAACCCTTTCATGCCTGCCGCAGGTTCCGGCAAACATCGTGTTTCAGATTCTTTTGGAGCCAATGGCGATGCAGAGAAAAGTACCCTTGAAAGAGCGGGGCGTTTTGCCATGGGCAGTTCAATCTCTGGCTGCGGCCAGCAGCCGATTGGATAAAACATGACCCAATATGGCCTGGCTCTCGGCATCCAGGTAGGTCGATGCCCGCTTTTCGAAAAGCAGTGAGGCCGATGCGGGGAAATCGTCGTCGGCATCGTTGAAAACCAGCAGCAGGGGTACCTTGGGAAGCGGGATGAAACACCGGCACAGGTCGCAGGCGATGTCCATATCCGGCATACCGCCGCCCAGGGCGTCGCTGGCTGTTTCAAGAGCGCTGACACGCCCGGAAAATGCCCTGGCCAGCGGCCCTTCCACGGTGTCGGTCCAGAATACCGTCAGCGGGCCGGCATCGGGAAAATCCCGATAGGCCGACCACTCTTTTTGCTTGGGCTCAAACAGCGGACACATGATCAGGTATCGGCACACCACCACGCAATCGGAAAAATCGGGACGACGCCCCTCCGCATTCTTCAGGCCGTCCGCAGTCAGTCGGATGGACTGTCCGAAATAGGGCACCACTATCGCGTCGCGATCCAAAGCGATGCCAAGCACCGCTTCTTTTCCGTCAAACCGCATGGATTTCAACTGTTCCAGGTAGTAGCGATACGTCTCATGGTAAACCGCGCCGGTGGTGTTTTGATTCATCGTCGGTTCCTTTGGCGTCTGTTCATTCATTCGGCAATGGCTGGCGTGGACAAGGTGGGTATCGATACTTATTTTTCCAGATCCTATGACAGCCTGCGACCTTTTGGCAACCGGTTTTTATGGCCACGAGATCAAACGACTTGAAACCAGGCGGCAACCGAAAAAGCCGATACGGAAAAGAGATGAAGAACCGACCCAACGAAAATAGTCCGGTGGCCGTCCGCCGGTCACGCAAGAAAAGAAAACCCATGGAGCTGGATACCATCGAGGTCAAAGGCGCCCGGGAGCACAACCTGAAGCAGATCGATGTCAGCCTGCCCAAAAAGAAGCTCATCGTCTTCACCGGCGTGTCCGGTTCGGGCAAATCCAGCCTGGCCTTCGACACCATCTTCGCCGAGGGCCAGCGCCGCTATGTGGAATCTTTGTCCGCCTATGCCCGGCAGTTTATCGGCCAGATGGAAAAGCCCCGCTACGACACCATCCGGGGGCTGTCGCCGACGATCTCCATCGAGCAGAAATCTGCCAGCAAGAACCCCCGGTCCACGGTCGGCACCATCACCGAGATCTACGATTACCTTCGCGTGCTCTACGCCCGCATCGGACAGCAAACCTGTATGAAATGCCACCATCCCGTGGGCAAGGGCGACGCCCAGGGTATGGTTGACCGCATTCTGGAGATGCCCGAAAATACCAAGATTCTCATCCTGGCACCGGTCATCGACAGCCGCAAGGGAGAACACAAGGAGGTGATGGCCCGGCTTCAACGGCATGGATACGCCCGGGTGCGGGTCAACGGCGTGGTGCAGGAGATCGAAGCGGTCCAGGCCCTGGCCCGTTATAAAAAGCACACAATCGAAGCGGTGGTGGATCGCCTGAAAATCTCCAAGGCCAGCAGCTTCAGAAAACGATTGACCGACTCGGTGGAAACCGCCCTGCGGCTGGGCGAGGGCCGCATCATAGCACACCGCATGGCCGGCGGCGACATCCCCATGAGCGAGGCCCGTTCTTGCTGCGGCATCGCCTACCCGGAATTAGACCCGCCCATCTTCTCCTTTAACTCGCCCCTGGGCATGTGCCCGGACTGCAACGGCATCGGTGCCAAGCTGGTCATGGACGCAGACCGGGTGATTGCCGACGGCACGCTGACGATCCGCCAGGGTGCAATTATTCCCTGGCAGGGCCATTTCACCGGCAAGGGAAAACTGAACGGCTCCTGGACGGCCGAACAATTAAGGGCCATGGAAGAACAATGGGGGGTGGACTTTGACACACCCTGGAATCGACTGCCCAAGCGTCAGAGGCAACTGATTCTCTACGGCTCCGGCGGACGTGAACTGACGGTGAGCTGGAATGCAGAGAAAATTCAAGGCTCATATACCACGACCTATGAAGGACTGCTCAACACCCTTGTGCGCCGCTACACGCAGACCGAATCGGAAAACGCCAAAAAATACTACGGCCGCTTCCTCTCCACGCGGCCCTGTGATACCTGTGGTGGACGGCGACTGAAGCCCGAAGTGCTGGCCGTGAAGGTTGGCGGCCGCTCCATCATCGACGTCACCGAAATGACCATTCGGGAAGCACAGGATTTTCTCACCGGACTGAAGCTAACCGGCAACCGCAAGATCATCGCCGATGAACTGCTCAAGGAAATTAACGGCCGGCTGGGTTTTCTGGTCAACGTGGGACTGGATTACCTGTCACTCAGCCGCAAAGGTCCCACCCTGTCTGGCGGCGAATCTCAACGTATACGCCTGGCCTCCCAAGTGGGATCGGAACTCACCGGCGTCCTCTACATCCTGGACGAGCCCTCCATCGGTCTGCACCAGCGCGACAACATCAAACTGCTGGGTACCCTGTGTCATCTTCGCGATATCGGCAACACGCTCATCGTGGTTGAACATGACCGGGAAACCATGGCGTCGTCGGACTGGATCGTTGACTTTGGCCCCGGTGCCGGGCACCTGGGTGGCGAAATCGTGGCCCAGGGCACGCCCAAGCAGATCATGCGTCGCAAAGCCTCCCTCACCGGCCGGTATCTGAGCGGACGGGATGAGATCGAAACGCCGGCCACCCGGCGACGCGTCGAAACCGCCGGTCACCGGCGGATCACCATCGTCGATGCCACCGAAAACAACCTGGATCACCTCACCGTGGACATCCCGCTGGGGCTGCTGGTGACGGTAACCGGCGTTTCCGGTGCGGGCAAGTCCACCCTGATCAACCAGATTCTCTACCCGGCCATGGCGGGCAAACTGCACAACGCCATGCTGGAGACCGGCCGGCACAAAGCCATCCACGGGTTGGGGCATCTGGACAAGGTGATCAACATCGACCAGAAGGCCATCGGCCGCACCCCCCGCAGCAATCCGGCCACCTATACCAAAGTGTTCGATTTTATCCGGGATTTTTTCGCCCAGCTGCCCGAATCCAACATGCGCGGGTACAAGAAGGGTCGCTATTCGTTCAACGTCAAAGGAGGACGCTGCGAAGCCTGCAGCGGCGACGGTTACATCAAAGTGGAGATGCACTTTCTGGCCGACGTCTATGTGCCCTGCGAAACCTGTCGGGGAAAACGCTTCAACGACGCCACCCTGGAGATCAAGTACAAGGACCACTCCATCGCCAATGTGCTGGACCTGTCGGTCATGCAGGCTCGGGAACTGTTTAAAAACCATCCGCGCATCCGGCGTATCCTGGACACCCTCATGGATGTCGGGCTCTCCTACATCAAGCTGGGCCAGGCGGCCACGACCCTGTCCGGCGGCGAGGCCCAGCGCATTAAGCTGGCCCGCGAACTGGCCAAGCGGGCCACGGGACGCACCCTTTACATCCTGGACGAGCCCACCACCGGCCTGCACTTCCAGGATATCAAGATGCTTCTCGCCGTACTTCAGCGTCTGGTGGACGGCGGCAATACCGTGGTGGTGATCGAGCACAACCTGGATGTGATCAAGACCGCCGACTGGATCATCGACCTGGGGCCCGAAGGGGGCAAAGGGGGTGGGCGTATCGTGGCTCAGGGCCCACCTGAGGCGGTGGCCAAGGTGAAAAAAAGCTATACCGGTCGGTTTCTCAAAGAGATGATGGCGCAAGCCGGTATGAATTAAAAACATGCCGCATCAATGCACCGGCAATCTTCACCGAGAAGGCCGCATCGGTCCGCACGGTGAATTTCAACCCGAAATGTGGTATGCCAGGCACCATGGGAAACACAGACCATATCGGTGCAATCGGCCACCTGCCGGTGGCAGCCGTCCTGGAGCCGCTCAAATCCGCATTGCGTGACAACCCCGCAGCAGTTCTGGTTGCACCGCCTGGTGCCGGCAAAACAACTGCCGTGCCGCTGGCCCTGCTGGAAGAGACCTGGCTGTCCGGCCGGCGTCTGCTGCTCTTGGCGCCCCGCCGTCTGGCTGCACGGGCTGCGGCCCACCGCATGGCATCTCTGCTCGACCAACCGGTGGGCAAAACCGTGGGATACCGGGTGCGCATGGAAAGCCGGGTGGGTCCGGGTACAAGAATCGAAGTGGTCACCGAGGGCGTGCTCACCCGCATGCTCCAGAACGACCCGTCATTGGCCGGTGTGGGGCTGGTCGTCTTCGACGAGTTTCACGAACGCAGCCTGGATGCCGACTTGGGACTGGCCCTGTGTCGCGACATCCAGGGGGTGCTCAACGATGATCTTCGCCTGCTGGTGATGTCCGCCACGCTGGATCCTGCAGCGGTGGCCGCCCTGCTGGATGACGCGCCCCTGATCCGATGCGAGGGACGCACCTTTTCGGTAGCGACCCGATATGTGGGCCGGCCCGCAGCCCAGCCCATCGAGCGGGCCGTTGCCGTTACCATCCGGCAGTCGGTGGCGGCGAACGAGGGCAATCTTCTGGTCTTTCTGCCCGGCGCACCGGAGATCAGACGCTTGGCCCGGTTACTTGAAGGCGGAGATCTTCCGCCCGGGTGGCAGGTTGCCCCTCTCTACGGCAACCTGCCCCGTGAACGGCAGGATGCGGCCATATCACCGCCCCCGGCCGGGCAGCACAAAATCGTGCTGGCCACGTCTGTTGCTGAGACCAGCCTGACCATCGAACAGATCGGTGTCGTCGTGGACAGCGGATTGCAGCGGGCGCCACGCTTCGATCCCGGCAGCGGCATGACCCGATTGGTGACCCTGCCGGTGTCCAGGGCATCGGCCGACCAGCGCCGGGGGCGGGCCGGTCGCCTGGGGCCGGGCATCTGCTACCGGCTGTGGAACGAGGCGGCCCACCCTACGCTCGTGCCCCACAACCGACCGGAGATCCTCGACACCGATTTGGCCGGACTGACCCTGGAACTGGCTGCCTGGGGGCTCGAGGCCCCCGATGCCCTCGACTGGCTGGATCCACCCCCAATCCCGGCATTTTCCATGGCCCGCCAGTTACTCCTGGATTTGGGAGCCCTTGGCGATGGCGGGAAAATCACCGCTCACGGTCGGCATATGGCGAATCTGCCCCTGCATCCTCGCCTGGCCCACATGATTCTGGCGGCCAGCAAAGAGAAGATGGGTCGTTCCGCATGTGAAGTTGCCGCTATTTTGAGTGAACGAGATCCCCTCCGTTTTATTGGGCGGGAACGCGATGCCGACCTGAGATTGAGGCTGGACGCGCTGCAAGCCTACCAGGCAAAGAGACCGTTTCACATTCACGGCTGCAGCGTCGATGCATTGTCGATAAGGCATATTCTGAAGGTATCGGCAGTGCTTCAACAACGGTTGGGCATAAGCAAAAAAACCAGTAGGGCATCCGTTCCGGGCCGACTGCTGGCCTGGGCCTATCCCGATCGCATTGCCCGGCAACGGCCCGACAGCCCGGGTCGCTTTTTGCTTTCCAGCGGCCGCGGCGCCTATTTCGACCCGCCAGAACCGCTGAGCGCCAGTGAATACCTGGTAGCGGCGCACACGGACGGCGAGCGGCGGGAGGCTCGCATCTTCATGGCGGCCGAAACCGACAAGCAAGACCTGCTGGACCAGTTCGCACATCGGGTCCGATGGCAGGAAACGGTGGCCTGGGATTCCCAGCGGCAGGCCGTATCGGGAGTACGCAAACTACTTTTGGGGGCACTCACGATGGATACTGAAACATTGACCAATCCT